>Ga0315336_1006200_pt1 | contig 12422 bp, 13 predicted proteins | sample ASW5metaG_FD_204512 | JGI IMG/M metagenome (GOLD analysis project Ga0315336, IMG submission 204512) | Ammonia-oxidizing marine archaeal communities from Monterey Bay, California, United States - ASW #5 | ecosystem: Environmental > Aquatic > Marine > Intertidal zone | place: USA: California...
ACATCTCGGCGGTATCGATCAAGCGTATTCCGACATCAAGCGCATGTCGCAGAGCGGCGACTTCCTGCTCGCGCGGCCGCGCCCGCTCGCCCATCCGCCAGGTCCCTACACCAAGTGCGGGCACCGTCTCCCCCGTTGGTAGTCTTACCTCGGCCATGGCTCTCTAAATGCCATGAATTCCCGTGGGTTCGCCAGAACGTTTGTTTTGGCAAGCCGCAATCCGTTCGTCCTGACCGCTCAGCGGCGTAAGGCGGACCTTCGCGGGGATGCTAGGCAAACCAGCAATTGACCCAGGAGGAGCTCGATCGGATCAAGGGTTCCAGGCGTCAGGCCGGGCTGGTCCTGGGCTCGGTTACGAACCACGCCTCCATATCGCCCTTGCCCTTCACATTTACCAGCCCACGCGGTTCGCACACAAAATCGTCTTTGATTTGTTCATAGGTCGCGCGCGTGATCTGTATGGATCCTTCCCGCCCATGTGATTCCATGCGGCTGGCGGTGTTCACTGCGTCGCCCCACAAATCATAGGCGAACTTCTTGCGGCCGATCACGCCGGCCACCACCGGTCCCGAATTTACGCCGATCCGCATCGCCAGCTTGCGCCCCTGAAACTCATGCCGGCTCAAATAGTCTCTCATCTCCACTGCCAGGCGCGTGAGCACTTGGGCGTGATCGGCGCGCGGACGAGGTATGCCGGAGGCCACCATGTAACAGTCGCCGATGGTTTTGATTTTCTCCAATCCATATTTTTCGACCATCATGTCGAACCGGGAAAATACCTCATCGAGCAGGCTAACAAGCTCTGTGGGCGTCATCTTCTCCGACATGATCGTGAAATCGACCACGTCGGCGAACAGCACGCTCGCGCCTTCAAAGTGATCGGCAATGGTGCGTTTCTCATTCCTCAGAATGGCCGCGATCTCCTTGGGCAGGATATTCAGCAGCAGGGCTTCGGATCTCTCCTGAAACGCGTTCTTTTGACCGACGAAATAGAACACCATCAGGAAAATGATCGAGGCGACACCGATCAGATTGATGACGAAAAAGAACGTCACCACGCCGGACGACAGATTGTTGGAAAAGTCCAAATAGGGCTGCAGAAGGCCGCTGAGGACGACGAGACCGAGAAACGCCAGAAACCAACGGGGCGCATTGCGGGGCTCATCGAAAAGCATTGCGCCCATCGGACAAATCAATGCCCACAGGACGACCGCGCTGCCCTGGACGAACCCGCCCAAGGCAAGCATCAGCAGGAAGGGAAGCAAAAGTATCAGCGTGAGTTGGCTGAACACGAAGAATCGATACCGGCCCGTGGCACCAAAATGGACGATGCTGAGCAGCGACACGATCCCGTAGGAAAACGGGATTGCCCCGGCCAGGAATTCGCCGAAGGCGATATACATCAAGCCCCAGGCAAGTCCGGCGAATATGAAGGGAATTGCGCACACAACCAGCAGCGATTTTCGCAGCCGGATGTCGTCATCGTCATTTGGGTCTGCGCCAATGCGGGCAACCCAGGCGAGGATTTCCGTCGCCGCGGGTCTCACGCCCCGGACCTCGTATTCATCGGATACGACATAACTGTCAGTGCCGGCATGCGAGGCCACCATCAAGCTCACGACTCTCAGCCGCGATATGATGGGGGAATCCGTTCGGTCAAGTAAAGCTACGAATCTCCCTCGCAAAGGCGATGGCCGGCATGTGAGTCCCTTGCTGACCGCCTCGGATCGCGGATACCCTGGCGGCGAACGGCCTGATTCATAGATTCGGCGAATTCCATGCCAACGCGAGAAGCCAGATTCCAGGTGGGGCAAATCGTCCACCACAAGCTGTTCGACTATACCGGCGCGGTGTTCGACATCGATCCGGTGTTTTCGGGCACCGAGGAGTGGTACGAGCAGGTGGCGCAATCGCGGCCGCCCAAGGATGAGCCCTGGTACCACGTGCTGGTGCATAACGCGGTCCACACCACCTATGTGGCCGAACAGAACCTGGAGGCCGCCGAAGAGCCCCAGCAAATCGCCCATCCCCTGACCGAGGCGCTGTTCAGCGGTTTCGACGGCACCGGCTATAAGCCGCGGCAGCGCGCCAACTAGCGCGCAATACCTAGGCGGGATTGCGCGTGCCTTGAATTCCATTCAATTCTCTCGCACGTTGTTGCGATGGCGAATCCTAAGTTGACGCTGCCGCCCTTCGCCGCCCTGCGGGCGTTTCACGCCGCAGCCACCCATGAGCGCTACCGCGACGCGGCCGAAAATCTCGGGATTACGGAATCGGCGATCAGCCATCAAGTGCGCAAGCTCGAAGAGTTTCTGCACACTTCGCTGATGGATCGCTCCGGTAACCGGCCGAAACTGACCGAGGCCGGACGGCAATATCTGGATCAGATCGCGCCGGCGATGCGCCAAATCCACGGCGCGACAGCCGAGCTGTTGCCCACCAGCGGCCGCAGCGTTGTGCGCCTAACCCTGCCCTCCTCCCTCGCCGTGACCTGGCTGATACCCCAGCTCGGCGCCTTTGAACGGGAACACCTGAAAATCGACCTGCAGCTCAGCACCACGACCCGAGTCGTAAATCTCGCCCGGGAACAATTCGATTTCGCGATCCGCCACGGAAAGGGCTCTTGGCCTGACGTAGAAGCAACGTTTTTGCTGGACGAGGTCGCAATGCCGGTTTGTGCGCCTGGCTATTTGGACCCGGCGATCCAAACACCTTCCACGGACGCGCTCGGCAACTTCCGCATCATTGTAAACGCCCATGTTCCCGATGAATGGGAGGAGTGGGCACGGGCTCACCAATTCGAATTGCCTGGCCCTGCCGACATCGTAACCTTAGACGCCTTGGAACAAGCCCTTCAGGTCGCCGAATCGGGGCACGGCATAGCCATGGGGCGACGGCCCATGGTGGATGCCTGGCTGGAGAGCGGGCGGCTGGTGGCCCCCTTCGGCGGCGGCGAGCCCACGGGTACCGCCTATTATCTCTGCCGGCCGCAAGGGATTACGCCCACGGCCGCGGCGCGCCAGCTGGAGCGCTGGCTGATCGATCTGGCGAAGGCCTGAGACCACCACTCCGGCGGACCTGTGTCCGGGTTTTCGCTACTTGAATTTCATTCAAGTGATTCTGAATCGATCTCATTGGAATTTCCGTCCTTCCTCGCCCATCTATGGCGTCAACACAGCCACGATCGCCGCCAGGCCGCGCAGTGCAAGGAAGAGGACCCATGAACCAGATTGCAGCAGTAGACTTGTCGCAGGCTATGCCCCATCGCCTCCCCACCGCGACCCGGGCGCCGATGGACTTCATTCGCCGGCAACTTGGCAAACCCGCATTCCACAGCTCGGCGCTGACCGGCGGCAGGATGCAATTCTTCTTCGAATCCGAATCCCACACCGTGCCGGTCGACAATATGCGCGAGATCGCGGGGACGCTCTCCCTCGACCATGAGGGGTTTGAGCTGCTGGCCCAAGGAACGGTAGTCGATGACCTCAATGACGATCAGTCAGTGGAGAATGTCTATTTGCCGGAGGTCGAGGCGCTGCTGGCTCGCCGGTTCGGCGCGAGCAAGGTGGTGGCATTCGACGCTACCCGCCGTTCGGACCGCGAGAGCGGCGCCAACAATCCCGATGGAAACAGGGGACCCGCGACCCAGGTGCATGTCGACTATACCACCAAGAGCGGACCCGACCGCGCCGCGGACATCCTGGGCGAGGACGAAGTCGCGCGATTGGCCGCCGCCGGCGCCCGGATCCTTCAGGTCAATGTTTGGCGTCCGATCCGGGGCCCGGTGCAGCGCTCCCATCTCGCACTGGCCGACGCCTCAAGCGTGAAACCCGACGACCTGTTGGCGACTGATCAGATATTTCCCGATCGCGTCGGCGAAATTTACATGCTGGCCCATGACCCCTCCCAGCGCTGGTACTACGCGCCTGAAATGACCAAGGATGAGGTGCTGCTGATCAAGGGCTGGGACAGCCTGGAGGATGGCCGCGCCCGTTTCACGCCCCATGGCGCCTTCAATCCCACTGATGTCGACGAAAACGCCCCGCCGCGCGAGAGCATCGAGGTGCGGACATTCGTCGTCATCGAATAGCCAAGAGCCCCTAGCGAACAATCGGATCGAGAATCATGGTTGCCGACGGTGGGATCGGTGCGGTTAAGATTGCGCGGTCGGATGGTCTCCAGGCGTCCGAACACGATCCGCGGGATCCTGATCGCAGGAGCCAGCCGATTCAAACACGCGATGTGCGAATACCTGTTCGAGAAGGCATCGAGCTCGCCGGCACGCTGTTCGAGCCCGCCGGCACGCCTAACCGTGCCATTCTGATCAACGGGGCGACCGGCACACCGCAATCCTTTTACGAGGACTTTGCAGCCTGGCTCGCGGACTCCGAAAGCTCGCTGGTGCTGACATACGATTATCGGGATAGCGGGGCCTCGAAGACCGGCCATCCCCGCACCGCTAAGGCGACCATGTCGGACTGGGGCGTCGCTGATCAGGCGGGCGCCCTCGAATTTCTTAGCGATCGCCACCCCAACTTGCCGGTTTGGGTGATCGGTCATTCCTTGGGGGGAATGTTTTTCGCCTTCCACCCCAATGCCAACCGGATCGAGCGGGCCATTGTTGTCGGTGCGGGTCCCGGCTACTGGCTGGGACATCCCCTCACTTTCATGCCCCAGATCCTGGCGTTCTGGTGGTTGGTGGCGCCGCTGGCGACGGCGGTTTTTGGCTACATGCCCGGCAAGATGCTGGGGCTTGGCTCCGATTTGCCGAAAGGCGTCTATTGGCAGTGGCGGCGCTGGTGCCTAACCCGCCGGTTCTACCGGATCGACTATGGCCGTGATTTGCCTGAACCCGATCCGTCCCGGCTCACCTGCCCGGTCCGCATTATCGGCATCGCCGACGATGTCATGATCACGCCTGAGACGGCGGAAAGGATGGCCCACTTTTACCCCGATGCCGAGATCGAGCACCGCCTGATCTCGCCCCACGACATCGGCGGGAACGCGATCGGTCATCTCGGCGCGTTCAAACAGCGCAATGCGGCGCTTTGGCCCCGTCTAATCGATTAGAATGCCGAGTCCGCCGTCGTGGGCTCGGATCTTAGGCCCGGTTCAGGCCTCCACGAACGCGCCGCTGCGGCCGTAGGCCTCTTCCTCCGGGGTGAAGTGGGGCGCCGTGTCCTCCAGCGTGGGATCGAAATAATAGGTCTCCTTGAGGAACTCTCCAGCTTCGAGCGCCGCTTCAAGTTCGGCAATGACGCTGTTTGCTTCATCGACGATTACGGCGAGCCTCGAGGCCTCGCGGGCTTCCAGCATTTTTTGCAACAGGTGGCGCAGGGCGGCGAGCCGGGCGGCGGGCTTAAGCAATCCATAGACCCGCGACAGCCGGTCGACCGCGATGCTGTCCTGGTTCAGCGCCAGCGAGCGGGCCAGCTCGGAATCCAGGCTCGGCCAGTAGCGGGTGGTGTAAAACGCCTTGTCGTCGTGGTGATACCAGGGTTCGGTGCGGGCGATCGAAGACGACACCGTGTTGTGCAGCTTCCAGAGAAACAGCCGCAATGAGGGGCCATCGGTGACCTCGGCCAGCTTATCGTCGATCGAGACCCATAGGTCGCTGTGGTCCGGATTTCGCCCGAGTATCAGATACTCTAGCGGATAGAGATCCACTTCGCGGTTGTGGACCACATAGAGGTTCAGGTGGTGACGGCAATAGGGACAGGGATGCATCGCGGCGAAGTGCTTGAAGAACTCTTTGAAGAGACCAATTAGCTCCCGCTGCGCCACGGGCTCCCGCTCGCAGATGATTTCGGCGCTGGTATGGAAAAAGCGCCACAACGGGGGCCCGAGGAAGTAAGGGAAACTCACCCGCATTTGGGCGTCCCGCACGTCGCTTCGGCCTAGATACACGTCTAGAAAAGCGACGTATTGCGAAAGAAAACCAGATTCCCGCCCATATTCTTCGCGCTCACGCCGCTTCTGGACGCCGTTCAAATAGTGCCGTGTCAGCCGCCAAGCCTGTTTCAGCTCGAGCTTTTGGTTCGGGCCGCAGCCCGGGAAGCACTCGGCGACTGCCGGCGCATACTGGGCAAACTCGCCCGCCTCACGGGTAGCTTCGAACCAGGCATCGAGTGCTGGCTCGTCGGGCGAGCTATTCGAGGTGAGATCTTCACCAGTCGCCACGCTGAATGCCGCCAGCAGCTTCGGCATGAAGTCTTCGTACCAATAGGCGGCCGGCATCATGGCGCCGTCGATATCTTCATCGACCGATTCCAGAACCACTCGGTTCCAGGACTTGAGATAGTCCTTCGGGTCGGAGCCATCATGCTCGGGCGCCGACGCCATTTCATCGTGCAGCTCGAGCCGCCGTAGCCGGCTCAGCTCGTGGCTCGCCAGCAAGTCTTCGGCGAGTTCGGCGAGGCTCAAGTCCTTTTTGCGCAAAGTCAGCGCCAGCTCGACGCCCGCGGCGAATTTCTGGGCGATGGTCGCTTCGCGCGACCGCTCCCGCTGCATGGCCGCGGCGGTTGCCTGCATCTCGGGCGTTTTCTCGATGTCCGGCCAGTTCGCGATTCGCTCCTGCAAGCGCTGATATTCAGCGTTTACCGACGCCGTAACCGCATCGAGAGCCGGGAAACAGGTCGGCTCCACCACGCCCAACGCCTTGTAAAACCCAATTGCCGCGTTCACGAAATCCACGAATTGGAGAATCGTGTAGGGGAGCTTTTTCGCCCGCAAATGAGTCTCGTGGTGGGCGCAGAAATTCTCCCGGAAACTGCGATAGGCCGCGCCTTGCAGTAGCCGGAACAGGCCGATCTGCATCTGCAGGCGCGACGTGCCGCAGCCGGGCTCGATGGAGCCGTGGCCCTGACCGGTCCGCTCAGGCTCGGCAATTCCGAGTGGCGGCGCGGGCGGCAAATCGATTCCCTCGGCCGAGGCGGACTCGCTGGACCGCCAACCGGCAAGCCGGCGATGGGCATCCCGGTAGCCGCCGGCCCCCGTCTCGTGCTCGCTTGGCATCAGGCGGCTAAACTCGTCGAAGTCGATCGCCCCGTCGCCATCCCGATCGGCCTGGGCGAGGATCTGATCCAACTCCTGGTCTGCCAGTCCAAACGGAGAGAGGACGCTGCCCAGCGCTTCGCGCGTCACCAGGCCGGTGCCCGTTTCGTCCAAAACTTCGAAGGCGAGCCTCAACCGGCTTGCGGAATCGCCCCGCAGGGAGGTCAGCAGGGCAGCGAACTTGTCAAACGTGACCGGTCCGCTGGCGTCGGCATCCAACAGAATATGTCGCAATTGCTCGTCCGTGGGCTTGTGGCCCATGGACTCCAACACACTGCGCAGGCCCTGGAGGCTAATTTCGTCGCCGCCAACGGGATCGACGATCTTGAAGCTCTCCCAAAGCTCCCTGATCTCCTCAATGCTGAGGGTGCCACTCATGGCCTGATTACGGGCCGTCGGAGTTGTAAATCACCGTCTTTATCAGCCAGCGGCCATCCGGATTCTTGCGCATCTCGATCATCTGCTTGGCCGTGCCCGCGGGCTCCTTGCCGACGCTCGACTCTTTGTGCCAGCTCACATTCGTGGTCACCACCGCCAGGTCGCCGGAACCCTCAATGGTCCAATCCGTCAGCTGTATGGTCCGCACGTCGCCGAAATTGTCACTAATGAAGGCAACCAGGTTCTCTCGGCCTTCTACCCGGGGGTGATCGGGGGGCATTATCACGCCATCCGCGGCCCAGTACGTCGCCCAGGCTTCATAATCCGCCGCCTCAAAGGCGCGGTTCCATCCGTCGATTGCGTCGCGAACCCAAACCGTGTCTTTCTCCGAAAGGCCGTTATCGCTCATTTTCTTTCATCCCGTTCAACTGTGTTAAGGCTCAAATCCCTCAAATTTCGCCATGTCCGATCCTCCTGCTTCTTGCCTTTCGACCCGGAGCGCATGGAACAGATTTCGAGCTTCGTGATCAACCAATAGGCAGGTTGGGGGGCTTGTAATGTCCTAGCCCGGCTTTCGAGCCGAGGTCGCGGTAAAGCAGATCAACATTGCCCAGCACCGAGGGTTGGCCATCATTGCATAGAAGTCTTCGAGCTCGCGCTTGTTCCCAAAACCCGATTCGGCCATTTGCGGCCCCAGTAACTCCATGCTGAGCCGATAATACTCCGCGCCGAGCGACGTACCGTTGAATGTGACTGTCTCACCGCCCACTGTGATCTTTTCAAAGCCTATATCTTGCATGTGCCACGGTATCTTTCGGCCCACAAAATAGTCGATGCGCTTGGTGCGCGCCCATGCGAGATAGCTGCTCCACAACGTCCGAATCGCTGCATTGTCAGTGCTGGCTGTGGGATGAAAATCGGGCTCTTGCAACAGAATCGCGCCGCCCGGTTTGACCGCCCCGGCGAGCCTGTCGATCACGGCGTGTCTCGAGGGCAGGTGGTGCAAAAAGGCGCGGCCAAGCACCAGATCGTAGCTCTCCTCGCCGATCTCATCCTTGGTGACGTCGAGCTGCTCCACCGAGACATTGGGCAGATCGATCCATTGCATGAATCCGGTATCGATGTCGGTGCAACGGATATGACCGCCCTTGCCAAGCTGCGAGGCCAGCCAATGGCTGAGGCTGCCATTGCCGGCGGCGACTTCCAGGCACTTCCAATTCTTTTGAATCCCGAGCTGCGAGAGCCGAAAACAAGTGTAGGGATCGAGCATCTGCGACATCAGGGTCAGCCGACGGTCCTCGTCGGGCAGCGAATGGGGAAGGACGTATGCGCTCATGGCGGCTCTCCAGTATTCCGATGCGTTCCATCTAGCAACACGGCGCCTCCGCGGGCAACTGTCTGGTGCGGCCACGCCTGCCACGGCGTGTTGACCTTGCCGCAGATTCGCCCCAACGTGGTGGTCGCCCCGCTGGCTCCCGCTAGCGTGGGCGAGTTGCGAGTTGAAGCATGCGGCGCCTAATAATGAACATTGACAAGCTTGGCCAGGTCCGACTGGCCACCGTCGCCGGGGCGTTGGCGCTTTCGATCTTGGCCTTACCGGCCCAAGCCGGCGAACGCGTCTGGGTGGGGGCACCCTGCAGCCTCGACGAGGCGTATCTCAACCAGCTGATGATGGCGGAATCCGGTGGGCGGCTTGATGCCCGGAACCCGCGCTCCTCAGCGCTCGGGCCCTATCAGTTTATCCGCAGCACGTTCTTGGAGGTCACGCGGCGTAATTTCGCGGACGAGACCGGGGCGCTCTCCCGACCGCAAATCCTGCAGCTGCGAACCGACTTCAAATTCTCCCGCCGCATTGCCGATGCCTATTCGCGCGAGAATGCCGCCTATCTTCGGGAGCGGGGCCATAAGGCAACACCCGCCAATCTGCGGCTCGCTTTCTTCGCGGGCGCTGCGGGTGCGACGCGGATCTTGGCAGCGGATCCCCAGACGCCGGTTGCCCGCCTGCTGGGCCCGGCCGCCCTGGGCGCAAATCCCTTCCTTGGCCGAATGACGGCCAGCGGTTTGATCGAGAGATCGGCGCGCGACATGCGGCTGACCGGAACCTTCGACCTCTATCCCGGCCGCGCGGCGCAGCCGGTCAAGAGGCACCCGCAAATCGATATCCGCTGCAATCTGAAGCGCGCGAGCTGCCGCAAATGGCTGTTCCTCGCCAAAAAGCGGCTTGAACGAAAGCTAAGCGGCAAGCGGCCCGGCAGGGTCGCTTCGGTCGTCACGCGCTGAATCGGAGGCGATCGCCAGGGCAGAAGAAGCGCACGGAGAGGGCGGCGGCAAACTCGATAGCCGGCCCGTCAGTTCAGCTCGACTTCGTATTCCCGGCAGAGCGAGACCGGATTGGTGTACTGCATGGAATCGCAGTCCTTGCCTTCCTTCACGTGTTCAAAAAGCTCTTTGTAGGCCTCGTTTTTTGTCTTGTAGGGTCCGCCTATCTGGCGGGCCTGATCCTGTTCGCTTTTGAACAGCCAGCATTCCTTGCCCGCATCAGTTGTCCTCGCGAGCCACCGGTCGACTGCCGCGGCCTCGTTCGGGGCCCAGGCCCAACAGCAAAGCATGACAAGAAAAACCTGTAATGCGCGCCAACCTCTCATTCTTCTCCTCCCTTGAGCGAATGCCGGATTTTAGCAAATTACGCCGCCCCGAACAGCAGGTGTCGGCTGACATGTTCCGCCCGGAGCACTTCTCATGCTACTCATTGGAAGATCAATTCGTGCACGTGATCAAGTGCGTAGGAGAATTGACGATGATGACGACCCATGCAAGGACGCTGATAGCTACGATTATCCTATCGATTTGCTGGCAGGCCGGTGCGGTTGCGGGCGACGCTGCCACGCCCCAAGAGGTGATCGCGAAGGTCCGCGAAGCCGCCGCCTATCTGGAGAAGAACGGCGCCGATGGCCTCAAGACTTTCGACACCGCCGACTCGCCCTATGTTTGGAAAGACACCTACGTCTTCGTCTTCAATTGCGGGGCAGGTCTTGCCGATGTGGCGACGCCTTTCACCACCGCACGTGAGCAGGATGTGGCGGTCGACAAGGACGCCACGGGCAGGATTATCGGACCTGGACTTTGCAAGGCCGCTGAGCGCCCGGGGGGCAGCTGGTTCGAGTATATGTGGTGGAAGCCAACTAGAGTTGAGGGTGCGCCGCAACTGACCCACGGCGAGGCAACCTTACGGAAGGTCAGTTATATGCTGCAGGTCAAGGGCCAACCCTTCCAGGTTGGCGCCGGCATCTACAACGATAAAGCAACGGTCGCCGAGCTCGACGCAATGTTGAAGAACTGAAGAATTGATCCCTAAGGCCGGAGAACGGGGAGGAATCCATGACCAGGCTGATGACAACTGCATTCGCGCTTTTGGCGCTGTTGATTTGGCCGGCGCCGCAGGCAACCGCTGATGAGTCTGCGACGCCCCAAGAGGTAATAGCCAAGGTCCGGGAGGCGGCGGCCTATCTGCAGAAACACGGCAAGGCGGGCCTCGAGGAATTCAAAAAAGCCGACTCGCCCTTCGTGTTCAAGGACACTTATGTTTTTGTCTATGACTGCGGCGCGGGCATCGCCGATGTCGCAACGCCGATCGCGACCAGCAAGCCCAACCCGGTGGCCACCAATGCGGACGCCACCGGGCGCGTGACCGGCCCCGAATTCTGCAAGCTGGCGGCCCAGCCGAATGGCGGCTGGATCGAGTACAAATGGTACAAGCCCATCAAGACGCCGGGTCAGAAACATTTGACCTATTCCAAGGAAACCGCCCGCAAGGTGACCTTCTTGCTGGGCGTAGAAGGCCAGCCCTACCAGGTTGGCTCTGGCATCTATAACGACACCGCGACGGTTGCGGAACTCGACGCGTTGCTCAAGAACTGAAGCCTTAGTCGAGGGCAGCCGAGAACGAGCCGAATGGATGTCTAAACACCTGACATTCGCATTCGCTCTTTTTGCCTGGTTGGTTTGGCCGGCGCCACAGGTGGTGGCGGAGGAACCTGCAACCCCGCAGGAGGTAATCGCCAAGGTCCGGGAGGCAGCGGCCTATCTGCAGAAACACGGCAAGCCGGGTCTCGAGGACTTCCAGAAGGCGGACTCGCCCTTCGTCTTCAAAGACACCTACGTTTTTGTATTTGACTGCGGAGCTGGCCAGGCCGACATCGCCCATCCTGCCGCGGACAGCAAGGTCACCAAGGTTACATCCTTGGAGGGGGCAACCGGCAAGATGATTGGCCCGGATCTTTGCCGGGCGGCGGCGCGTCCGAGCGGCGGCTGGGTCGAATATATGTGGTGGAAACCCGTCAAGGCCGAGGGCGCCAAGCAATTAGACTACGCCAGGGAAGTTTCTCGCAAAGTGACGTATATGCTGAGCGTCGAGGGCCAGCCCTATCAGGTGGGCGCCGGGGTCCACAATGACACCGCAACAGCCGCCGAGCTCGACGCGATGCTCAAGAACTAGGCGCTTTCGCGGTCCTCGTGCGGTTCGCCGGCGTTGGTGCGCGATCAGCCCCAGCCTGCAAATCGCTCCCGGCGGTCTCCTTGAGGCGGATCACGGCGATCAGCGAGATCAGGGTGCCAGCCGCGAGGTAGATTGCGGGCGAGAGATCGTCCTCCGTGCGCGACACCAGATAGGCCGCCACCATCGGCGCAGTGCCCCCGACGATGCCGAGCACCACATTGTAGGCGAGCGACATCAGTGTCACCCGCACCCTCGCGGGCGAGATTTCAGCCAATAGCGCGGGCAGCGCGCCGCCCCCCGTGCCGATCATCAGGACGAACGCCAACTGGCCCAGAAAAATCGCGGGCGTGGTCCCCTGATGCATCAGCCAGAACAACGGATAGGAAAACAGCACGATCCCGCCATAGGCCGTGATCAGAACCGGCCGGCGGCCGATCCGGTCGGAGACCATGGCGGCCAAGGGAATTGTCGCCACCAGCACGAACATGTTGAGGGT
>Ga0315336_1006201_pt1 | contig 12416 bp, 10 predicted proteins | sample ASW5metaG_FD_204512 | JGI IMG/M metagenome (GOLD analysis project Ga0315336, IMG submission 204512) | Ammonia-oxidizing marine archaeal communities from Monterey Bay, California, United States - ASW #5 | ecosystem: Environmental > Aquatic > Marine > Intertidal zone | place: USA: California...
ATTTATCGGCCGGAGAATGGATTGGTAGTGTCAGTGGAAGTTACGGGCCCGAACGGGAAGGCTGTGGATGGGGTCGACCTCCACGCTTGGTCTGGTTTTCGGCGGATCGGGCACCTCCCAGAAAGTCTCCACCAGGACACTGACCGCATCTCCTTGCCGCTGTAGCGTTCCGTTCGCACCCAGGAGAGATGAATGGCGCGCGAGGCGGCGAAACTTCTGCCAGGTTCGAGGCCAAATCACGAGGTTGCCCATTCCGGTCTCGTCCTCGAAGGTCATGAAGACGACACCCGATGCCGTTCCGGGCCTCTGGCGGCTGGAGACCAGGCCGGCGATCCGAACGCGAACTCCAGAGGGTCGCTTGGTGAGATCTCCCATCGGAAGCACACCCATCTGATCAAGCTGATCGCGAATCAGCTGAATCGGGTGGGTGTCGACCGACAATCCCACCGAGCGGTAATCGGCCTGGAGAGCCTCGACCGGCCCCTCGGCGGGCAGATCGGCCACAGGCTCGCGGCGACCGAGGCCGGCAAAGAGTGGCAGGTCGGTCCACAAGCCCTGGAGCTCCCAGGCCGCCTGTCGTCGATCGACACCGAGGATCTTGAAGGCGTTGGCTTCGGCGAGCTTTTGGAGCCTCCCCTTGTCGAGACCCGTTCGGCGCGCGAAGTCTGCGAGACTCGCGAAGGGCCGCTCGTATCGGGCGCCAATGACGTCTTCGGCGTGCTCTTCGCCGAACCCCTGTACGAGTCTCAAGCCCAGTCGAATTGCCGCCTCTCCTCTGTCGTCCTCCTCTAGAGTGCAGCCCCAGCTGGAGCGCGTCACGCAAACGGGACGGATCTCGACGCCAGTTCGCTGGACCTCAGCCATCAAGGCGCGTGGGCTGTAGAAGCCCATGGGCTGACTGTTCACCAGGGCTGCCGCAAAAGCCGCCGCATGGTGGCACTTCAGCCAGCCAGACACGTAGACCAGGAGCGCAAAGCTCGCCGCGTGGGACTCGGGAAAGCCGTACTCACCAAAACCGAGGATCTGCTTGAAGATAGCCCTCGCATACTCCCGATCGATCCCGCGTTTGACCATTCCCTCGACGAGCCGCTCCCCTATCTCTCTCAAGTTCCCGCGCTTTCGCCAGGCTCCCATGGCTCTCCGCAGGCGATCGGCAGCTCCTGGAGAGAAGCCGCCCACTGCGATGGCCATGGCCATGACCTGCTCCTGAAAGAGCGGCACCCCCATGGTTCTCTCGAGGATGGGCTTGATGTCAGGATGGGCATATGTGACCGGCTCTTCGCCATTTCGACGCCGCAAATAGGGGTGCACCATTCCCCCCTGGATTGGCCCGGGGCGCACGATGGCGACCTCGATGACGAGGTCGTAGAAGCAGCGGGGCTTCAGACGCGGGAGCATCGACATCTGCGCCCGGCTCTCGATCTGAAAGACACCGACGGTCTCCGCTCGGCAGAACATGTCGTAAACGGCGGGATCTTCGGCGGGAACCGTGGCCAGGGTGAGGTCGAGGCCGCTGAAGCCCTTGACCAGTTCGAAAGACTTGCGAATCGCTGTGAGCATGCCGAGACCGAGGACATCGACCTTCACGAAGTTCAGCGCATCGACGTCGTATTTGTCCCACTGGATGACGGTGCGATCCTCCATCGTTGCCGGTTCGACAGGTACAAGATCGATGAGCTCGTCGGCGGCGATCACGAATCCGCCCACGTGGATGGAGACGTGGCGCGGATATCCGGAGATCTGCGAGGCGATCTCGAGGGTGGAGAGGATCTCGCGGGACTCGGGATCCAGCCCCGCTTCCCGGACGAGGTCGGTGGGCTTGGCATCGGTTCCAGCCGACCAGCGATCCATGGATTTGGCGAGGCGATCCACTTGATCGAGGGAGAGCCCGAAGACCTTGCCCACGTCGCGTATGGCCGAGCGTCCTCGATAGCAGATGAACTCGTTCACCAGGGCGGCCCGATGGCGCCCATAGCGCTCGTAGATGTATTGGATCACCTCCTCGCGCCGCTCGTGCTCGAAGTCGACGTCGATGTCGGGTGGCTCGCCCCTCTCCTTGGAGATGAAGCGCTCGAAGAGAAGGGTCGAGCGGGAGGGGTCAACCGCGGTGATCCCCAAGGCGTAGCAGACAGCAGAATTCGCCGCTGAACCTCGCCCTTGGCAGAGGATGTCTCGGTCGCGGGCGAAGCGCACGATGTCGTGCACGGTCAGGAAGTAGGAGGGGAAATTCATCTCCTCGACGAGATCGAGTTCATAGGCGACTTGATCGAGGATCGACTGTGGGATCCCATCCGGATAGCGCCAATCGAGCCCCTTATCGGTGAGCTCGCGCAGCCATGACATCGGCGAGTGTCCGTCGGGAACGACCTCTCGTGGGTAGCTGTAGCGGAGCTCGTCGAGGCTGAAGGTACACCGCTCGGCGATATCGATTCCGGCGCGTATCGACTCTCGAAAGTCGGCGTATCGGTTGCGGAAATGGCTATCACTCAAGATGTGACGTTCGCCGTTCGCCACAAGTGCGCGACCGGCGGCATTCAGGGTGGTCTTGCGGCGGATGCAGGTGAGGACATCGGCGATGCGCTTGCGATCGGGTCGGTGAAAGAGGGCGTCGTTGGAAGCCACCATCGGACAGGACAGGGAACGGGAGGCCTCCATTGCCCAGCGGACTCGCTTGCGATCGGCCGGGGTGAGGTTTCGGCAGAGCGCCACAGCGAGGTGATCTCCGAACGCGTCTTTGAGGATTTCAGCCCACTCCCCGGACCAACCGTAGCGGAGAATGCACGTGAGCCCCTCGGCGTAGCCCGCCAACTTTCGGGCATCGACACTGGCACGCCCCTTCCGCTTGGGCCACGGGTCACCAGGCTCTCGACCGACCAGATCTCCTCCTCTGGCGACGGTCAGGAGACGGCACAGGTTCTTCCAACCCGTGCGATTTTCAGCCAGGAGCACGACGGGAGGACGCCCGGTCACCGTGACGGTGGCACCGCTGATCAGGTGTACGCCGGTATCCGAAGCGGCTTTCTGCGCCTGAACCAGTCCGTAGATGCAATCTCGATCGGCGAGAGCGAGGTGCCCGACACCGCCCTCGGCCGCTGCCTCGACCAGCTCGTGAGGCTGAGAGGCGCCGTCGAGGAGTGAAAAACAAGAGCGAGACATGAGCTCTGCGTAGGCCATAGCTGAACATACGTTCACACTGAACAGATGTCCATGGCGCGATGCAACAACCTGTCACAAACGACGCTCCAAGACTCCGCTATACGTCGTCTCAACCTGGACTTGTGTGGAGCCACCTTGAGAATCGACGACAACCTTGAGCAGTGGTCCGCCGCTCTATCGAATGCGGCAACGACCGAATCCGAACTACCAGGCATCTATCTTGGACTCGCAGAACTCTATTTGCGAGGCACAAATCCATCCCTGGCGGCCCGGCCGCTCAGCACAGCGATCCAGCTATTGGAAGACATTCACGGATCAACCGATCTGGAATTGGTCGAGCCCATTCGCCAGCTCGCTGAACTCGCAAACCGACAGGGCTGCTACCGACAGGCGAACCAACTCTACGGACGCCTGCTCGAGATCGACCGCGCGAACAGGTGATCCGAGCTACTGGCTGATCACACCGGCCTGGCAACCCACGCTGATGAGCTCTTTCTCACCGCCACAGGTCTTGTTCCGGACCATGGAGATGACACCGGCGTCCATGCCCTGAACCTTCACGAGGTCATCGGAGCCGTAGGTGTGGGAGAAGTGCCATTTGAGCTCGCCTTTGTCCGTAGGCGTGATCGCGATGTCCTTCTCGAGGGGCCGCCAGTTGACCCAGGTGTCCATGCTGTAGGTGCAGCCCTCTTCGGCCTTTACACCCTTCTCGCCCAGATACCAATAATGGATCGGCTTTCCTACAGAGTGTGGACGGCGAGCCGGAATATCGTCCAGATTCTTGGGCGGCTCTTCAGTGTTCAAGTCGGCGACCTTTCCGCGGCCCTCAGTGCAGTGCTCGAAGAGTAGATCCTCTTTAGTCTCTACGAAGGGGTTGATGCCGACGGGGTTCGTGTCCTCGATGCCCTTGCCGTTGTAGACCGTGAAGTACATGTCGGAGATGGACAGCCGGCACTTCTTGCTGTCGATCTTGACGTACAGCCGCCCTTGGAGCTTGTTGCCGAGGTTGTTGTTGTTGAGGGCGAACTGGTCCCATTTGTCGGTGTTCTTGAACTTCTTGACGGTCGCCTTCGCCTTCTTGATAGCGGCGTTCAGCTCATCGTCCGTCAGTTTCTCAATACCAAGATTCCGAAGTTCCTTCTTGGTGCAGCTGCCGACCTCGTTGACCAGAAGCGCCTGGCACCAGTCCGTCGCCCGCTCCTTTTCGGCGCAGTACATCTCGGCGTCGGCGCCCTCGCCCTTCGGCTCGCCGCACTCGAATTCATACACATCGCTGACGCTCATCACCGTGTACTTGACGATCGGCTCTCCGTCCTTGCTCTCAAAACGCATGCGCGCCTGCACGTTTTCCCTGTACGTGGCGTCCGGCATGGCTTCCAACATCGCAAACGTCTTGCCGGCGAGATTGTCGAAGCTCAGATCGCACTCCTCAGCCTGCGGGGTCGCGGTCGTAGCATCGCCACCACATCCGGTGAGAAGGAGGGAGGCGGCAAGGAAAAGGAGGTTCATGGTTGGCTCCGGGAGGGCGCGCGCACAGTATCATATTGACGATGGCGCGCCGCTTGTTAGGCCAAGTCACTCAAAGGGTGGCCCAATGGAACGCGTGACTATCTACCTCCGAACCTCACTGTTCAGCATTGCTGGGGACAATTCCCATATGCCGAACGGCGTCATGGTCCTCGAGGGCTCGGTCGCCGATCGCCCTTCAGGCGGCTTGGTGATCGAAGTGACCAAATACATCGATGGCAAGGGGCGCGACCTGGATGGCAAGCCCATGAAGCTCTACCTACCCACGGCCAAGATCGATCACGCGATCGTCCACGAGGCGTAGAGGCACCGAAGGGCTTTGCCCCACCTCCGTCGCCAGGAAGGGCTGCAGTCGGCCCAACACGATGGCAATTCCACAGCCGCCAAGACAGACCATGCGATGCCCGGTGTGGCGCTTCTCAGCAGAGCATAGGTCAAACGCCAGGATCTCCACGCGAGGTCCAAGGTCGCCTGCAACGACTTGTGATGTTGCTCAAACCTCGCGGATCGGCTAGACAGGGCCGTCCTGGGGCACACCCCGACGGAGGATTCTGGATGACTTTCGACATCGGCGACAAGGCCGTGGTCCCAGCACTCGGAGTAGGCATCATCAAAGAGATCGAGGCCCTCGAAATGGATGGCGCCACGTATGAGATGTATGTCATCAAAATTCTCGACAACGGTCTGACCTACAAGGTGCCCGTCAACAACACGGGCGCGAACGGTATCCGCGAGGTCATCCCCGTCGACGCCGTCGAGAAAGTCTACGACGTACTCAAGGACCGCGACACGCCCGCAGACAAGCAAACGTGGAACCGTCGCTATCGCGAGTACATGAACAAGATCAAGACCGGTGACCCCCTCGAAGTCGCCGCGGTGCTCCGCGACCTGGCCCGTCTCAAGGGCGAAAAGACCCTGTCCTTCGGCGAGCGAAAGATGTACGACCAGGCCCACTCCCTGATCGTTCAAGAGCTGTCCGTCGCACGCGACGTCGACGAGCAGGCCATCAAGGACGAGATCGAGGACATCTTCAAGGTCGAAAAAGTCGAAAAGAAGTAGGCTTCCTCCAATGCCCACGCCGTTTCGCCTCTACAACACGCTCTCCCACAGCGTCGAAGACTTTACGCCGATCGATCCCGGCAAGATTCGCCTCTATGTCTGCGGCATGACGGTCTACGACGACGCACACGTGGGCCACGCACGCGCGATGATGGTGTTCGATGCGTTCGTACGGGCCTCATCGGCGATGGGTTGGGATGTCAATTTCGTCCGGAATTTCACCGATGTCGACGACAAGATCATCAGCCGATCTTCAGAGCGCGCGATGCAGTGCCAGGAGCTCGCCAACCTCTACATGCAGAACTTCGCGCGCGACGCGAAGGCTCTGGGTTTGCTTCCGCCGACCTGTGAACCCAAGGTCTCCGAGTCCATTGGCGATATCCACGATCTCATCGGGCGGCTCATCGCCAATGACAACGCCTACCTCGCCGACGGCTCGGTGTGGTTCGATGTCGCATCGGACGCCGAATACGGGAAGCTCTCGCGTCAGAAGGTCGACGAGCTGCGCAGCGACGACGCTGATCACGGCAAACGCAATGCTGCGGATTTTGCACTTTGGAAGGCGGCAAAACCGGACGAGCCCGCTTGGGACAGCCCCTGGGGTTCAGGACGGCCTGGCTGGCACATCGAATGCTCGGCCATGGCGCGCGCCCACCTCGGCGACACCATCGATATCCACGGTGGTGGCCTCGATCTGGTGTTTCCCCACCACGAAAACGAGATCGCGCAATCGGAGTGCGGTACCGGCCACCCGTTCGCCAGGTACTGGATGCACAACGGCATGCTGACCATGGGCGATGGGCCCAAGATGGGCAAGAGCCAGGGCAATGCCTTCAATATCCACGATCTGCTCAAGATCTTCCCGGCCGAGGCCATTCGCCTCTACTACCTCGAGACCCACTACCGCTCCCCGCTGCCGTGGCATGGTCAGGAGTCGCTTCAGGAGTCTCTCGCGATGGTCGGAAGACTCTATGAGGCGCGCCATGTGGCCGAGCAGATGGCGGGACAGGAGCAGGCGGACGTCGTCGCCGAGTCCCTCGGTGCAGACGCCCAGACGGTGCTGTCTCTCGGCCGCAACTTCCGCGCCTCGTTCGAGGCGGCAATCACCGACGACTTCAACACGTCGAAGGCCCTGGGATACGCATTCGAACTCGCGCGCGCCATCAACCGCATGTCCAACCACAAGAAGGCAAAGAAGCGGGGCGGTCCGGTCGTCGCCGAAGCGCTTTCCGCCCTCCAGATCGTCGGCGTCACCCTCGGCTTGCTCACCCTGAGCTACGAGGCGTTCCACGCCGAGGTGAAAGCCAAGCGCCTCCCGGCCATGGGACTCACCTCGGCCGACGTTCAGAATCTCCTCGACGAGCGCAGCCGCGCCCGGGCCGACAAAGAGTGGTCTCGAGCCGACGAGATCCGCTCCGAGCTCGAAGGCAAGGGCATCCTGGTCATGGACCGCGCCGACGGCTCGGACTGGCGACTCAAGCTCTAGAGCGGACGACTACTCGTCGAAGGGCTTTTCGCCTCGTGCCATACGGGCGAGAGCCTCCTGCACCTGGCGCGCCGTCTCCTCGTCCGTCATGGAGTCGAAGCTGTTGAAGCTCGCCATCTGATCGGCCGGGAAACTCAGCGGGAAGGGCTTGACCGGTTCCGAATCCTCGGCGGTAGGCGCCGGATGGGAATCGGGAATGTTGCTCCCGAACAAGGTCCGCATCAGGCCAATCAGCGTATCTGAGATCGATTTCTCTTCATCCGGTGACTCTTCGATGGGCGGGGGAGGCTGAATCGGTGCCAGAGAGGGCTCAGTTGCGGGGCCCAGCTCGGGTTCCATCAGGTCCTCCTCTCCGGGCTTGGGCAGTGTCGCCAAAGAGGGCTCTGACAGCTCACCTGCGGGCGGCGGAGCCATGACGACGGTCTCCTCGAAGTCTGGATCTCCAGTCTCTACCCTGAAAACCGTAGTTTTCTCCACGTCGACCACTGCGGGATCAGGGGTGGCGACTTTCTTCGGCTTCTTTGCACGCCGTTCCCGTGCAATTAGCGACCGCCTTCGTCGACGAGCACCCAAACAATCTCCGCTACTACACACAATATGGCACGGAGGGCTTGTCCCGTCGCGTAACGCCCGCGTCGACGGGCTCTGTCAACGCGCAACCCGCTAATCTGCTCGACGGGTGAACTCCGCCTTGAGCATGGCATATGCACTCTCCGCCATTTGCCCATACCCCAGGTTGTTCGGGTGTACCGCGTTGTCGGCGTCGAAGCCCTTTACCGTGTCGAGCCCAAGGCCCACGGGGAAGACGAAGGCTCGCTTTTCGGGATCGCCGAAGTGAGAGATCTCTCGCTGCACGATGCGATGATGAATCAGCAGATAGTCCTTCCTGGAGCGCTTCTCACCGTACTTGCTGGCAAAGGCACCAAAACGTGAGTTGGGCGGTTGTGTCAGAGCAACGGCTATCCGGGCAGCAGAGAAACGCTGTTTCAACGCCCCGATAAGGGTATCGGCGCTCTCCAACATCTTGTCGATGCATCGATCGATTTGCTCCAGCGGGTCGACTTTGACACTGAAACAGTCGTTGACGCCGAGTCCGATGATGATGATGTCCGGGCGTTTCCCCCCGAGCCGGACGGTTTGGTACTGCCCGATGTCGAGTTTGCGCTCGTTGCCAGCCCGCTTGACGATGAACGGACTGCTGCCGCGCTGCGGATACGCCGGGTCGTAGGCCTTCTCTACATATCGCTCGACGAAGTACCTCCAGCTCCACCCGGCGTAGCCCTCGTGTCGAACACCCGGATAGGCCTTCGGCGCATGGCTTCCGATCATCTCGAAGTTGGGGTTGCCAGAGCTCGACAGCAGCTTGTGGAGCCTGGCCGGGTAGACGTGCTGGTGGGTCAGGCTGTCACCGATCATGAGCAGCTTGAGGTTCTGGTCCTCCCCCGCATCGGCGCGGCTCACTCGAATGAGTGTGTGCTGCGTTCCGATGACCTCGCCATTTTCATTGAGGACGTTTATCCGTAGATTGTGGTCGCCAACGTCGAGCTTCTTAGGCTCGAAGTGCCACCGTACCGAGTTCGCCCGTCCGCGCTCGCACTTGACCTCGAAGGTCAGCCCGGTCGTGTACTCTGTGCGAACCAGATTGGCGAAGTAGATGTCCACGGGTCGGCCCTGAACGGCGTACACGACGGGAGGCAGGGTCAGTTGTGGATTGCCCGTTTCGTGGGCACCTGCCCAGGTGAGAAAACCCAGAACGAATACCAGAATACTCAAACGTTCGCCCCTGGAACGCAGGGACCGACTGGCCGATGGCGTCTCGGCGCCTTTCGGATGGCATTCCGCCACCACTCTCTCGAACCGTACATGCCAGCAGGATATCCTGCGCCCCTCACGGAGTCACTCGGACCCCCTTGCCGCACCACCCTCCAGGGCCAGACTTCTTCGTCATCGGCGCACCCCGCAGTGGCACCAGCTCGATCACGGCGATGCTGGCATCTCATCCCGACGTGTTCATGGCGCGCAAGGAGCTACATTACTTCGGCAAGGACCTGGAATATCACCGAGTTCCCATGTCGTTGGCGCGGTATCATCAGCACTTCGATAGTCGGCCGGCAAATGCCCTGCGAGCTGGGGACGCCTCGGCCTGGACGCTGTTCTCCGAGACCGCGCCGGCAGAGATCCAACGCTACGCACCCGATGCCCAGATCGTCGTCACGCTCCGCTGTCCGGCCGAGATGATTCACTCCATCCACGGGTTGCTGCACTACACCTGTCAAGAGGACATCGGTAATTTCGATCGCGCAGTCGGATGTGAGCCCGAACGCGTCGCCGGCCGGGACATACCGGAGCCCTCTCGCCCGCGAATGGCACTTCACTACACTGCTTTGGGCCGATACCATTCACACCTCACGCGGTGGATCGAGGTCTTCGGGCGGGAGCGCGTGCACGTCGTTTTGCTCGACGAAGTGAAGTCCGATGCGGCGGCCGTTGGAGCCGGACTCTCGGCGTTCCTCGGGCTCGAGGGTCCGATCAAACCGGCCTCCCATAGCCCCCGCGGCCGGAACGCAAACCGGGCCTATAGAAGCGGTCGCATCCAGCGATGGACACAGCGCCAGCCCAATCGCGCGATGGTGGACGGGGTGGCGTCCTTCACGCCTTTGAGAAGGGTAGCCCTCGGCTTGATCAACAGATTTAATGGACGTTTCTCCGAGCGGCGGCCCATGCATAGGAGGACCCGGAAGCACATCGACGACACGCTCCGTGCCGAAGTCGAGGCCCTTGGCAGCCTCCTGGACCGCGACCTCGGTCACTGGTTGATCTAGCGCATGCTCTTCAACAGTCTCGACTTCCTGTTCTTCTTCGCGTTGCTGATACCGGCGTACTACGCGCTCGGGCGATTCTTCAGTTTTCGTGCCCAGAATATGCTTCTTCTGGTCGGCAGCTACTACTTTTACGCCTACTGGGACTACCGCTTCCTCGGCCTGATCGTGCTGTCGACCGTCGTGGACTACTTCGTCGGGCTTCGCCTGCAGGACACCGAGGACGAGCCCACTCGAAAGCGCTGGCTCTGGGTCTCGGTGTGCGTCAACCTCGGCATGCTGGCGATCTTCAAATACCTGGGGTTCTTCGTCGATTCCTTTATCGATGCGGCGAACGCACTCGGCGTCGAGGCCCACCGTCCCACACTCGGAATTCTCCTACCCGTCGGAATCAGCTTCTACACCTTCCAGACGATGTCGTACACGATCGACATCTACCGGAGGAAGTTGGAGCCCACCACGAGCTTCGCGGATTTTGCCTTGTTCGTGGCGTTCTTCCCGCAGCTGGTCGCCGGCCCCATCGAGCGGGCGCGGGCACTGCTTCCCCAGCTCCAGAGCGAGCGCACCTTTCACCTGGACCGATTCCGCGAGGGCTTGCACCTCATGGTCTGGGGCATGTTCAAGAAGGTCTTCGTCGCCGACCAGGTGGCCAAGATCGTCGACCCCGTCTTTACCGGAGAGGTCTCGGCGTCGGGCATCGACATGTACATCGTGCTGGTCGCCTTCGCGATGCAGATCTATGGCGATTTCAGCGGCTACACCGACATCGCCAGGGGCGTAGCCAAGGTCATGGGTATCGACCTGATGCTCAACTTCAACCTGCCTTATATCTCCAAACACCCCAGCGAGTTCTGGGAGCGATGGCACATCAGCCTGTCGTCGTGGTTGCGAGAATACCTGTACTTCAGCCTGGGCGGGAACCGGCTCGGAGTCGTCAAGACATACCGCAACCTCATGCTCACCATGTTGCTGGGAGGACTCTGGCACGGAGCGGCTTGGAACTTCGTCATCTGGGGGGCCTTTCACGGGTCGATCTTGATGATCTGGCACCGGATTCAGAGCCAGATCGGGCGGGACTACCGCTGGGGTCGCGTACAGAGTGCGATCGCGATCGTCACGATGTTCCAGTTCACGCTGTTGGGATGGCTGTTCTTCCGGGCCACCTCCGCGGCACAGATCGCCGACTTCACCACGACGCTCCTGACGGACTGGAGAATCACCGAGAATACGGGAGACTGGGGAATGCACGTCGTTTTCTACTGCTGGTTCTTGTGGGGGATCCAGATGCTCCAGTGGCGCTCGGGCAACCTGAACTGGATTCTCGACCGCAACGCTTTCGTTCAGACCGCGTTCTATGTGTACTGCGTCCTGGGAATCGCCCAGTTCTTCGGCGGTCCAGGCGCAGAGTTCATCTATTTCCAGTTCTGATTCGACCGCGATACACTGCGTGCAACCCTGGATGGAGACGCCGGCCACTTGCGTTCCTGGCTCGTCAAAGGCCCTTTGCTCCTTATCTTCGCGATCGTCCTCACCGAGGTCTATTGCTGGGTGGCCATTCCCAACATCAAGATCGGACCCTCGTTCAGACAGCCCGACCCCGAGCTCGGCATGGCCCAGCGAAAGAACTATGTCGGCCGTCGCTTTACCCACGACTACGACATGGTCTGGACGACGGGAGCACAGGGCTTCCGAGGCGACAGCTACCCCCGCGACAAAGCGGCGGGGATCACCCGGATCGCCTCACTCGGGAACTCTCACACCTTCGGCGTCGGGGTGGAGGATGACGAGACCTACAGCGAGCTGATCGGAGAGGGCTTGGGCCAGGCGGAGGTCATCAACATGGCCGTAACCGACGCCGGTACGGGCATTTTCCTGCGAACCTGGGACGACATTCTCTCCTATCAACCCGACGCCCTGGTCATCCGCTACGACTCCTGGAACTTTCAGCGGCCGTTCAAGCACTACCTGCCGGGTGAGGGGCCGTTGGAGGCACGTCACTACACCCAAAAGACCAGTCCCCTCACCTTTCTGGAGTCTACCCCGCTGCAGCACTCCGGCTTCTGGGGTCTCCTGCGGCTGCGCTACACGACCATATCTGCCGGGCTCTCACAGACAAAGTGCCGGCTGTCGACCTTGCGCACAGTCAGCTCCACGGAGTGTATCGACAACGAAACCGACCTCGCGAGGGACCGCCGGGTAGCCCAGGAAGCGCGTATCCTCGCCGCCTTCGCCGAGAAGATCTCGGCCCTGGAGATCCCCGTGATCTACCTTCGCTTCGCCCTGCGCGAGCCACAAGCTGAAGTCTTCGAGGCACTCATCCCACCACTCGAAAACGTCACGGTCCTCGACTTCTCGCACCTCGTCGGCGA
>Ga0315336_1006204_pt1 | contig 12413 bp, 5 predicted proteins | sample ASW5metaG_FD_204512 | JGI IMG/M metagenome (GOLD analysis project Ga0315336, IMG submission 204512) | Ammonia-oxidizing marine archaeal communities from Monterey Bay, California, United States - ASW #5 | ecosystem: Environmental > Aquatic > Marine > Intertidal zone | place: USA: California...
GTCTCCGCTGGCGTCGTCGCCCCAGCACAGGTCGAAGTGGTCGCACAAGCCGTCGGCATCGGCGTCGCCCGTCGCATCGATGCCCCAGCACAGGTCGAGGTCAGCGCAAATGCCGTCCTCGTCCGCATCGCCAGTGTCGTCGTCGCCCCAACAGAGGTCGAGGTTGTCGCACCATCCGTCGGCATCGGCGTCGCCCGTCGCATCGACGCCCAGGCAGAGGTCGAGGTCGTTGCAGATGCCATCGCCGTCCATGTCTCCCGTGGCGTCGACGCCAACGCACACGTCGAGGTGATCGCAGAGGCCGTCGCCGTCGGTGTCTCCCGTGGCGTTGTCCCCGAAGCACAGGTCGTCGGGGTTGCAGATGCCGTCGATGTCGTCGTCTCCGGCGGCGTCGTCCCCGAAGCACAGATCGATGTCGTCGCAGATGCCGTCTCCGTCCGAATCTCCGGTGTGGTCGAAGCCCTCGCACTGGTCGAGGATGTCGCACACGCCGTCCCAATCCAGATCGTAGGTGGCCTCGATGTCGACGCAGGCGGGGTCACACATGCCGTCGTAGTCATCGTCGAGACAGAGCGTCGTGTTCTGATACCAGCTGACCGTGTCGCTCGGGCTTCCGACGCCGAGCACGTCGCTGTCGCCGTCGCCGTCGAAGTCCGCGGCGTGCACGGCCACCGGCCCCCCTGCGGAGGCGGTGACGACGTGGGTGTGGAAGTAGTCCCGCACGCCGAAGCTCTCGTACCAGGTCAGGCTGTCGCCCCAGTAGTCCGCAGTCAGGATGTCGACGTCGCCGTCGCCGTCCATGTCGGTGACGAAGATCCCGATAAGCTCCTGACCGCCGCCTACGATCCACTCGCTGCTGAAGCTACCGCCGCCGAGATTCTCGTACCAGACGCTAAAGTCGTAGTAGAGGCCGACGGCGAAGACGTCGTAGTCCCCGTCGTTGTCGAAGTCGGCGGTCGCGACGGACACTGCGCCGTCGACATCGGAGGCGATGATCTGTGGGGGACCGAAGCTTCCTCCGAGGTTTTCGTACCAGGCGATCGTGTCGCTGTCGAACGATGCCGAGACCACGTCGATGTCTCCGTCGCCGTCGAGATCCGCGGTATCCACGGCGTAGACACTGTCGGCGGCCGTCGTGATGACCTGCTCGGGACCGAAGCCTCCTCCCAGGTTCTCGTACCAGGCAACCTTGTCGTCGAACCGCGATGCCGAGAGCACGTCGAGGTCTCCGTCCCCGTCGATGTCGGCGGCGGTCACGTCGTTGGCGCCGCTGGCGTTCGTGGTGATGGTCTGGCTGAAACCGAAGCTGCCGCCGAGGTTCTCATTCCAGGAGATCCGGTTCGAGTCCGATGCGGTGAGCAGATCGTCGTCACCGTCTCCGTCGAGGTCGGCGGCGTAGACCGCGGACACTTGCTGATAGGAGGGAATGCTCCGTGGGAGTCCGAACCCACCGCCATAGTTCTCCACCCAGACGAGCGTGTCGCCGCCCCAGGACGAGCGGATGGCGTCGAGGTCGCCGTCCCCGTCCACGTCCGATGCCACCACATCGGTGGGCGACTGGCTCCAGCCGTCCAGAGGTGCTGAAGGCCAGCTCGCCCAGGCGAGCGTCGGGTAGGAGATGAACAGCGCCGCGAGTACGGGGCGCCGAAGACCTGGAATACACATGGGAACCTCAGGGCGTGGATCGGCTGTCTTCCCCGCTACATAGAAGCGGTAGGATGGGCCTTTCCGGTACACACACTCCATACTGGTGCCGGCCGCTCCGGGCCCTGTTTCAATTGTTTCGAATGGATTGGGACGTCATATCGGGCGGCAGGCAGACCTCGTCGTCGGTCTAGTCGCGGTGGGTCTGCCACCACTGTGCGGCCCGGTCCTCGGTCCAGGGGTCGGCGAGCTCGAGCTCTCCCAGGGCCCGACGGAGGGCCCGGGCGCTCTGGGGTCTGTCGTCGGCCTCCTTCTCGAGGCAGGCGTGAACCAGCTCGGCGAGCGCGGGCGGAACCGGATGCGGAGCGTGGTCCTGCACCGGGTCGGGCGTCGTCTGCAGGTGATCCATGAACAGCTGGGGCATCGGGCTGAGAAACACGTCGCGGCCCGTGAGCAGCTGGTAGGCGACGCACCCCAGGGAGTAGAGGTCGGACCGGGCATCGGCGTCGCCCCTCAGGGACTCGGGCGCCGCGGTGTTCGCCGTGCCCGCGAGGTAGCCCGGGGCCGTGAGTCGCTTGTCCTGCTCGCTGGTGACCATGCCGAAGTCGAGGACCTTCAAGAAGTCGCGATCGGGGCCGAGGCGACAAGAAACAAGGTTTGCAGCCTTGATGTCGCGGTGCACCAAACCGGCCTCGTGGGCCTCGAGCAGCGAGTGGCAGGCCTGGTGCAGCAACCTCACCACCCGCTCGGGAGGGAGCGCTCCGTGCTTTTCGACGAGGGTCTGCAGGTCGACGCCGTCGAGGAGCTCCATCACGTAGAAGAGCTCACCGGTGTCGCTCACCCCGAAGTCGTACAGCTCCACGGTGTGAGGGGATCGTAGGCCTGAGATGGCCCCGGCCTCGCGGCGGAAGCGGTGCACGGCCAGCTCCATCGCCTGGGCAGACCAGAGCTTTGAGCTCTTGATCAGCTTCACGGCCGCCCAGCGGCTCAGGTGCTGGTGTTTGGCCCGCCAGACCTCTCCCATGCCACCGGCACCGAGAATCTCGATCAGCTGGTAGCTGCCGACGGAGGCCGAGGTGTCGGCGAGGGCCTGGTCGATGGAGATCTGGGTCCCGGTCCCGGTGAGCACCGCCCGCTCCACCACCCGCTCGAGCTCCCGCACATTGCCCGGCCAGTGGTAGGCAGCGAGGCGGGCGACGGCCTCGGGCTCGAATGCCTCGGCTGGCCGCCCCAGGCGCGACGCGTGGGATTGTAGGTAGAACGCCGCAAGGGTCTCGATGTCGCCCTGTCGCTGGCTCAGGAGCGGCAGCTGCACCTGATCGGGAATGCAGGCCCGCAGGGAGGGGTCGAGGACGGCGTCGACCCAACGCTGACCGCCGTCGCGGGAGGTCGAGAGGATGACACGCACGTCGGGCCGATCCTCGCTGGTTAGGGTGGCCGAGAGTGTGCGCTGCGCGCCGCGGCCCAGCCGGTCGGCGGCGGAGATGTACAGGGTGCCCCCTTGGGCGACCCGAAAGGCCGATCCGGCCCGTCCGAGCTCTTCTGGCTCCTGGACGGTCGCCCCGGTGAGCATCAGGAATGGCGCCTCGGCCCGGGGTCCGCACCGGTGAACATACCTTGCAGCCGCCTCTTTTCCCGTGCCCGGTGCCCCCAGTAGGAGCAGCGGTTTGGCGCGGCCCGCCAAGCCCTCCAGGGCTGCACGGGCGCCCTGGATCGCCGCGCTGTCCCCCTGCATCGGACCCGCCGAGCGCAGGTCGGCGTCGCGCAACAGGGTCTGGGCCACCTGGCGCTGCTGGTCCCGAGCAGCCTCGAGCGCGTCGATGAGTCCGCCGGTTCGCATCGACGCGGCGGCCAGGGCGGCAAAGGCAGTCACTCGCTCGTCGCTGGCCCGTCTAAAGACATTCGGACTCTGGAACCCCAGCGCCAGCACCCCGACCTGCTCCCCGGCAGCCCGGAGGCCCACCGCGATCACACCTCCTCGCAGATCCTCCCAGCCGATGTCACCGGCCAGGGTGGTGCAGTCGGTGCTCGGTCTGCACCGGGTGGGCGAGGGCGAGTCCAACGCCTCGCGGATCGGGCTTCCTTCCTGGTTTCCGAGTCTTCGCGACGTGTCATCGGGGCGATCGCTGCTGGCGGCCTGGCGCCGGAGTCGGTCGCCCCGCAGCGCGAACAGGGCCACCCGGTCGGCTCCGAAGGCCTCCGAGATGCGCTCGACCAACCGATCGTAGCGGTGCCGGGTCGCGAGGGTGGAGGTCAGGTCGATGGCCAGCTGGTTCAGCTCCCGCAAGGTGGCCTGGTGCTCGGCGAGCCGTTGGCTGTTCTCGAAGCGGTCCAGCGCCGCCTGCACCGTCATGCCCAGATCTGGCTCGTCCCACGGCTTGGTCAGATACCGAAACAGGCGGGCTTGGTTCAGCGCGCTGCCCACCGCCTCGGCGCTGGCCTGCCCCGTGAGCATGATCTTGATGATTGAGGGCCACTGAGCCTCGATCCGACCGAGTAGCTCATCGCCCTTGAGGCCCGGCATGATGTGGTCGCTGATCACCACCGGGACCTCGGCCCCCTCCTCGTCGAGCTCCTCGAGCAGCTCGAGTGCGGTCTCCCCGCTCTCGCAGGTCTCGACCAGCAGGGTCTTGCCAAACCGCCGCCGCAGCTGTTCCTTCAGGCTCACAAGCACCGACCGCTCGTCGTCTACGCAGAGGATGGTGGGGCGGGCCATGGCCAGAACCCTAGCAGTCCGTGCGCTAGGCTGCCCAACCCGGGGAGTCCGATGACAACCACAACCCTGACCTGGTACGAGCGCCTCGGAGCCATCGCCGACAAGGCCGGCGACAACGACGAAGAGAAGCTCAAACACCGCCTCCTGATCCTGAACGGCGCCTCGCTGAGTCTCGGGGGCCTCGTGTGGGGCACCCTGTCGGTACTCCTCGGTCTCGTGCTTCCGGCGACGATCCCCTTCGGATACACGGTCATCACGGGGGCGAACCTCACCTATCTGTACTTCACCAAGGACTTCGTGACGGCCCGGACGTTCCAGGTCCTCATGAGCTTGCTGCTGCCCTTTCTGTTCCAGTGGTCCCTCGGCGGCTTTATGACCAGCGGCTGCGTGATGATGTGGGCCATCCTCTGCCTGATCGGCTCACTCTCCTTCGGCGATCTGCGGGGTGGGTTGTTCTGGCTGGCCATGTTCTTGGTGCTGACTGTATTTTCGGGCTGGCTGGAGGGGCAGCTGCCGGTGCCCGAGCCGGTCCGCAACCCCGCATTGGCGCCGATCTTCTTCACGATCAACGTCGCCACCGTGACCTCGGCTGTGTTTGGTTTGACCTACTACTTCCGCTACATGCGCGAGCTGGCCATAGACGAGCTCGAGACGAAGAACCGCGAGATCGCGGCTGGGCAAAGCGCGCTGATCCAGTCCGAGAAGATGGCTGCGCTCGGTCAGCTGGTCGCCGGGGTGGCCCACGAGCTGAACACCCCACTGGGGGCCATCGGGGCCTCGGCCGGCAATATGACCGTGGCGCTCGGGGAAGCCGTCGACGAGCTGCCGAGCCTGCTGAACCAGGTGCCCGCGGAGGTCGGAGCGCGTTGGTCAGCCCTGGTCGAGGCCGGGCGACAGAACCAGGCGCCAATGACCTCGAAGGACGAGCGCAAGGCCCGCCGGGCTATCACCCGGGTGCTCGAGGACCACGGCCTGGAGGACGCCGATTACATCGCCGACACCCTGGTCGACCTGGGGGTCACTGCCGAGGTCGAGCCCCACCTCCCGCTGCTCAGAGCCGACGAGCACGAGGCCCTGTTGCGCGGCGCCTACAACATGGTCGCGCTGCAGCGGAACACCTACAACATCCAGGTGGCCGCCGAGCGGGCGGCGAAGATCGTGTTTGCGCTGAAGAGTTACGCCCATCCCGGCGAGGGCACCGCGCTGCAGGACGGTCGGGTCTCCGAGAACCTCGACACGGTGCTCACCCTCTACCGCAATCTGATCAAGCAAGGGGTCGAGGTCGAGCGGGACTACCAGGACGGCGGCCAGTTGCTCGGCAGACACGACGAGCTGAATCAGGTGTGGACGAACATCGTGCATAATGGGCTGCAGGCGATGGGCTTCAAAGGCACGCTGAGCGTCGGGGTGCGGGCGGTGGAGCAGGCGGTGGAGATTCGGATCAGCGACACGGGACCGGGCATACCCGCCGAGGTGCTGCCCCGGATCTTCGAGCCTTTCTTCACGACCAAGCCAAGGGGCGAGGGCACCGGGCTCGGCCTCTCGATCTGCAAGGACATCATCGAGAGCCACGGCGGAACACTGACCATCGAGACACAACCGGGGCAGACGACCTTCATCGCCTTGCTCCCGCGCAAGCCTGTGGAAGCGTCGGAATGAGCCGCGCTGCAATCCTGCTGGTGGACGACGAGCGAACCATCCTCACCAGCCTGAAGGCCCAGCTGAAGAATCTCTTCGGTCGTCGCTTTTCCTATGAGACAGCCGAGAGCGTACCGGAGGCCTGGGAGGTCCTCGACGAGCTGGTCGAGGACGGAGTCTCGGTGGTCGTCATCGTCTCGGACTGGCTGATGCCCGAGGTTCGCGGCGACCAATTTCTGACCGATGTCCGATCTCGTTACCCGGGCATTGTCCGGATCATGCTCACGGGCCAGGCCGACCCGGAGGCCATCGAGCGGGCCCACACCGAAGCCAAGGTCTACCGGGTGCTGCAGAAGCCGTGGTCCCCGGAGGAGCTGCGGGGCACTATCGAAGGGGGCCTCAGTGCGCGAACAGGATGAGTTGATCGACTTCATGTTCCGTCGATCCGGGGATCGACTCGACGTCGACGCCTGCCTTCAGCTCTGGTTCGGCAAGGGGCACGAGGTGGACCAGGAGATCCGGCAGCGGTTCTCCGGCCGCGTCCAAAACGCGTTCGACGGAGAGCTCGACCACTGGATGAGCACCCCGCGAGGGTGTCTGGCCCTGATGATCCTGGTGGATCAGTTTCCGCGGAACATCTACCGGCACACCGCCCAGATGTACGAGGGAGAGCCGAGGGCACTGGCGCTGCTCGAGCGGTTCGACTGGGTTGCCGAGCTGCCCCCCGAGCACCAGCTGTTCCTGCCCTGTCTGATCCTGACCCACAGCGAGTCCCTCGACCATCAGCAAGCCTGCGTCGCACACTATGAGCGGATCGAGTCATCGCTGGATCCGTCGCTGCACATCTTCCGCCGGATCTTTACCGAGCACCTCAAGATCATCCAGATCTGCGGCGTCTTCCCACACCGAGACCACTTCTTCGGACGCCAGACCTCGGAGGAAGGGCGCATGCTCCTGCAGGACTCCAGCTTGCGTTTCGACCTGCCGCTGGTCTCTGAGGGGGGGTCGGTGCGATTCGGCAACTCCGCGGAGAAGCTCTGGCGGACCCTCGACAAGAACTTCGATATCCTCGAGCGACTCGACGAGATCCGCAGGCAGCCGAAGGGGCTGACCGGCATGAAGATCCCGGACTTTATCCTTGGGAAACGCCAGCTATCCGTCTATCGGGACGTCTTCAAGCAGTACGACACCGACGGGGACAACCACCTGTCGGTGGCCGACCTGCAGCGGGTGCTCGAGAGCGTCGGCCGCAACTACGATCCGCAGGGGCTGCGGGATATCGTCCGCCGGATCTCAGGCGGGCGCACCGAAGAGGGGGTCGACTTCGACGAATTCTCCACGGTGATCACCTCGGAGCTCCGCAGTACCTGGGAACAGCGCATCGAGCGCCGATTCGAGATCTTCGACACCGACGGTTCCGGCACCATCGATCGGGACGACCTGGCTTGGTGCCTGCACAACCTGGACGAGCTGGTCACCCCCGCTGAGGTCGACGCCATGATCGCCGAGGTCGACACCAACCAGGACGGACTCATTGACTACGAGAAATTCCTCGCGCTGTTCAGACGGTTGAAGGAGTCTTCGACGGACACCGCAGGCGGCGCACCGGACGCGTGATGCGTTGCCGGGGCCTTTGTCGCCTCAGCAACAAAGCACCGAAGACGACGGCGAACCCACCGCCGCCAGGTCCGCTCGTCGCGCACCCACAACCCTCGGACTTATCGGCATTGGCACCGGAGCTGGTGTCGCCCTGAGTGTCCGTGTCCGTCGTGTCGGTGTCGGTGTCGGTGTCGGTGTCGGTCGGGCACCCCTCGTCGACCTCGCCATCGCAGTTGTCATCGACGCCGTTGCAGTCTTCGACGGCGTCGGGCGAGATCGATGGGTCGTCGTCGTCGCAGTCGCCTTCGCAGATCGCCAGACCGTCGCCGTCCTGGTCCACGTCCTCGTCGGGCACCGCGCCGGCACAGGCGTTGTCCAGGCCGTCGCAGAGCTCGGGTGCGCCGGGGAAGACGGTGACGTCGTTGTCGTCGCAGTCCTGGGTTGCGCCGTCGGAGGTCAGCGCACAGTGTTCGTCCCCGTCGAGATCCTCGCTGGCGTCGTCGCCTTCGCACAGGTCGCAGTCGTCGGGGACGGTGTCGAGGTCGGCATCGAGGGCGTCGTCGAATCCAGGGCAGAGGTCGAGGTCGTCACAGCTCCCGTCGAGGTCGGTGTCGCCGGTTGAGTCGTCTCCGGTACAGACGTCGATGTCGTCGCAGACACCGTCGGCGTCGGTATCTCCGGCGCCGTCATCGCCCATGCAGAGGTCACATCCGTCTGGAATCGCGTCGAGGTCGTCGTCGTCGTTGTCGTCAAAGCCCGGGCAGACGTCCAGGTCGTCGCAGATGCCGTCGGCGTCCGAGTCCAGAGTGGCATCTTCGCCCCAGCACTGGTCGCAGCCGTCGGGCACGATGTCGAAGTCTGCGTCGAGCCGGTCGTCGAAGCCGGGACAGACGTCCGCGCCGTCATTGACGGTGTCGCCGTCGGTGTCCGGGTTGGTGGGATCGGTCCCGTGGTCGATCTCGTCTCCGTCGTCAACGCCGTCTCCGTCGGTGTCGGCCAGGAGCGGATCGGTGCCAGTGATACAGACCTCGGCGGCATCCGACAAACCATCGGCGTCGCTGTCCCCGAACCCACTTCGATACCAGGTGATCAAGTCGTTACCGACGGACGCCGAGAGCACTTCCGGGACACTGTCGCCGTCCAGGTCCGCGGCGTGGACCGACCAGACGCGGTCGGCGTTCGTCGTCACGACGCGAGCGGTAGAGAAGGTGCCCCCTCCCAGGTTCTTGTACCAGCTGACCGTGTCGTTGGAGGACGCGGACCCAATCACGTCGAGGAGGCCGTCCCGGTCCAGGTCGGCCGCGCTAACCGACTTTGCGCCCGCGGCCGTGGCGTCGAGGATTATCTGAGCGCCGAAGACGCCGGCTCCCAGGTTCTCGTACCATGACACGGCGCCGTCCAAGTGGGACGCCGTGACGACATCCGCATCGCCGTCGCCGTCAAGATCGGTGGCGTACACCGACCAGACCCCATTGTCGGTGTTCGTGAGCACGCCACCGGACACGAACACGCCGCCTCCGAGGTTCTCGAACCACTCCACTGTGTCGTCGAACTTCGAGGCTGCGACCACGTCGATGTCTCCATCCCCGTCGAGATCGCTCGCCGCCACCGACTTGGCGCCATTGGCCGTCGAGGTGATGGCAACTCCCAGCCTGAACCCGCCGCCTCCGAGGTTCTCGAACCACTCCACAGTATCAGCGATCTCCGCGGCCAGGAGCACGTCGGCGTCACCATCCCCGTCCAGGTCTGCCGTGGTTACCGAAGAGGCGCCATAGGAGGTGAGGCTGATGAAGCGCCTGGGCCCGAAGGTGACGCCCTGGTTCTCGTACACCGCCACATCGCCGTCCGAACGAGAGGCGGCCACCACGTCGAGATCACCGTCCCCGTCGAAGTCTGCCGCCGTCACCGAAGAGGCGCCCCTGCGGTCGTTGTCGATGACTCGCCTGGCCGCAAACATGCCGCCTCCCAGGTTCCGGTGCCAGGCGACGCGGTCGGCGTTTGCGGAGGTCGAGAGTACGTCGAGGAAACCATCCCCGTCGATGTCTGCCGTAGACACCGAAGACGCACCGTCTGTGACATCGATATTTGCCGCGCTCCAGGCCGCGCAGCTGCGCTCATCGACGAGCGGATCGGTGAGGGTGACATACACCTCGGCGCCGTCAGGCACGGTGTCGCCATCGGTGTCTGGGTTCATGGGATCGGTGGAGTAGGTCTCCTCATCGACGTCGGAGAGTCCATCGCCGTCGGCGTCCTGGGCCAGGGCCGTTGGCGGCAGTAGAAGCGCCATTGCGATGAGTTGCAGCACTGATCTTCTCCTGCCCCTTCCCAATACAACACATATGCAATCTCGACCGCTAGCTAGTTGTCGCACCGGGTGGGCAGGCAGACCTCGTCGTCGGTCGGCATCATGACCTCACCGATGTGTTTGGCGCCGTAGCAACAAGACCCCGAAGAAGACCACAAACCCACTGCCGCCAGGTCCGCTCGTCGCGCACCCACAACCCTCGGATTTGTCGGCTTTCCCTCCGGAGCTGGTGTCGCCCTGGGTGACGGCGGTGTCCGTCGTGTCGGTGTCGGTGTCGGTCGGGCATCCCTCGTCGACCTCGCCATCGCAGTCGTCATCGACGCCGTTGCACTCTTCGACGGCGTCGGGCGAGATCGCCGGGTCGTCGTCGTCGCAGTCGCCTTCGCAGATCGCCAGACCGTCGCCGTCCTGGTCCACGTCCTCGTCGGGGACTGCGCCAGCACAGGCATTGTCCAATCCGTCACAGAGCTCGGGTGCGCCGGGGAAGACGGTGGCGTCGTCGTCGTCGCAGTCCTGGGTTGCGCCATCGGAGGTCAGCGCACAGTGTTCGTCGCCGTCGAGATCCTCGCTGGCGTCGTCGCCTTCGCACAGGTCGCAGTCATCGGGGACGGTGTCGAGGTCGGCGTCGAGGGCGTCGTCGAATCCGGGGCAGAGGTCCAGGTCGTCACAGGTCCCGTCGAGGTCGGTGTCGCCGGCGGCGTCGTTGCCCCAGCACCCGTCGCATCCGTCGGGGACGAGGTCGCCGTCGAGGTCGTTTGCATCGTCGAATCCGGGGCAGAGGTCGAGGTCGTCGCAGACCCCGTCGGCGTCGGTGTCGCCAGTAGCGTCGTCACCCGAGCAGAGGTCGAGGTCGTCGCAGACTCCGTCGGCGTCGGTGTCACCCGTGCCGTCGTCGCCCAGGCAGTCGTCACATCCGTCGGGAATCGCATCGAGGTCGGCGTCGTCGTTGTCGTCAAAGCCCGGGCAGATGTCGACATCGTCGCAGATGCCGTCGCTGTCCGAGTCGAGAGTGGCATCGTCGCCCAGGCACTGGTCGCAGCCGTCGGGCACGGTGTCCAGATCGGCGTCGAGTCGGTCGTCGAAACCGGGGCACACATCCGCGCCATCATTGACCGTGTCGCCGTCGGTGTCCGGGTTGGTGGGATCGGTCCCGTCGTCGATCTCGTCTCCGTCGTCGACACCGTCGCCGTCGCTGTCCGGGTTCAGGGGGTCGGTTCCGTGGATGGCGATCTCGTCGTCGTCCGCGAGACCGTCGCCATCGGTGTCGGGACGCATGTCGTCGGCCGGGTCGAGGGGATCGGTGAGGTCGAACAGCTCGGTGTAGTCGTCCACACCGCCGTTGTCGGTGTCGGCCTGGAGCGGATCGGTGCCGGTGATGCACGCCTCGGCGCCCTGGGACAGCCCGTCGCCGTCGACGTCCTCGCTGGTGTTCACGTACCAGGCCACCGTGTCATCACCGGATGCGGAGACGACATCGAGGTCCCCGTCGCCGTCCAGATCTGCGGTGTGAACGGCGTTGGCATACCCCATCGTGTCCGAGAGCACGTTTTCGGGTCCGAACGTTCCACCGAGGTTCTCGTACCAGGCGATGGTGTCGTCGTCGTAGGACGCCGTAAACACGTCGGCGTCGCCGTCCCCATCCATGTCCGCGGCGTGGGCCATCTGCGGGCCGTTGATCTCCGAACTGATGATCTGTTCCGGGCCGAACGCGGCGGCGCCGAGGTTCTCGTACCAGACGACGCTGTTGCCGAATCTCTCGGCGACCAACACATCCGGATCCCCGTCGTTGTCGAGGTCTGTCGCGAGGATCGATGTGGCCCAGTAGCCGCCGAATGTCTGCTCTGGACCGAACACACCTCCACCGAGATTCTCAAACCAGCCGGAAGTCTGCAGCTCGGCGCTGAAGAGCACGTCCTGATCGCCGTCCTGGTCCAGATCGTGGGCGAAGACCGAAGTCGCGCCATCGGCGGTTGCCGTGATGACCTGCGGGGCGCCAAACGTGCCGCCGCCCAGGTTCTCGTACCAGGCGATCGTGTCTCCGTCGTAGGCCGCGGACAGCACGTCGGGGGCGCCATCTCCATTCACGTCCGCTGCGTGCACCGATCGGGTTCCCATGGCGGTCAGCGAAATGATCTGCTCCGGACCGAAGGTTCCGCCCCCGAGGTTCTGATACCAGGCGATCTTGTCGTCCCGGTTGGACGCGGAGAGCACGTCGATTCGCCCGTCCCCATCGAGGTCGGTCGGGTGCACGTCGAAGACCAGCCCGGCGGTGGAGCTGATGACCTGCGGCGGCCCGAAGGCGCCACCGCCCTGGTTCTCGTACCAGGCCACCGTATCGCTGTTGCGATGTGCGGCGACGATGTCCGGATCGCCGTCGTCGTCCACGTCTACGGCGACCACATCCGAGGCGTGGTCGGCGGCGGCGTCGACCACCGTCCAGGCATTGCAGTCGCGCTCGTCGATGAGTGGGTCGGTGCCGGTGACGAGCACCTCCGCGCCATCGGGCACCGT
>Ga0315336_1006205_pt1 | contig 12411 bp, 6 predicted proteins | sample ASW5metaG_FD_204512 | JGI IMG/M metagenome (GOLD analysis project Ga0315336, IMG submission 204512) | Ammonia-oxidizing marine archaeal communities from Monterey Bay, California, United States - ASW #5 | ecosystem: Environmental > Aquatic > Marine > Intertidal zone | place: USA: California...
GGGCGTCACGGTAAGGGTGACAAAGGCCTCGTTGGAGGTGCCGCCGAGGTTGTCGTCGATGGTGTAGCTGAAGCTGTCCCCCGCAGTCTCCGACCCGTCGTGGAAGTAGTCGACGGTTCCGTTGGGGTGGAGAACCAGGGACCCGACGACCGGCGGGGTGAGGACGACGACGCTGGTGTTGTCGATGGTCCCGTCGTTGTCGGTGTCGTTGATGCCCAGGTTGACGTTGGTGGCGCCTCCCTCAGCGACGACGCCAAAGTCGTCCGTGGCCACGGGCAGGTCGTTGACGGCATCGATCGTCAGGGCGACATTCGCGATGTTCGACAGCGCTCCGAAGGCGTCCTGAATCGTGTAGGTGAAGCTGTCGTTGAACGTGTTGCTGCTGTCGTGCTGGTAGTCGACCGTTCCGTCTCCGTTGACGATGACCGCGCCGTTGATCGGAGCGGTCACGATCTGGATGGAAGACAGGTTCAACGCCGAGTCGAGGTCCACGTCATTGGCGGCCAGGTCCAGGACCTCCAGGGCGCCCTCGTCCAGCCTCCCCGTATCGTCGTTGGCCGTGGGCGGCGTGTTGATGGCGCTGATGGTGATGTAGACGACGGCGGTATTGGACGTCGCGCCAGTCAAGTCGTCGATCGTGTAGCTGTACCCGTCGAGAGTGGTCTCGCTGCCGTTGTGGGTGTAGTCGTAGGTCCCATCGCCGTTGCTGATGAGGGTGCCATTGGTCGGCGGGGTGAGGACGGCGATGCTGGTCACATCGAGGCCGTCGTCGGCGTCGGTGTCGTTGCCTGCCATGTCGATGGTGACGGTGCCACCCTCTGTGGTGCCGCCTTCGTCGTCATTGGCCTCCGGCGCGTCGTTGGTGAGGCCGACGACCACATCCACTACAGCAATGTTCGACACGGCGCCGGCGAAGTCGGTGATGGTGTACGCGAAGGCATCTGAGCTCGTCTCGCTGCCGTCGTGTCCGTAGTCGATGGTGCCATCGGCGTTGACGAGCAGCATTCCGTTCGCTGGCGGCACGACAATCGCAATCCCGGCGGGATCGACGCCGTCATCGATGTCGGTGTCGTTTCCGGAGAGATCGAACCGCGCGCCCTGGCCTTCATCCACGAATCCGCCGTCGTCGTTGGCGACCGGGGCATCGTTGACCGGGTTGATGGTCACATCGACGGTGGCGGAGTTGCTCAGGGCGCCGCTGAAGTCGTAGATGACGTAGTCGAAGCTGTCGACCAGGGTCTCGGTGCCATCGTGGGTGTAGTCGACCGTTCCGTCTCCGACGACCTGGACCGTGCCGTTGATCGGCAGGGCGGTGATGACGATCTGGGTGACATCGACGCCGTCGTCGGGATCGGTGTCGTTGCTGGCGAGATCGATGGTGCCGGTTGCGCCTTCGTCAGCGCTTCCCACGTCATCTACAGCGGTCGGCGCCACGTTCACCGGCGGCACCGGGATGATCGTCAGATCGACACTGGCGACGTTCGAACTCGTACCGGTGATGTCCTCGATGGTGTACTGGAAGGTGTCGACGAGGGTAAGCGAGTCGTCGTGGGTGTACTCGACAGTGCCGTCGAGCCTGGGCGTGACCGTTCCGTTCGTGGGCTGGCTGACGATGCGGATGCTCGCCAGGTTGAGGCCGTCGTCGGGATCGGAGTCGTTGCTGGCCAGATCCAGAACCTTGAGGGCGCCCTGATCGAGGAAGTTGATGTCGTTGACCGCAACGGGCGGGTCATTTGCGACGATGATCGAGACCGTCACATAGCCGATGTTCGAGCTGGCACCGGACAGATCGTCGATCGTATATCGGAAGGAATCGGTGGGGAGTTCGGAGCCGTCGTGGGTGTAGATCACCGTGCCGTCGAGGTTGACCTGAATTGTGCCGAAGCTCGGCGGGTCGACGATTGTGACGCTCGCCAGGTCGAGCCCATCGTCGACGTCGAAGTCGTCGCTGGCGACGTTGATCTCGGTGAAGTTGGCCTCTTGCACGATGCCGGCGTCGTCGTTGGCGACTGGTGGGTCGTTGACGGGATTGACGACCAGCTCGACCGTCGCCGCGTTCGACTCGAGCTGGGTCAGGTCCCGGACGGAGTAGGTGAAGGCGTCGTCGGTGGTCTCGCTTCCGTCGTGGAGGTAGTTGACGGAGCCGTCGCCGTTGATGACCACGAAGCCATTGACGGGAGCATCGATGATGAGCAGGGTCGCGCCGTCGATGTCTCCGTCGGGATCGCCATCGTTGGCGATCAGGTCGACCGTCACCGAGTCGCCCTCGTCGACGGTCTCTGTGTCATCGACTGCGGTCGGCGGGCTGCCGACCTCGACGGTGTCGGTGTCGACATCGGTGTCGGTGTCGGCGTCGGTGTCGGTGTCGGTGTCCGATTCAGAGGTGTCCGACGAGCCGTCGGACCCCTTGTCGTTGTCGCAGCTGAAGAGGAGTACCAGTGAAAGGAGGACGGGCGTGACCCTGCGCATATGGGCTCCGGCTGTACGCGTAAGGAGGGAGGATAGCACCAGTCGTGGGACCGGGGGCACCGATGATCCGGTCGAAATCTCCGGCGGACGTACAATGAAGAAATGATGACCACCACACTGATGGTCCTCGGCGCACTGGCTACCGTCGGGACTGGCGTCCAGATTGTGTTGCTTCTGCTGTCCCGGCGAGCTCTGTTGGCGATGGGCTCCCTGGTCCCGGTCCAGCCGTGATCTCGACCATTGATACCGCGGCGTCTCGGTCACAGCGGTGCCATTCACATCGCGATGGCACCCTGAGACTACGGTTGTCCAGCCCTCACCGCTCCGGCGAAACGGCTTGGCGACAAAGCGCTAGATACGTCTTCGGCGCCTCTTCTGATTCCATCGCGGCGTCGAAAGCCATAGCGGCACGCTCCAGCTCGCCGGCCTTCCAAGCGGCGCGGGCGATGGTGAGGTTGTCGACGTTCTCGCCCAGGGCGACTGCCCGGTCCCAGGCCTCGAAAGCGAGATGATGGACGCCGTGGGTGTCGAGGGCCTCCGCCAGTTTGCGCTCTTCCGGTCCGGAGACCTCGCCGTCGATAGGCAGGATGCGGACACTCTCGAATGCGGTATTGCCGGCGTGCAAACGGTCCGGCAGGTCCAGCTCGCGCACGATGACGCGATTGTCGCCCGCCGCTGAGATCAGGCGGCCCTCGTTCCACCACACGCCCGCCAGCGGGCCGTCGTGGGTGCGCTCGGTCCGGAGCGCATCACCCGTCTCGACATCGAAATACCGAAGCGTGGCATCGAAACATCCCCCCGCGACGTACTTGCCGTCGGGCGAGAACGCGGTGGCCAGGAAGGGTCCGTCATAGCCGCTGAAGTCGTGCAGGCGCTTGCCGGTGCCATCGAACACGCCGACGCGCCCATCCCAGGTGCCGACAGCGATGCGGTCGCTGGTCGGGTCCAGGGACGTTTCGTAGGCTTTCCCACCGACCTTGGAGCGAAAGCGCTCCTCGCCGGTTGCGACGTCCCAGGCGACCACCTCGCCCTCCTGGAAGCCGGTCCCATACAGGATCTTACCGTCGGCGCTAGCGGTCAGGTGCCAGGCAACGGCCTCAAAGGTGAGCCGCTTCAGCCACCTGGACTCGCCAGTCTCTCGGTCCCACACGCCGACGCTTCCCTTTACGTCTCCCATCGCGACCAGATCATCGCCGATGAGTGCCATCGCGAACGCCGGTTCGTCGAGCAGGCGGGTCGCCTCGCCGGTCAGCAGGTCGATGGCGGCCGAGGGTCCATTGTTCGCAAACAGAGCGATCTCTCCGTCTCCGATGGAGAAGTCCCTGATGTTGTCGAAGGGAAGGGGATGGGTCGCGATAGCGAGTCCGGTGGTGATGTCGGTGACCCGGATGTCGTCGTTCACCATCACCAGCAGCCGGCCATCGGGAGAGACGCGGGAGCGGCCAACCATGGTCTTCAAGTGCCCGCGGCGCTGAAAGTCGGGGCGGCCCCAGAGCAGCGTTCGCCGGTCTGCGCCCATGCTCACGAGCAGTCCGCCGCTCGCGTAGATGCGATGGGTGGCGCGCGTGTGTCCCTCGAGGTGGGTCAAGGTCTCGCCGGTTCGGGCGTCCACGACCTCGATGGCCGGGGTGATGCGAGAGATGAACAACAGCGCTCCGTCATCGGCGAAACGGACCACGCGGATACCACTGTCGGGTCGCGTCCACAGAACCTTCCCCGTCTCGATGTCCTCCATTCGCAGCGACGCGAGGCTCTCGTTGTAGAGGACGAGGCGGCCATCGAACTCAGTGCCCTTGACGTGATATCGGTCCAGCTGTCGAATGATGTCGCCGCCTGGAAGCTTAAGGAGAAAGCTCGGTCTGCGGTATTTTGAGACGATTGTGTAGTCCGCATCGGCCCACACCGGCGTGCCGAGGGTCGTCAGTTCTCTGGAGGTCCAACCCTCCGGCCCCTCAGTCCAGATATTGCTGGAGGCGGGCTTGCCTCCGTGCTCGAGTATGAAGTCCGCTCCCTCGGGCTCGTCGATGTGGGCGTTGTCAAAGGTGACGCGAAACAGCCCCTCGTCGGTTCCGCCATGCAGATCCCTGCGCATGGCCCGTCCGCCGACGTCCTCGTAGACCACCGGTTTCTCGGCTCGGAAAAAGGCATTGATCGGACGACCGCGAAGGGGCCATTCGCCCACCCTTCGGCCCGACGGGAGCTCCAGTTGCACCCAGGAGTCATTTTGCAGGCCGACCAGTGCATTCGCCGTCATGGCGCGCGGTTCGAAGTCCCCGTCGGAGAGGGTGGCCATCGGCGCCGGTGCCTGGTGATACGTCTCCCAAAGTCCGAGTTCGGCGCTGAGAGTGTCTTGATTCGTCGCCTCGAGGGCGATCAATGCGTCTGCGTAGGTCTGGCGCGCATCCGCGAACCGACCCGCCGCTGCGAAAGCGTCCGCGGTCCTCACCTGCTGGGTGGCCAGCGTCTCTTGCACCTCGGCCTCGGCATACAGGGCGCGCTCGGTCTCGGCCTTGGTGTCGGCCACATACCGGTAGAGGCCGACACCCAGAACCACTGCGGCCATCATGGCTGTCGTTGTGACGCCGGTTACGAGAGGTCGATTGCGCCGAATCCACTTCAGGGCGAGCTCGGGCACGCCGTACTGAACCGTCGCCAGCGGTCGCCCCTCGAGCCACGCCGTCAAGTCGTCGGCCAATGCGGTCATCGATGGATAGCGCCCCTCCTTCTCGGTGGCCATGGCCTTGAGTACGATGGCTTCAAGGTCGCGCGGAATGCCGGCCGCAGGCGCCCGGATGGACGGTGGCTCGACTTTGCCGGTTCGCGCCTTGGCGAGCACATCTGTCGCGGTTTCGCCGTTCCACGGCCGGGTACCGGTCAGGACCTCGTAGAGGATCGATCCCACCGCGAAAACATCCGTTCTCGCATCGATCTCGTGCAGTTCACCCCGCGCCTGCTCCGGCGCCATGTAGGGAGGGCTGCCGATGACCGAGCCGGCCCGACTCATGTCGATGGAGTCGTCCAGTCGGTCCGAAGTCACGCCGAGACCAGCCCGCTTTGCGCTCCCAATCCGCGCCAGCCCCCAGTCCATCACCTGCACTTCGCCGAACTCTCCGACCATGATGTTCGCGGGCTTCAGATCGCGGTGAACGACGTCGCAGGAGTGCGCAAAGGCGAGTCCGTCACACACCTTCAGCAGGATGCGGACCAAGCGAACCAATCCGCCCAGGGTGTCGATCTCGCCGTCTCTCACTGCAGCTCTGACATCGGTCATCTCGTCGGAGAGTTCCTGGCCGCGAACCTCCTTCATAGTCAGGAATAGACTGCCATCCGGCCCCCGATCGAGGTCGTGTACCGGCACGATGTTCGGGTGCTCGAGCTGCCCGGCGATCTGGGCTTCCTGGGCGAACCGGGCGGCCGCGTCCTCCCGGCCCGGCGCGAGCACCTTCATAGCGACGTTTCGGCGCAGCCGGTGGTCCCACGCACGCCGGACCTCGCCCATTCCGCCGCGACCGAGAAGTCGACCGAGCTCGTAGCGATCCGCCGCCGCGACAAAGCGAACGCCGCTATCGTCCACATCGGGGTCGACAATGGTCGTGTCGCTCCTGACGTCGTCGGGAGCCCAGGTGTCCGCGGGCTTGCGGACGGTCTTTTCGGGTTCCTCGTCTTTGGAAGCCATAGATGAACGTATCAGCTGAAGTCGGGTAGGTCTCCGAGAGCTTCGCGAACGGCGTCGAGCGTGGCCGGTGCCAGCGCCTCTCGATGCACCAGCCAGGCCAGGGTGTCCCGCAGGAGTTCATCGGCTGGTCGCGGGGTCCAGTTGAACACCTTCTGGGTCTCCGAGGTGTCGAACCAGTAGTACCGGTTGTAGAAATCCTGCACGACTCCCCGCCGCGCGATGGGCTCCGACCCGAAGAGCTTCGCCGTGCCCTCCAACACGCTCGACAACGGCAACATCGCCCACCGCGGCAGCCCGTAGTGGGTGTTGGAACTCCCGCTGAACGCCTGAATCTTGCCCGCGAGGTCGACCATCGTCAGGTTCGGACCTCCGGCGATGTAGCGCCCACCGGGCTCTCCGACCGTGAGCGCTTCGGCGTGCAGCCAGGCCACGTCGCGCACGTCGACGTAGTCGTTGCCCCCGACGAAGGTGATGCTGGTGCCCTCGGCGAAGTTGATGATCGCCCGGTTGGATGGCGTGATCCGGTAGTCGTGTCGACCGACGATGCCGGCGGGATTGATGCAGACCAGCGCGACGCCGAGCTCCTCGGCGATCTGTCGGGCGCGACGCTCGCTCTCGGTCTTCGCCACCGTGTAGGGGTCGGACGCGTCCTCGTTCCAGTGGCTCGCATTGCGGGGTTCCGCGGTCATAGAGCCGCCGATGGCGACCACCGAGCTGGTGTGCACCACCCGACCAATTCCGTGCTTGTCGGCGGCCTTCAGGACGTTGGTGATGCCCTGCACCGCGGGCTCGACGATCTCTTCGACGGTGCCGCCGAGCGCGTAGACCGCGGCGAGATTGATGATGGCGTCGCAGCCGTCGGCCGCCTTCTCGATGGCGGTTGCGTCGCGGATGTCTCCGAACGCGTAGTCGAGTCCCAACGCCTCGATTCCGGCCTTGTTCGAGGACTCGCGAACGAAGGGGACCACCTCGTGATCCCGGGAGAGGAGCTCGCGGAGGAGATTGCTGCCGATGTGCCCATTGGCACCGGTGACCATGACGCGCATGGCCTTGAATACCACGCCCTCTGGTCGGCTCGATCCTGGTGATTACGTGCCCGGCATTCAGCAGGGGAACCCAGATGTCACTCTACGGATTGTTCCGCGGGAAAGGATCGACCGGATTCGGCCACAACTCCACTACGGACGATGTCACCGAAGGCCTCGACCTCTCGGGGAAGACCTACCTCCTTACCGGATGCAACTCGGGAATCGGCGCCGACACCCTCCGCATTCTCTGCGAGCGGGGAGCGCGTGTGATCGGCGCCGCCAGGACCATTGAAAAGGCCAATGCCGCTTGCGAGGCCGCGCCGGGAGAGGCGGTCGGGGTGGCCTGTGAGCTGTCCGAGCCCACGTCGGTCCGCGCCGCGGTACAGGCTGTGAAAGACCTGGGTTTCCCCATCGACGGCATCCTCTGCAATGCCGGGATCATGGCCCTCCCAGAGCGAACGCTCCAGCACGGCTACGAGGCCCAGTGGTTCACCAACCACGTCGGGCACTTCATCCTCGTGACCGGCCTGCTCGAACAGCTCACCGCCGAGGGACGGGTGGTCATGACGGCCAGCTACGGCCACCGCATGACCTACGCCGAGGGCATCCGGCTCGACGACCTGAGCGCCGAGGGCAAGTACGACCAGTGGCAGGCCTACGGCCAATCCAAGCTGTCCAACGTTCTCTTCGCCAAACACCTCGCGACCCTGCTGGGGCCGAATCAGACGGCGAACGCGGTGCATCCGGGGGTCATCGTCACCAAGCTGACGCGCCACATGAACAAATTTGTCGACGGCCTCTACATGGCGGTCGGGCCCGCTCTGTTCACAAAGACCCTCGCTCAGGGAGCGGCAACTCAGGTCTACGTGGCGGTGCATCCCGACGCATCGAACGTGAATGGCAAGTATTTCGCCGATTGCAACGTCAAGACGCCGAGTGGCCATGGCAGCGACGCCGCGCTCGCCAAGGCGCTTTGGGAACGGACAGAAGAGGTCGTCGCAGGCTTGACGTGAAATCCGCACCGGGCGCAACTCGACCTGTCATCCTGGCTGCTTCCAGGAGGCATGATCTTGAGAAACGCGACGCTGTTGGCCCTGCTGATGATGGGCTGCGATGACAGTGGCGTGGAGTTTGTCGATACCGGCGCGTCTACGGACACGAACGGCGACCCGACGAACACAGGGAGTTCCGAAACAACCAACCCAGGAGGAGAGGACCCCTTCGGGATGGTTGCGGCGCACAACGCCGTTCGCTCTGGCGTGCAACCCGCGCCCGATGTGCCATTGCCCATGATGGAGTGGGACGCGGACATCGCCGCGGTTGCGCAGGCCTGGGCCGATCGCTGCGACTTCAACCACAGCGACAACCAATACGGCGAGAACCTCTATGTGAGCTCCGCCGAGAACGAGGGCACGCGCGCGGTCGAGTCCTGGGCCGAAGAGGTCGACGACTACCAGTACGAGTCCAACCAGTGCCGGCCAGGCGCGATGTGTGGCCACTACACCCAGATCGTCTGGCGGGATTCCACCAAGGTCGGCTGCGCGTTCACCGACTGCGCGAACCTCACTGGCGCCGGCTTCGGCTCCGGTCGGCTGTGGGTGTGCAACTACGATCCGCCTGGAAACTGGGTTGGAGAGTGGCCGTATTGATCTGAACGCCTCCTGAGCCACACTGATCGGCCTCAGGGGGAAGTGATGGCCTACACCTCACGCGAAGTCGTGCACCACTACGTCCAGAACGAGGAGATGGCGCGGACCATCTCCAGTCGTTGGATGGCGCTCCAGGCGACGGTCAAGACCGCCCTCAAAGAGGTGGCTGGCGAGTACACCCAGGCCCGATCACAGCTCGCGGCGGCATACCTGCTCGAGCTCTCGGAGGCCTCCCTTGAGCGCGCCGAGAAGCTCACGGGATTCCGGGGGTTTACGCGAAGAAATCCGCTCCAGGCCATGGAACACGAGGAGCGAGTCCTCAAGAAGACCATCGCCCGGATCGTCTCCGATGAACGCTGGCGGCGGCGCCAGTACCTGGTGGGCCCCGAGGGAGAGCTGACCCGCGAGCGCGCAGAGGCCGTCTCCATGCTCGAGCCCTGGCAGCACGAGTGCGCCAAGTTCGAGGATCTGGCTGGGTTCCTGGAGCTGTACGAGCTCAAATACGACACGCCGGAGTGGGGCGAGTACTGGTATCAGGCCGGCTACTGGAAACACTGGGCAGCTGGCGACCGGATCTGCGAGCAGCTCGACATGCCCGATTTCGGCGACGACGTGTTGCCGGCCTACGAGAAAGTCCGGGCTCCCAGGGATCAATGGCGCGCGCAGGTCGCAGTCGTCGACGGAAAGATCGACGGGGTGCACAAGCTCGTCCAGACGCGCGATGCCGCCGAGCAGCGAATCCCACTCCTGCCGGAGGTCTACCTCGCCCAGGCCCAGCAGCAGCTCGCGGAGTTCTTCGCCAACGCCGACCTCGGGCTCCTCGAAGAGTGGATCGAGGAGGCTGGGGGAGACCGCGGCGTCGAGCAATTCCTCCGTCGCTGCGCGGGCCTGCACGCCAAGCTCGGATTCCTGGAGGAGATGCTCAAGCACGGCATTCAGAAGCAGATCGAAGAGTTCGGGCGGCGCGCCAACAAGTACGCGCGCAAATCGGTGAAGTTCGGCCGCAGCAAATACTACAGCCGCACCTTCTCCGACCGGGACGTGGACTCGAAGTTCCGGTCCAAGTTCGACAAGTACAAGATGCAGCCGGAGAAGCTGTCCAAACAGGTCGTGCGCCTGATGGCCTATGACGACTACGGGCGGTTCGACCTGAACAACGACCCCGAGCTCTGGTACGTCGCCTTCACGAAGAAGCGACCGTCCCGTTTCACGCCGCGGACCCGGAACTGGTACGACCAGAACCCCAAGGCGGCGCCCCAGTTCGACAAGGACGACGTCGGGGAGGCGGTAGCTACGGCGGCTGCGAGCTTCGATAAGGCGGACACCGGATATCTGTCGTGAGTCGCTCGAAACTGCGGATCGTCTCCTACGCGATCAACGGTCGCGGCATGGGACACCTGGTTCGCCAGCTGTCGATCCTCAGGTGGGTCCGGCGCATCGTCGCGCTCCTGGATCGAAGCTGCGAGATCTGGATATTGACCTCGTCCGAGGCGGATACCCTGGCGAGACGAGAGGGCTTCGTCTCCCTGAAGATGCCTTCCAAAGCCATGATGCGCGATGCCGGCATCGAACCCGCACGCTATCTCGCCATCGCCCGCACCTGGGTCCTGCAGACCATCGCCGGCCTGCAGCCCGATCTGCTCCTCGTCGATACCTTCCCAGGGGGTAGCTTCGGCGAGTTGGTGGCGGCACTCGAGCTCGCGCCGCATCGGGCACTGGTCGCTCGCAAGGTCCGCGACAACTTTGCAGAGGAGGACGCCTATCGCGCCTTGCTCCCGCTGTACGAGCGCATCATCCTCCCCGACGACCGCGCCGGCGGACCGATCGTCATCCGCGAGCGTTCCGAGCTTCTCAGTCGCGAAGCCGCTCGGGAGGCGCTGGGCATTCCCGGTGATGTACCGGCCATCTGGGTCACCCGCGGTGGAGGAGGGGACGTCGACGCGGCCAGCGAACTCCCTCGGTTGATCGCGTCGCTGCGCGGTCGCGGCTGGCACGTGGTCGTCGGAGCCGGTCCGCTGTACCAGGGGCCCGAGATCCGCGGAGAGGGCATCACCTGGCTGTGTCGGTACACACCCGTGGAGCTCCTTCTCGGCGTCGATGCTGCGGTATCCGCCGGCGGCTACAACACCTTCCACGAGCTGATGTTCGCCGGCGTGCCGACGGTGTTTCTCCCGCAGCCGCGCATTGCCGACGATCAAGAAGAGCGGGTCCGCCGCGCTGAGACCGCTGGTGCTGGAAAAGTAGCAACAACTCATCGCGACGTGGCCGATCTCGTCGCCGAGCTGCTCGCGGATCCGAACGCCAGCGCCGCGGCGAGGGCCTTGGTGCCTCGAAATGGCGCCCGCGCTGCCGCGTTTGAAATCTTGTCGGCGGTCCTCCCCGAAGCGGATCTGAAGATGGCCGCCGAGGTCTTGACTCCGGAGTTGTTGGGGCTGATTCACCGAACGAGAGACCCCAGGGGCAACGCGACGAAATCCCTGAAGCGCACCCTCGACCTCGTCCGTTTGCTGTCTGGAGGGGTGCCGTCGGATGTCGGGCGACGACGGGCGGTGCTCGCCGAACTCGAAGCGCGAGGAGAGCGGGTTCCCGAGCTGCAAGAGCCCGAGACCTCGGGAATCAGCCGCTTCGTTGCGCTGTGCGAGCGAGAGTCCGTTCCCTTCGAGAGTGCCGAGCTCGTCATCCGCGGCCTGGCCAAGAAGTTCCCGGCCGCGGTGGGCGTCGATCTGATCGCCGCAGCCGAGGCCCTTTTCCCGGTCTTTGGTCGGTTCGACGATTGGATGGGCGCCGTCTCGCTGTTGCGGGCCATCCCGACCCAGCGCAATTACGTCCTGGCCACCTTCGTCGACGACGTGCTGCCCTGGCTGGCCCGGCACGACGACCTCTTTGACGCCGTGCGCGACCTGTCCAGGCTCGAGGGCGCCGGGGATCGCTCCGTCGCCGAGGTGCTCAAGCTCCTCAACGCCCCGACACCGGAGGCGTAATGGCCTGGAAAGAGCAGGTCCTGGCGGGGATCGCCGCGGGTAGGCCGAAGATCGGTCCGCAGACGGTGCACATCGACGTCACCAACACCTGCAATGCCAAGTGCATCACCTGCTGGGATCACTCGCCCCTGCTGAAAATCCCGCGTCCCCAGACCTGGAAGCAGCGGCGCTTGCCCTTTGCGGCCTTCGAGGACATCGTCGAACAGCTCGACGAGCTCGGGTCCGTGCGCGCCATCATCCTCTCCGGCATGGGCGAGCCGCTCACCCATCCCCGCATCTACGACATGATCGCCGCCGTCAAGGCCCGCGGCTGGCAGCTGATGATGCTCTCCAACCTCGTGGCCGCCGATATCGACCGCCTCGCGTCGAGCGGCATCGACCAGCTCCTGGTGGGCGTCCAGGGGGTCACGCCCGACAGCTACAGCGCGTTCCACCCCGGCTGGAACGAGGATCAGTTCTTCGCGATGTGTGGCTATCTGCGCCGGCTCACGTCGAGTGGCGTTCGGGTGAGGCACGTGCAGGTCATCAATCGCGACACGGCGCCCGAGGTGGTGGCGATGGTCCGGTTCGGCAAGCGCTTTCGCGCCGACCGCGTGAACTTCAAGCTC
>Ga0315336_1006206_pt1 | contig 12410 bp, 7 predicted proteins | sample ASW5metaG_FD_204512 | JGI IMG/M metagenome (GOLD analysis project Ga0315336, IMG submission 204512) | Ammonia-oxidizing marine archaeal communities from Monterey Bay, California, United States - ASW #5 | ecosystem: Environmental > Aquatic > Marine > Intertidal zone | place: USA: California...
GCAGGGCCGGTCCTTGTCGCCGCTGCTGCGCGGCCAGACTCCAGCCGACTGGCGGAAGACGCACTACTACCACTACTACGAAGCCGGTCATCACGGCGTGCCGCTGCACTACGGAGTGTCCGACGGCCGATTCAAACTCATCCGGTTTCCGGACGCGCAGCTCGACACCTGGGAATTCTTCGATTTGAAGACCGACCCCAGGGAAATGCGCAGTCGATACGGCGATCCCCAATACGCTCAAATCGTTTCTGAAATGCAGCAGGAGTTAACACGACTCCGGCAACACTACAACGTGGACGAGTGAAAACCCGGCGCGGAACAACGGAGACGATCAAACGCGGGACGATCAAACGGGGACACGGTCAAAGGGGACACCCACGCTTCCTGATCACGGATGGAAACCGCAACGCCCATCGTGCGGCGGGCAATGAACAAGACAGGAAACTTGGCGGACTCGGTTGGAGACGCTGGACCTCTCTCATAGCGACGACGACCCCGGCAATCTCCAAATCACGGATTCCGGTCTGAAAGAACTGCACAAGGCGTTGCCGGAGTGTGAGATCTTCAGCTGATTTGTCCGCATGCAAGAAGCGTTCGGAGCCCGCACGGTGGTTTTGACGTGAGCACCCTGCCAGCATTGAGAGGGTACAAGTTCATGACCTTGAGTGAACGTCTACTGGGACAACTCAATCGTCTGCAGACGTTAGCGCAGCGCCATCACGTCATGTTGTGGTGGACACTCATCGGGTTTTGCTTCCTGATGCTCTTCAGCGCGGGCGTGTACTCGATCCACTACAGCTGGACGAGTCTTCGAGACGCCAGGGCCAGCATCGACTGGCCCACCGCAGAGGGGACCATTGTCCTTTCTCGCCGCTTCCGTTCAAATCCCAATGCCCCGCCGGGTCGGATCGAGTACGTTTACACGGTGGGCGACGTCGCCTACTCCTCGGATGTCGTTTTGTTTGGCCAAGGCTATACGTCTGACCATTTTCGCAGTTACCCGGCAGGCACAACCGTTACGGTCACTTACGATCCAGATGACGTGACCAACGCCGTTCTGGAGCCCGGGGAGTTCAATAATTTCGCTCCATTCTATTTTGGGGGCGGTGTCCTGTTGTTTTGTGGTTGTGTCATCTTGACCGGGGTCTATCAAATGGCCCGCACTGTTTATCGAGCGTTCCGGAAACAGTCGGAGTAAGACGGCAATTCCTGGAAAGAAACCACTCCCCTCAACCCCTTTGCTGCCCTTTGTTGAACCACGGTTCCCGATGATGCGCTCAGATTCGGGATGTTCGGCGGCAGAAAGCTTGGATCAAAGGGGACACCCACTCTGCAGCGTGCCCGTTCCGAAAATGCCCGCCAGATTGGGGGGAACGGATCATCGTGACCACTGTGCATCGCGGTAGAAAAGGCTCACCGCGGAATGCCAGCCCGCCATCGGGGTTCGAGCCGTCGCGATCTCAGCGGTGGGAATCCCGGGCGCGTGTCCCGGTTGGGTTCCGCCGGCGTCTGAGTCATCGGGCCGGACCACTTCGGCCTCTGATGCCCAGATTTCGTATTTCTCTTGGTGGCAGGTCAGGGCAACCGCCGGTGGTCAGCAAGAGTCGGTGTCCCTGTTTGCCTGCTTCCCTTTGTGCCTGCTTCTTGCCTTGGCCCAGCACACCAGTCCCCAACACAGAATAAAGAGACCGTGTGTTGCCCAAAACGCAGAGTGATTGTGATTGGCGACGTTTCCCGTCGAGAAAGCGAGTGTAGCGCCGACATACGTGAGAAGCAGTCCTGTCAGTAACCCTGATATCACACCGTTGACGTAGTACTCACGCTGCGAAAACTGAAAATTGTGGACCGAGAATCCGAACGCAGAGGCTGCATAGATGAAGAATGCGACGGCATGTTGAATGTCCCCGGAAACACCCACAAGCGCAAGAATGGCTATGAACAACAAAAAGTAAGGAAGTCGACTCGTCAACCATTCCTTTTCTGGCTGTTGCACGTTGCGAACAATACACGCAAGTGACACCACGATGAGAGCTGCGAAGACGGATGCAAAGCCGATCAGGCCTGGCTGAGGTGTGGACGGTCCTGCGATAACATTCATGATGACTGCAAATCGTCAAGGATCACTGTGCCGGGGGTTGACGTGAACGAGTGCTGCGCGCCAGTCCGGCTGTTCCGGCGCCGGTTCATCCATTTGTTGCGTTCGCAAATTTGAACTTCCTGCACGCCATCGATTTTGGATCATTCCGAACATGAGGGCGGCACCGCAAAACAACACCATGCCGACAATGCCATGGATTCCCGGAAGAAACCACAGCCCGACAATGGCCAAGCCAATGGGTGTCGACACAAGCCAAGGCCATTCAAAAAGCTGAAAATACCTGGAGAGCCGATAGAGATCAAAAGGGAAACTTCAATCAAAGGACAATCAAAGTGGTTGTCCCCTTTCGCATCCCCCTTTCGCGTCCTGAGAGAAGTGGGTGTCCCTGTTTGCTGGGTGTCCCTGTTTGCTTTCCCTGTTTGCTGTCAAGCGGACTGAAGATCCTGCCTGAGCCGACGTCGTGTCGGGATCCGGCGCGTGACCAGAGCGTGTCGGCTGCCGATGAGATCAGCTCCGCCCGCGCAATGCACGCAGGAAAAACTCAGGCCGTGATGGGGAATCTTCTTACACGCGATTCAACGTTCCGGTGTATCCGGCGAACGCATCGGTTTCGACTCCAAGCCTCTGCAGGATGGTGACGAACAGCCGGGCCAGCGGAAGCTCTTCCGCTTCGATCTTGCCTCTCCAGCCGGCGTCCGTGACGATTCCAGCACCAGCCTGATTGTCTTCATTCCCTGTTCCGAATTTGAGATACCGGCCATTGTTGAAGCCCAGGTTCTTACCGCCGGCAGAGATGATCGGATAGTTGCGCGAGAGGTGAAAACTGCTGGAAGCGGAGCCATGCATTGCAAACGTGTTGTCCAGCATGTTGCCTTTGCCGGTCGGCTCTGGAGTCTCCTTCAGTCGCTGCGCGAATCGACCGAATTCCTCGGCCTGATAGCGGTTGTAGGTGCCGAGATTCTTCCAGCCGTTGGGCTTCTTGACGGCATGCGTCAGGCCATGAGCACCACCCAGACCAACGGCTTTGGACAACAGGTCGTGTGGACCCTCGCCATTTTCTCTCCCCAACTGAAACGTCGCCACACGAGTCGAATCACTCAGGAAGGAGAGATAGATCAGTTCATACATGGTCTGGAAATAGAGTCGGGCTTCTTTGGGATCGGCATCCAAATGCAGATTTCGGGTATCCACCTCAGGAACGGGTGTATCGATCCACTTCTGCGCCTTCGCCAGCTTGACCTCGGTATCGCGCACCGCGTCCAGATATTGCTTGAGTGTCTGTTGATCGTGGCTGGAGAGTTGTTGTCCCAGCGATCGCGTATTGGCGATCAGCAGATCCAGAGCACTCTGACTTCTGGCCAGTTTCGCCGCGGCGTCTTTGCTGCTTGTCACAAACAGCATGTCAAAGATCTGCTTTGGCTTATTCATCGCTGGAATCGGCCGTCCTTCACGATTGAAGGATTGCGTTTGTGCGCCACGAGGGCCGCCAACGCCGCCGTTGGTCGACATGACCATAGAGGTATGTCGAGTGAATTCACCAGCCTGCTCCGCGTACACCTGATCAAGAGAGATCGAGTTCTTATACGAACCGTGACCTCCGGTCGCGGCGCCAGTCAAATATTGATCGGCATTGGAATGGCCATGCACCCGCCTCACAGCGGGATGCGACAGCCCGGAATAGATGGTGATGTCACTCCGCAATGGCTCGAGCACATCCAGGACTTTGGTCAACTCGAAATCTTTTTCGCCGCCTCGAGGAAACCAGCTCCAATCCTTCCAGGCCGGGTCTGATGTGACCGGCAGACCGACACCGTCCGGGTGGTATACGCTGACAAAACGCCTGGGAGTCTCATCGGAACCGGAACCGTCCGCAGCAAACGTTTCCAACCATGGCAAAGCCAGAGCCACGCCGGTGCCGCGAAGAAATGTTCTACGACTCAGTAAGACGGATTTGTTATTCATCATCTGTTCCTGACTCTTACTTAGAGTTGAAGATGTTGCTGCTGATGATCAGGTGGATCAAATCGCCCAGGCGATCGCCCTGTTCTCTGAACTGTCCGGTTAAGCTCTCTATGTCAGCACGGTCACCAAAGGACAGTGGTCGGCCAAGAGCATAAGCGGTCACTTTATGCACCATGGCTCGGGCAAATTGGTCTTGTCGGTTCGTGAGCAGATGTCTCTTTAACCCATCCATGCCTTTCAGCGTCTGCTTGTTGAACAGTTCTGAAGTCGCATCCACAGGCTGGTTCTTGATACGAGTCCGGTAGGCTCCGAGAGCATCGTAGTTTTCAAACGCAATCCCCCAGGGATCGATTCTTGAGTGACACGAAATACAGGCCGGTTTGTTCCGGTGATCCGCGATGCGTTGCTTCAAAGTCATTTTCAGAATCTCCGGGTCCGTCAGGTCGACTTCCGGAACATTCGGCGGCGGTGGCGGCGGTGGATCGTCGAGGATGCGTTCCAGCATCCAGACGCCCCGTTTGAGGGGATGAGAGTCTGTGCCATCGGAGTTCATCGTCAGCGTCGCGGCGGCTGTCAACAGACCGCCACGATGCGTCTGAGGTTCGACGGGTACTTTGCGAAAATGAGGACCATAAACGCCCGGTATTCGATAGTGTGCCGCCAGCCGTTGGTTGACCATGACGTAATCGGAATGGATGAAGTCCATGATACTGCGGTTGTGTCTCAGAACCTCATCAAAAAAAGCGATGGGCTCCGCCGGCATTGCTTCTCTCAATGAGCTGTCTGTGACATGAGTCACACTGTCCAGACCATCCATGCCCAGCCACTGCTGAACGAAATCGTGAGAGAATCGTCTGGAACGCGGGTCGGCCAGCATGCGTTTGACCTGAGCAGCCAAAGCGTCCGCATCTCTGAGCTTTCCCTGGTCCGCGAGGTTCAGCAGTTCCTCGTCAGGAATACTGGACCACAGAAAAATCGAGAGGCGGCTGGCCAATTCCAGGTCACTGATTCTTGCCGGGCCTTGCGGACGATCCGTCGCGACTCTTTGAGTCAGATACAGGAACTCCGGAGCGGCCAGCGCAGTCGCCAGCACTTCCAGCATGGCATCTTCGAAATTCGAGAATCCCGGCCGGTACTTGGCAAACAGGCCCATGAACTGGTCGATCTCCTGCGATGTGACGGGCCGTCGCCAGACACGTCTCAGGAAGCGAGTCAACACTTCCCGGCCATAGCGCGCCTCGTCGCTTCGAATGTCGCTCGCAATGAAAATGTCGGTATGCGTCTTCGGCGGCCATTGCTCGTAGAACGGAGCGCTGATTTCGATGGAATCGATCAGAACCTGGAGAGGTTCTTCCCGACCACCGGTATTGGAGACATTGAGAATGTGCAGGAACTCATCTCGTCTTGGAAATGGCGTGGACAGTTTTCGGAACGGGTTCCGCTGAATGTCACCCAGTGGAATATGGAAGTCGATGAATTGCGGGCTGTCGGCGGATGCCGTGACCGGGATGTCACGCGCGCTGATCACCTGTGAGAAATTGGCGTTGTTGCTGGTGTGGGCACTGAAAACCAGACGCAGGCTCGCATACTCCTGAGCGTTCATGGTCGATCGCCCGGCTCGTATCCGCACGCGCATGACGCCTGCGTCGGGAAGAAAGCGATCCAGATTCAGTTTCAACTCGTTGGATCGGGGGAGAGCCAGAACAACAGGTGAAACAGCGGGCGTTTTCCCCGCGACGGCCTCAGACCGAGGCAGCGACTTTCCGGCGGAGAAGTGAATGCCCTGGCCGGTCTCTCGATTCAACAGATGTGCCCGATTCCTGTTCTTGCGATAGCTCTTGTCATTCCTATCGAATGTCTTGGCTTTCTTTCCGGACGCCGCCTTCTGCAGCTCTTCCTGCATCGAAATGATGTAGGTGACCGCTTGCGGACGCGGGCCACTCACGGTGGCTCGCTGGAGTGCCTGCAGCCCAATCTCACGATAGGTCTCGAACTGCATGGCAGACATCTGCAGCAATTCAGAACTGTTCTTGAAACCGTCCTCGGATGCCGTTTCCGGCGGCAGCTTATCTGCGAGGGCGTAGGGCAAGCCCAGAAGATCCTGGAGTGCGTAGTTGTATTCGTACTTGGTCAGCCTGCGAAACGACGAGTGTTCTTGATTGTTGCGACGCACGCGAGACGCGCTATTCAATTCGCCGCTGAGCCAATCCACGATATGGCCGCGATCCGCGTCAGCCAGGGCAAAATCGGGTTCGTCCGGAGGGGGCATCTCCGAGTTGCTCAATACGTTGTAAACCTCACGCCATCGCGCGACGTCCGGACCGGCCAGCAGGTCCGGATTCAATTTGTCGACACGCAGTCTTCCCTTGGATTTTTCGGGACCATGACAGGCCAGGCAGCTCTTGGTCAGGATCGGGCCGACCGACTTTTGAAAGGCAGCAAGGTTCGCCTTGGGAATGCTGTCGCCGGATGTTTTCTGTGCGCCGGCCTGTTTGAGGAATCGAGACTTCATACGCCCCGATTCTCTGGCTTTCTCCAACGTGATTGGAGTCTCCTGCGGATCGGCTGCCAGCATGGTGTTGGCGCTGCCGAGGATCAACAGGATGGCGATCTTGATGGTCTGCATAGGCTGTTTTTCGTTCTTCACCAGCTGTGGCGTGCGACGTGTCTGCACTGACGAACGGGCGATTGAACGGGAGGGACGAATTGAGGAAGGATGTCTGGATGTCAGCGCGGCGCATTCCAGGATGGTGGCCGCGACGTACGGATTCAGTATACCAAAACCGAGCGAGTTCGACGACATTTGCTGGCTGCTGACGCCAGGCAGCATGAACGCTGGCACCCGCCGATACGTTGGCCGTGGTCTGCGTTCCTGGAAGGGGGGGGCAAAAGGGGACTCCTGCTCTTTTCCGTCAGTGTTCTGAACCGGCTTGCGTGTCGCACCGCCACGCATGTCGTGTGCTGGGCCAACCTCGCAGCACACAAGCGGTACCAGCCACGTCCCGATGAGGGGAGTCGTCGCCTGCTGGCCGAGATGCGTCGGCTGTCTGGACGGCATCCTCCTTTCGGAGTGCTGCGGATTCACCGGGAGCTGGGAGCCGACGGTTGTGCAGGCTTGTGGCCAGCACAGCAATTTGAGCCACGCTGTTCGAGACGGTACGCTACCATCAGGCCCACGAATGCGGTGTTCAGAATCCGGGGACGCGCCTGGCAATCCTGGCGATGCGATTCGGCTGCTGAAATCTGGACAGGCTGGCGACCGTCAGGAAGACAAACTCCCCGATTTGTGTTGGGGATCGATTGACGACATCAGGGGAACTACAGCATGAATCACATCTCGATTGGAATCACCGCTCTGGTCGTCATCGCGGGCCCTGTTGAAACAACACGCGCCGAACCAGATGCTCCGCGGGTCATCGACGTTGGCTCGAAGAAGCAGCTCTTCATCGATGGACTGTTCATCGAGTCGAGTCGCGGTACGACGTTGACCATGAATCCGCCTGCTCGCGACGGCAGCGTGCTGTTCACAAACGACCAACCCTGGGAAACCGGTAAGGACACGTACATCGGCGTCTACAGCAGCGTCGTCAAAGAGAAGGGCGTGGTGCGGCTGTGGTACGATTCGCGGCGCGGCGGCGATCAGTCTTACGGCCGTGTTGCTTACGCCGAATCAGAGGATGGACTGCATTTCACCAAACCCGTCGTGAAACTGCACGCGATCGACGGTTCGAAAGAAAACAACGTCGTGATCCCCGGCGTCATCGGCGGATGCGCGGTGTGGATTGACCCCCAGGCGCCGCCGGAACATCGCTACAAGACCCAGGCGAAAGTCTATCCCTCACGCGAGTTCCACATGCACAGTTCGCCGGATGGACTCCGCTGGAAGCTGTTCGCCAAACTGAACCCCGGTCGCGGCGGCTGGGACACGCAGAGCGTTGTGTTCTGGGATCCCGACCTGGGGCGCTACGCGCTCTTCACACGATACTGGGTGTCCAGTCGCCACGGGACGGCGAAAGCCCCTGACGACTTCCGCTCGGTCCGACGGTTGGAATCGGACGACCTGAAAAGTTGGGAAAAGCAAAGCATCGCCATGCAACCGGATGCAGCCGACCGCGTGTTGCACCCGACACCACCAGGCCACCCGCCAGTCGACTATTACGGAGCTGACGTGTTTCGTTACGCTGAGGCCGATCGTGTTTATGTCATGTTGGCCCAGGCGTTCTGGCACTGGAAACCGCGCGCGCCGCGCCAGGGACGCGGCCCGGCTGGATTTGACGTGCGTCTCGCGGTGAGCCGCGACGGGGTCAACTTTCAACGGGCCGGCGGGCGAAAACCGTTCATGTCGATGGGCCCCGCCGGCCGTTTCGATTCCAAGTTTGTGTGGGCCATGCCCGACCCCGTGCGGATGGGCGACGAGTTGTGGATCTACTACGTGGGATCGAATCGCGACCACGACCGATACATCGACTCCGCGGCCCCTGAGGGAAAACATCTCACGGGCATCAGCCGTGCCGTACTGCGGTTGGACGGATTCGTGTCCGCCGACGCGGACTATGCCGGCGGCGAAATGACCACGCCCCTGGTCAAGTTCAGCGGCAAACGACTGGAACTGAACGTGCAAACCAGCGGCGGTGGATCAGTGGTTGTCGAGTTGCTCGACGATCACGGCAAACCGATTCCTGGTTTCGCGAAAAGCGACGCGACACCGATCAACGGAAACTCGGTCCGTATGCCCGTCCGCTGGGGCGAGCGTTCCGAAGTCGGCGCGCTCATCGGCAGTCCCGTAAGACTCCGGTTCCACATGCGCGATTGCAAGCTCTACGCGTTTCAGTTCAGGGACTGAGAGTCTTGCGAACTCGGTTGGCTCAGGCACTGGAGTGCGGAACGGTGGGCGTCCCCTGTGTTGGATTCTTGGATTTTCCAGTGAGCCGGAGAGAGGATGACTTCCCGATCGCCCCGCGGTCCCGAATGCGTTAAAATGCCGTCCGGTCGCTGGACACGTTTCCGCAGAGATGTCTTTACATCGTCGAGCACATGAACGCATCACAAAGGGACTCTGACGACAGACGCTTCGAATCAGCGGCCTCGGTAACGACCGACCCGGCATTCCTCAAGTGGCTGCGCCGCGTGGGTATCTGCGAAGGCGTTTCGACCCTGGTGTTGTTCGGCGTGGCCATGCCACTCAAATATCTGGGCAACATGCCCCGGGCAGTCACGATTGTCGGGTCGTTGCACGGTGCCCTGTTTGTCCTGCTGGTGGTGATGTTTCTGATGGCTGTTCGCCGAGTTCCGATTCCCAGCAGCCTGGCGATGATCGGCATCGTGGCCGCGGTGTTTCCTTTCGGTCCGTTTGTGGTCGACCGCCGGCTCGGCAGAATTGGTATGCCATGAACACGTCGGTACCCGCAATCGCGCGGCAGATTTCTGACGTGAGATGCCGGAGACGTCGACTTGCGCCGCCGGCGGTTCAGCGCAATCACATGCACATTTGAGAAGTGTCGGCTAGTTTCCAGGGCAATTTTCGGGAAAGTGCAATCACAGATGGCTGAAGAACAGAATGACAGAGAACGGAATGAGGCGACGAACAAGGCCGGCGGCGGAGTGTCCAACGGTTTCTTGTTGCTGATGTTTGTGGGCGGCTGGATCGCGTTCGGCTTTGGAGCGGTCGCTCTTTACGAGGACCGTGAATTCGTTTCATTCGATTCCGTTCTGGCCGTGGTCGGCCTGATACTGGTTGTCCTCAGTTTTCGCGTGATATTGAGTGCTGCCCAAACATCCGAGGAGGGAAGTGGATACAGTCTGGGAGGCGGCGTTTGTTTGCTCATCTGGGGCTGTATCCGACTGGCGCTGAGAATCGTGAATGACAAGCCTTGGTGGGATCAGGGCATCTCGGTCTTGATCATTGGTGCCGGCATCATTGGAATCATCGCGGCACTGGGCGAAAAAAGTGATCCGGATGCCGACGGCGATCCAGGCTCCGCGGAATAAATCAGCGGCACGGTTTGGAAGAAATCGCAACGGCGATCTTGTCACCGAACGCGCCGTCGTACAGAAAGACGGCCTCGGCGCGGAACTCTTCAGGGATTCCGCGAACAATGTCAGCCACGTGACTTCAGACTCGATAGCGGCGGAAAACGTTGTTGGACAACCGGGCGGTGAGTTGATGTTGCCGAGGGTTGGGGGTCTCGTCCGGCGACAGGCGTGGCGGTTATTTTCCTGCCGACCAGATCACGCGCGCAACGAACAAAGCGCCCGTTGCTCCGCGTTTGCGCGCACCGTCGCTCCAGATGCCTTCGCAGACGGTGACCCAGGATTCGTTCGGATTGACGCTCATGGCTCCGAAATTTCCCAGCGTGGCTCCGCGTTCGGGGATCAGCACTTTTTCGGTTGCGCGAATGATGCGGAGGGTGACCGGATCGACCTGCGCGATAAACAAGGGCGCGCGGTGGCGCATGATGTGATCGTTGTCGGCCCCGCTGCGGGTGTAGGTCAGGAACAGCCCATCACGATGGACCAGCCAGTGTTGTTGTGTGTTGTAGCTGCCGAGTTCCCGCCCGTCATCAAATGTCCAGACTTTTGTGGGTGCGAAATTCAAACCGTCATCGCTCGATGTCACGTGGGCACGACGATTGCTGCGGATGGTCAGGAAGTACCGGTCCTGAAGTTTCACGAGAGACGGTTCCGCATAACCGCGTCCCGTCTTCAGCGGCAGCAGCGTGCCGTGCCGTTGATAACGCAGTTGTTCTCCGTCAAACGAGAACCGGGCGACGGTCACGGACCACGGCACCCGCGCGCTGGCGCCCATGTAGAACGGCAGCAAGACCGTGCCGTCGTCCTCAACCACAAACTGCGCACAGGCACTCCGCGCGAAGTTGAACTGATCCGCGTCGGGCATTTGCAGCTGACGCCATCGGGTCCAGCGACCGGTCTGCGGATCGAGCACCGCGTAAGCGGTTTGGTGAGCGCGGCGGATGTCTTCCAGCTGCCGGCCTTTGGAGCTGTAACGAACCTGAGCTCCCACCGCAATGACTTTCCGACTTTGCGGGTGCCAGCCAGGAGTCACGTCGGCCACGGCGATGTCGACATCCCCTTTGCGGACCCAGTCCAGTTCCGGGCGGGGATCGGGTGGGCTCCATGTCTTGCCCAGATCATTCGTCCGCATGACGCTCAGCCCCGAATAGTGATCCGACGTGTTCAAGTGTTTTTGCAGGGTCATGAACACGGCCGGCTGCCCATTCCGGCCCAGAGTCGGCACAGCGACCGCCCGGGGATGAAACCACAGAAATTTCCCGTCGTCGTGTTCCAGAACCGTATCCAGCTTGACCTGAAACGGCAGGGCGCGAAACGGTTTGCCGGGTACGGGATGGGCGCGTGTTTCTCCGGCCGAGTCGACGATAAGCACGGCCACGCGCTGGCCAGTGGAATTCTCGGGCGGCCTGCCGTTCGCTTTTGCCGGTTCCCGGCGCGCCTCCGCCAGCAGCTTCTTCGAGATGTCGGTGACGATCATGCCCTCTGTGGGCCGGTGTTCGCCGACCAACTTGCCCCGCGGATCGAGGGCCAGCGCCAGACCGGGATACCAGTAGTCGCCGGAGCGTCCTGCCTGGTTGGCATAGAACACATACATGCGGCTGGTGCTGGCGCGGGCCGGCAGGAACTTCATGTGCAGGTTGCGGTGAAACTCAGCCTGTTTGGTCTGATCGCCGGTTTCCTTGTTCGCCAGCGAGTCCCGTCCGCTGCCGCCAATCGGACAGAGCATCAGTTCGGCTCCCTGTCGGGCTGCGGTGTTGAAATAGGCCTCGTGGTTGATATCCGCGCAAATGCCCACGCTGAACTTCCAGCCCTGCGAATCGATCACCGGCAGGCGTTTCCCGGCCTGGAACCACTTCTCTTCGTTTGCATTCGGCAGCCAGAGTTTGTGGTAAGTCGTGAGATGGCCCTGCGGTCCGATGACCAGAGCGCTGTTACGAAAGCCGTCCGCGACAGGTTCGACGATACCGACGACGATCGTCAAATCGAGTTCTTCACACAGCGTTTCGAGTTGAGGCACGGCAGCCCGCATCGCCTGTTCGGCCAGAACACGGGCCTCGGCCTGTGTCATCTTCGAATTGCACAGCGATCCGGTGACACACAGTTCGGGGAACACAACGAAGGTCGCCTGCGCCTCGTGAGCTTTGCCGGCCCAGTGCCTGATGCGTTTGAGGTTGGTTGCGTAATCTCCCAGTTCGGAATGCATGGCCACGGTGGCAACGCGGGCGGTCTGGCCATCCGACTTCTCGTCAGACTCGGCACGCGGCAAGCCACAGGTCGTGTGGACGAGCGACAACAAACCGAAAACCAACGTGTGCTTGGG
>Ga0315336_1006207_pt1 | contig 12407 bp, 11 predicted proteins | sample ASW5metaG_FD_204512 | JGI IMG/M metagenome (GOLD analysis project Ga0315336, IMG submission 204512) | Ammonia-oxidizing marine archaeal communities from Monterey Bay, California, United States - ASW #5 | ecosystem: Environmental > Aquatic > Marine > Intertidal zone | place: USA: California...
TTGTTTATGAAATTTACATTTTAGAATTTAAATTATAGTACTACGTGCTGAAAACAATCAAAATGAAAATATCTAGTAGAAATGTGGTCGAGGGAACAGCAAGAGCACCACATAGAGCAATGTACAAGGCCATGGGATTGACTGATGATGATTTAAGCAAATCATTCATTGGTGTTTGCCATACTGGGAATGAGGCAACGCCATGTAATATTCATCTGCCTGAATTAGCCATAGGGGCTAAAAAAGGTGTAAAAGATGGTGGAGCAACTGCTAGAGAATTTTCTACTATCGCTGTAAGTGATGGTATTGCAATGGGACATGAAGGCATGAAATCTTCACTTGTGTCTAGAGAAGTTATTGCTGATTCGATTGAATTGATGATGAGGGCCCATCAATATGATGGACTTGTAGGTATAGCTGGATGTGACAAAAGTCTTCCAGGAACTATGATGGCTATGGCGCGTTTGAATCTGCCATCTATTTTTGTTTACGGCGGAACAATCATGCCTGGAATGTTAGATGGAAAAGAGCTTACGGTTGTTGATGTTTATGAAGCAGTTGGTGCATATGATGCGGGAAAAATTTCGTTAGAAGAACTAAAAAATATAGAAAACACTGCATGCCCAAATGCTGGTTCATGTGGCGGAATGTTTACCGCAAATACTATGGCCTCAGTATCTGAAGTAATTGGTCTTGCATTACCGGGAAGTGCTAGCCCACCAGCTGAAGACGATAGAAGAAAAAAAATAGTATATGAAACTGGCAAAGCATGCGCTAAACTTTTGGAACTAGATATCAAACCACGTGATATTCTAACCTTCGAAGCATTTGAAAATGCTATCACAATGTTAAATGCTGTTGGTGGTTCAACAAATGGTATTTTACATTTATTAGCGCTGGCTAATGAAGCAAAAATAAAACTAACATATGATGATTTTGAACGAATTAGAAAAAAAACTCCGCACATAGCAGACATGAAACCCGGTGGTGACTACGTCATGAATAGTCTTGACAAGATAGGTGGAATACCACTTGTAATGAAAAAACTGATGGATGGTAACCTAATTCATGCAAATGCGTTGACAGTTACGGGAAAAACAATCAAGGAGAATCTTGAAGGAATAAAAATGTTAAATAATATAGATGAAAAAATTGTTAGATCTATTCAAAACCCATTACATGATGTTGGGACAGCTGTAATACTAAAAGGGACTTTAGCTCCTGATGGTGCAGTAATTAAGACGGCTGGTATGGAAATGACAAAATTTACTGGAAAAGCCAAAGTGTTTGATGCAGAAGAATCTGCATTTGATTCAGTATCCAAAGGTGAAATTGAGGAAGGAGATGTTCTAGTTATTAGATATGAAGGACCAAAAGGCGGTCCTGGAATGAGAGAGATGCTTGCAACAACTGCTGCCATTGTAGGACAAGGATTAGGCAAAAAAGTTGCAATGATAACAGACGGTAGATTCTCTGGTGGAACACGTGGTTTTATGGTGGGACATGTTGCACCTGAAGCATTTGTTGGAGGACCAATTGCTCTTGTCAAAGATGGAGATGAGATAGGTATCAATATTGAGGATAACAGCATCAATCTCCATATTTCAAAGGAAGAACTTGAAAAAAGATCTAAAGAATGGAGGATGCCTAAACCTAATTATGAATCAGGTGTTTTAGCCAAATATGCATTCCTAGTTGGCTCTGCTTCTAGTGGCGCAATAACAAATTCCAGTAATTCCTTAAAATGACAGATTATCTTCAAAATAACGAGATATGATGGTTAAACTGTAGAACAGCCTTTATGATTCTCGAGTTTCCATACGCCTGTTAATCGATGGTATTCCTGACTCCAATCTAAGCCACTAGAACCACATCTGTTACAAACTTTCTTCATATTATACAACACATCAGATCGCTTTTAAGTGTACCGTACTATACGGTAATATTCACTATACACAGGGCTGAAAGACGTATCATTCACGAACTGATTACTTATGAACCATGTTCGAAATTTTCAATACTGCCTTTAGGCCAATTAGCTGTGAATGTATCGCAATTTTTTGCATTTCTATACCAATTGTACTCATAATTACTTATGCACAGAATTTTGTGTATACCACAATTATGAAAATTCTTTGATTAATTACTAAATTTCAGTTTTTAATTTTATAGCAATTTTTAGATCTAAAAATGCTGATTTTAATCACAAAAACCAAGATTTTAGGTCTAAAAAGTGATATTTTATCACTAATTTTGAGTATAATTTGTCTAGTAACAAATAGGGTTAATTTTTATACAGTTCAATTTTGTTCATGTACATGGGTGGACATATTTGGACACACAAGCACTCCTAAGATAATTTCCCTAGATTATACTGGCACTCAATTTGAAATCTATAATAAAATTTCACGAAACTATTCAAACACATTTCTATTTGAGTCGTTAACTGGTCCAGAAGAGCTAGCTGAAACTTCAATCATGGGCTTTGATCCTGAGTTCATTGTAAAGGGATATTATAACAGAGTTACAATCCAAGACAGAAATAATTCTATTAAGACAATCTCCACAACAGAACCACTCAACACGATTAAGGATCTTGTACAAAAAACCAATGATCAATCATATCGTTACCTGGGAGGGGCTGTTGGAACAATCAATTATGACGCAATTAGATTATGGGAAAAGATACCAAAAGATCATAGTAAAAACATGAATGATAAAACAATCATAACGGAGCCAATAATGGAATTTGGAATTTACAATGATGGGATATTGTTCGATAATAAACAAAAAAAATCTCTTTACTTCTATTATGACAAAAATAGAGTAGATGAGATAAAAATATCGGAGTCCAAGTTTGATAAATTTACCATATCTGACATTAAGCCAAATCTGAATGAGGACAGATTTACTAAGATAGTAAACAAGGCAAAAAAATACATCTATGATGGAGACATATTCCAAGTAGTGCTGTCAAGAAAATTTTCATTTCGTGCTGATGGTGATTATCTAAAAGTGTATCAAAAACTTCGCTCATTAAACCCTTCACCATATCTATATCATATGAAAATGAATGAAAAAATAGTAATAGGTTCATCCCCTGAAATGCTTTTACGTGTTACAAATGATCAGGTAGAAACATTTCCAATTGCTGGTACAAGAAAGGTTACAGATGATGAAGTATCCAATGAACGAATGAAAGAGGAACTAATCAGTGACGAAAAAGAATTAGCTGAACATACAATGCTAGTTGATTTAGGCAGAAACGATGTTGGTAAAGTTTGTGATTATGGCACTGTTCATGTCAAAGAACTAATGGAAGTAAAAAAATTCAGCCATGTACAACATATGGTAACGCACGTTGTTGGAAAACTTAGCAAGAAATATGATATGTATGATGCGTTCAAAGCTATTTTCCCAGCAGGCACTGTTTCAGGAGCACCAAAAGTTCGAGCTATGGAAATTATTAATGAACTTGAACCGGAATCTAGGGGTCCCTATGCGGGGGCTGTTGGATACTTCTCGTTTAATGGCTGCTGTGATTTTGCAATTGCAATAAGAAGCATTTTTGCAGATGGAAAATCAGGCTTCGTACAGGCAGGTGCAGGAATTGTATTTGATTCAATTCCAAAAAATGAATTGAAGGAAACTGAGCACAAAGCTAATGCAATGCTGACTGCACTGAGAGAGGCATCAAAATGAAGTTTCTAATTATTGACAATTATGATTCGTTTGTCTACAACCTTGCCCAAAGACTAGGTGAGCTAGGTGTTAGTTCAGATGTCATAAGAAATGACAAAATCACAATTAGTGAGATTAAGGACAGAAACTATGATGCGATAGTTATTTCACCTGGACCTGGAACGCCTGAAGACAAAAGATACTTTGGGATTTGTAAGAATGTTATTCTGGAACTCGGACCAAAAACACCAATTTTGGGTGTATGCTTAGGTCACCAGGGAATTATTGATTGCTTTGGTGGAAAGGTTACCAATGCTACCAACATTAGACATGGAAAAACAAGCCAGATCAAACATTATGATGATTCATTATTCAAAGGGGTTGAAAATCCATTTAGAGCAACACGATATCATTCGTTAGTTGGTGAAAAAACAATAATTCCAGATTCACTAAAAATTACCGCAGTTGCAGAGGATGATGGTGAGATTATGGGAGTTAGCCACAAGGAATTTTTTATTGAAGGTGTACAATTCCATCCAGAATCTATTATGACAGATGAAGGTAAAAAAATCCTAAAGAACTTCATTGAGAGGGTTAAAAATGATTAAAGATTTAACACAACAGCTTTCACGTGGGGATAGTTTAACAATTGATCAAATGACCAGCGTGATGAATGAAATACTTGGTGGCACACAAAACGATCAAGATGTTGCTGACTTTCTAAAAAATTTGACACAAAAAGGTGAATCGGATGATGAACTTTTAGCTATGTTAAACAAAATGGAAGAATATTCTCTGCATATATCACCAAATTGTAAGGGAAAAATCATTGATGTATGTGGTACTGGTGGTGATAAGCTCAAAACATTCAACATCTCAACAGCTGCGTCATTTGTAATTGCTGGCGCTGGAGGAAATGTTGCTAAGCATGGAAACCGTTCAATATCTGGTGTATCCGGTAGCGCAGATATTTTTGAATACTTTGGAATCGACTTGAATTCTGAGCCTAACAAAGTAAATGAAACAATAGAAAAGTTTGGTATAGGATTTATGTTTGCACAAAGATTTCATCCAGCGATGAAAAATGTTGCAAACGCTAGAAAAGTTGTTGGTGGTAGAACTGCATTCAATCTATTAGGACCATTAACTAATCCAGCAATGGTAAAAAACCAACTTATCGGTGTTTTCTCAGAGAACTATCAGGAAAGAATTGTAAAAATTTTGAAAAGAAAAAATGCGGAGACAGTCATGGCCGTTAGATCAGATGATGGAATGGATGAATTATCAACCACATCTAAAAATCAAATTTGTATGTTAAAGAATAATGTGATCACAAAAATGACTTTAGACCCTCAGAAAATTGGATTGCAAAAAGGTAACATCTCTGACATACAAATAAGTTCAAAAGAAGACGCGATAAAATCATTCGTGACTGTCCTGAATGACTCAGCAAATAAAACAAAAATTGAAATCACCGCACTAAATGCAGCCGGTGGACTAATAGTATCAGATATGGCAGACAGTTTTACTGATGCAGTTGAATTAGCATTAGATACTATTCATAGCGGTAAGGCATTTGCTAAACTAGAAAACTTTGTAAAAAACTGCGGCAACATAGAAAAATTAGAAGGTGCTAAAAAATTATGAAGAATGTTCTAGATAAACTAGTAAAAAATTCACGAAGAGCTATTGATGATGGTATTTATAATATTACGGAAACATTGCCAAAATCAGGAATTGATTTAGAGAAATCAATAAGAAATAACAAACACGCATCTCTTATTACTGAAATAAAATTTTCATCACCTGCAAAAGGCGACATAAGACCGATTTCAGACCCACTGCAAATAGCCGAATCAATGATATCTGGTGGTGCACAAGCGCTTTCAGTACTAACTCAACCATATCTTTTCAATGGTTCACCAGAATATTTTATCAAAATTAGAAAAAATGTGAAAATTCCATTATTAATGAAAGATATTATGATTGATAAAACACAAATTGATGCAGCAAAAAAAATGGGTGCAGATTATTTTTTGCTTATTCAAGCATTGTTTGACAAAGGCTTTGTTGATAATATAGATGAACTAATTGATTACGGTCACAAAAACGGTCTGAAGATTTTACTAGAAGCACACACTAAAACGGAATTTGATAATGCGATAAGGACAGATGCAGATATTGTTGGAATTAATAATAGAAATTTAGATACGCTGGAAATTAATCTTGAAACTACAAAGCAGCTTTTAGAGAATTTCCACAAATCCAAAATAATATTATCCGAAAGCGGGATTGAATCATCAGATGACATTAGATTTTTACATAATTCTGGGGCAGATGCATTTCTTATAGGTACAAGTATAATGAAAAGCTCAGATATAGAAAACAGTGTATCAGAATTGGTGAATGCGATATGAAAATAGGAATGCCTAAAGATGGAAGATTTGGAGATTTCGGTGGAAAATACATTCCAGAAACACTTGTTCCAGCTATTGAAGAGCTAGAGGAAAACTATCAAAAAATAAAGAATGATAAGAGCTTTCAAAAGGAACTTGATTATTATTTAAAAAATTATGCGGGAAGACCAACTCCGCTTTATTTCGCGGAAAATCTAACAAAATTTGTTGGTGGTGCAAAAATCTATCTCAAGAGGGAGGATTTGTTACATGGTGGAGCGCATAAAATCAACAATACACTTGGTCAGGCACTGCTTGCAAAAAGAATGAAGAAAAAGCGAATAATCGCTGAGACTGGTGCTGGACAGCATGGTGTTGCAACTGCTATGGCGTGTTCTTGTCTGGGTTTACCATCAGAAGTTTACATGGGATACAAAGATACGGTAAGACAACAACAAAATGTTTTCAGAATGGATTTACTTGGATGTAAAGTCTACCCGGTAAAATCAGGCTCACAAACACTGAAGGACGCTATTAATGAGGCTATTCGTGACTGGATCACAAATGTTGAGACAACATATTACCTGTTAGGTTCCGCTGTTGGCCCACACCCATACCCAGTAATGGTACGAGACTTTCAATCCGTAATAGGAAAGGAAATAAAACAACAGATGAAAAATGTTCCCGATACTGTCATTGCATGCGTTGGTGGCGGATCAAATGCAATTGGCACATTTTATCCAATGATTGATAATAATGTAGAAATGATTGGTGTCGAGGCAGGTGGGCAGGGATTGAAGACCGGTAAACATTCTGCTACACTCAATGCAGGAAAAAAAGGCGTATTGCATGGCATGATGACATATCTGCTTCAAGACAATGACGGACAAATTAAGGAAACACACAGTATTTCAGCAGGATTAGATTATCCAGGAGTTGGTCCGGAGCATGCATTTTTGAAAGATACTGGTAATGTAAGATACAAAAGTGCAACAGACCGCGAAGTAATTAATGCATTTTTAACACTAACAAAAACTGAGGGAATAATACCAGCACTAGAATCTGCACATGCGGTTTCACATGCAATTAAAATTGCTAAAACTAGATCAAAATCTGATTCAATAGTAGTTACATTGTCTGGACGTGGTGACAAGGACATTGACATCGTAAAACAATATCTAAGGAAAAATGTCAAAAATTCAAGATAAGTTCAAGGAATTAAAATCCAAGAACGAAAAAGCATTAATTTCATACATTATGACAGGTTTTCCAAATGAAAACGCAACGTTATCAATTATTGAGGGTCTTGTTAATGGTGGTACTGACATCATTGAGTTAGGATTTCCATTTTCAGATCCAATAGCGGATGGACCAGTTATACAAAATGCAAGTACGATTTCATTAAACAAAGGGGCAAAAATTGAAAAATTTTTTAGAATTGTAAAAAAAATTAGAAAGAAGACAAAAATTCCACTTGTTTTAATGACATATACGAATGTGCTCTACACGCATGGTTACACAAAATTCATGTCAAGAGCAAAGAGTGCCGGCATCGATGGACTAATTCTACCGGATATGTCTATTGAAGAATCCAAGGAATATCTCAAATCTGCCAGAAAAAATAAACTTGATACCATTTTCTTGGTATCACCAAATACGAATAATGCTAGACTGAAAAAAATAGCAAAAGCCAGTACAGGCTTTTTGTATATGGTAGCTGTTTTTGGCACAACTGGTGTTCAAACAAAGATTCACAAATACACTATAGATTCGATTAAAAATACTAAAAAAATCGTTAGCCATAAACTACCTATTGGTATCGGATTTGGTGTATCAACCCCTAGTGACGTGAAAAAGTATGTTTCAGTAGGCGTGGATGCAGTAATTGTTGGTAGTGCTAATCTAAAGATTATTGAGAATACACCCTCATCAAAACTACAAAAAAGGATTACAGAATATACAAAAAAACTGAAAAGAAATACACGCTTGTAGGAAAAGCTACATAAATGGGAAACTATTTCCTCATATATGCAGACGAAGTTTATTTTTGTTACAGGTGGAGTAATGTCTGGTCTTGGTAAAGGCGTAGTTTCGGCTTCAATTTCAAAATTATTACAGCTATCAGATCAAAAAGTATCATGTGTAAAAATTGATCCATATCTAAATTTTGATGCTGGGACGATGAACCCAATTGCTCATGGTGAAGTGTTTGTCACAGAAGATGGTGGTGAATGTGATATGGATATTGGAAGCTATGAAAGATATCTTAACAAAGATATTCCAAAATCTCATAATATTACAACTGCTCAGATTTATTCTAGTGTTATTGATGCAGAACGAAAAGGGAAATATTTGGGTGCTTGTGTTCAAATTATTCCACACATTACTGACGAAATAAAAAATCGTATTCGAACTATTGCAAATGATGAACAGCTTGATGTGTTAATTGTAGAATGTGGTGGTACTGTAGGTGATATAGAAAGCCTCCCATTTCTTGAAGCCTTAAGACAAATTAGGTTGGAAGATGGTTCTGAAAATGTTATTTTTGTTCATGTAACATTAGCACCATCATTAGAAGTTGTTGGAGAACAAAAGACAAAACCAACGCAACATAGTGTACAAGAATTAAGAAGAATTGGTATACAACCTGATCTGTTATGTGTACGTTGTACAACACCTCTATTGGAAAAGACTAGGCAAAAGATTTCAATGTTTACAAATGTAACTATTGATGATGTGTTTTCATGTCATGATGCTAAATCAATTTTTATAATACCACAAATGTTGTATGAACAAGGATTAGTTGATGTAATTTTTAAGAAATTTACAAAAGTTGGTTATGTTAACACATCAAAAAATTGGGATAACTGGAATACGATCGTTAATTCGTTACAAAAAACAGATAATACGATTAGAATTGCAATGGTCGGTAAGTATGTCACTTTAGCAGATAGTTATGTCAGTGTTAATGAAGCACTTAAACACGCTTCTGCATCTATTGGTAGATCTGTAAATATTGATTGGATTGATTCAGAAACATTCAATGGAAATCTTGAACAGCTTGATAATTTTGATGGTATACTAGTACCTGGTGGATTTGGAACACGTGGTTCTGAAGGAATAATTGATACCGCTACATACGCATTAGAGAAAAACATACCATACCTTGGAATTTGTTTTGGCTTTCAGCTGGCGGCTATTGCATTTGGTCGTAAAATATGTAATCTTGAAAATGCAAACTCGACTGAGATCATTCCGGATATAAAAAATCCAATTATTGATCTTTTACCAGAACAAAAACAGGAGACAGATATGGGTGGTTCATTACGATTAGGTGCAAATGAAATTAAAATTAATCAAGATTCACTAGCGTATAAAATATACAATTCTAATAAAATTTCCAAAAGACATAGACATAGATATGAATTTAATACTAAATACCGTGAAGAGTTTCTGAAAAATGGGATGATCTTTTCGGGAGAAAGCGATAACGGAAAAAGAATGGAGATTTTAGAAATTCCATCACACAAATTCTTTTTTGGTGTACAATTTCATCCAGAATTTAATAGTAGACCAGGATTCCCAGAACAGGCGTTCAAATCGTTTGTTACAGCATCTTCACAAAATTAATCCAACTTGGTAATTTCGTAAATTTTTTGTCTGGCATCACGAATTGAAACTTTTCGTTTTATGTATCCCTTATTCATAAGATGCTTTAATGCAAGTCTTACAGTTCTGTCTGGCAGTAATGTTTTGGATGCAAGTTCTTTTTGTGTCATAGAGCCCTCATATTCCAATATTTTTAGTAGTAGCTTAGAGCTTGGTGGCATAGCAAGTAATTCCTCCGCAAGCTTTACTTTTTTAGCAAGTGCAGAAATAGCTGTCGAGTCTACTTTTACACGAACTATCCTTGCTGGTGGTATGAATTTTGTTACTTCAACATTATTGTTAACTTTGTATCTATCTATTCCATCCAAGACAGCATCACAATGTAAACGTGAAGAAATTTCATCGATCTCAATAATGCTGTTATCAGATACTACCAATGGTCTCCTGGTCGTATCTAATGAATTAACTGAAACTATTCCAAATACATTTGAAGATTGAAAAATAACCGGTCCGCCAGCAGACATAGAATATGCAGATGAGCCTATTGGAGTTGAAATTATAACACCATCACTACTGTCATGCCATACTTCTTCCCCATTAACACGTAATACATATTCCATCAATGTAGCACTTTTTGATGTAAAAATGGCTACATCGTTAAGAACAGGATAAGCATCTTTGCCATCAATCTTCACACCAATTCTTGGAACATTCTCAATCACAAAATCCTGTTTTTTTATACGACTAAGGTAAGAAGAAAGTTCTCTCAACTCAATTTGTGCTAAAAAACCGTTTGATTCTGATTCACTTATTCCTAAAACTGGTGTATCCAAGTCTAATGTATGATGAAAATAATTACGAACGCCACGATCACCACCCAAAACAATTATCAAATCAGCTAATGTGGATTTAGAATTATTTTGGAAATAAAATGATTCAAACCCCGCATCAGAAAGTGTTTCTTTAATTGATTTTGCTAATAACTCTGTAGTCTGAATCCCTGCAATGCCAATACGCATGATAAACAAACCACCAAAGTATAATAAAAATCAGATCTGTCTGAATTTGACTGTGTTATAAAAATAATAGGCGTTAGTTTCAATAGCACCTTTTGCTGGAATTTTTTCTAAACCAATTTTTTTACTATCTAATGCCGCTTGTGCTGCACCACCTGCAAAACTAAGTGCCCAAAGAATGTCATTTTCTTTTATCATTGTACAACAAAATGTTGAACTAAATATATCACCGACACCTGTCGTATCATAAAGCTCAAGATTTGGTAATTTTATAGAATAAATTTTATCCTTAGATAACACTGAGATGTTTTGTTTATTTGTTAAAATTACAGAATCAATTCCATTTTTTTGCAGAATCTTCATGTTATTATCTTCACAACCTCCCGTAATACATTTCAATTCTTCAGGGTTTGTCTTTATTGCAGATATATGTGAAAAATCTAGATTGGTATGTTCTAGATGAATTTTATTTTCTGAATCTTTTCGTCTCAAAAATCCTTGTGGGTCTAACAAAACAAAATTTGCGTCACTTTTAATTTTCATGAATATCTCATTCGAAATTTCATCAAAAACAGGACTGATTAAAACACTATCAGCATCTAATCTGGCGTCATTTATGGGCTCACACTGATTTTCTAAAAATAATGTCCTCTCAGAACCTAATAATTCTAATCTGAATTGTGTAGTAGGTTTATCTGACATCGCATCCTCTAGTTTAATTTTTTGTTTATTCAAGTAATCAGCAAGAGAAAAATCAGAACCAAATTTTGTATGCAATGTCACGTCAAATTTCAGGGCTCTAGATGTTAGGCTACAATAACATGCAGGACCACCAGGAACAACATATTTTGAATTATTCAGATGAATTGTATCAATAACACAATGTGAAAAAATGTCTAATTTCATTACTTACTAACATTATACTAGGATTATAAATAGGGAAAAATGAATATCAGCATGCCATTAAAGCGTGCAAGTAGGGGTCGTAAGAAAGGCAGCAAAGGTTCTTCAGCAGTTGTTCAATGTACAAATTGTGGGCAAACAGTACCTAAAGATAAGGCAAAAAAGGTTACATCACGTTTGAGTTTAGTTGAGCACCAACTTGCTAAAGAGCTTAGAGCACAAGGAACTTACATTGCATCTCCCAGAATTCTCAAATGGTATTGTATATCATGTGCAATTCACTTTAAGATCCTAAAAATAAGATCTGCTTCAAAAAGAAGAGAACACACAAAACTACGTTAAGATTATTGATTTAACGCTTTTGCAGTAACAATAATTCTTTGAATAAAAGTAATGCAGGCAATTATTATCACAATAATTACGGCATATTCCATAAATCCAATTATTCCAATTATAGCAATTACGAGTAATCTTTCTGCCCGCTCACCAATTCCAATACCCTGTAACTTAATGCCTAATGATTCAGCCCTTGATCTTGTGTAACTAACTAGTAATGAAAAAGTAATTGCTAAAAGTACTAAATATGGTTCAGCAAAACCACCAACCAATATCCCAAGAAATATTGCAACCTCTGCTATCTTATCAAATACAGAATCAAGAAAACCACCAGTTTTAGTTATTTTTTGAGATACGCGTGCAACCTGTCCATCAACTATGTCAAAAAAACCAGCTACGAGTAAAACAACTCCTCCTATAATTAATGCAAATTCCATGTTCATGCCATAGATGAATGCTGATGCAA
>Ga0315336_1006208_pt1 | contig 12406 bp, 10 predicted proteins | sample ASW5metaG_FD_204512 | JGI IMG/M metagenome (GOLD analysis project Ga0315336, IMG submission 204512) | Ammonia-oxidizing marine archaeal communities from Monterey Bay, California, United States - ASW #5 | ecosystem: Environmental > Aquatic > Marine > Intertidal zone | place: USA: California...
TTCAATCTGGCCTCCGTCATTTTCGGTATTTTGATCTTGGTATTTCGCCGAAAATCTTGGATTCTCCTATTCTTTATTAGTGGAATCTCGGTCTTGTGGTTGATGTACCCTTTAAGCCAGTCCTATTTTTCTGTTTCAAACAAAGCCGAGAGTGGGGCAGGAGGGTACCATTTAGCTCACTTTCGGGAATCTCCTTTGATCGACCACATAAGAAACAATCCCTTAGAAGGATCAGTTTACAGCAACACAGACAACGTGCTCTACATTCTCACCTATGGGACGGGCACGCCTAGTCCTTTAAGCATAGAATTAATTTATGAGAACGCATACATAACCCAAGCAGAAGTCGAACGAATCAATACTGTCCCAAATCTCAGACGCCCTAAATCTTGGGTCAATAAGGAATCTTTCGACAATGACAAGTATCTGGTCTGGATTGGCGCAACACCTTTTGAATCTAGTTTGGATTATAGCCGAATGTCATCTAAGTTAACGTTCCTGGAGGTCGCAAAGTTTCCCAATGGCGCAATTTACCTAATCAGATAGTGGCGAGTCTGTTGTACGAGTCATGTATGCGAGGCAAACCCGAGGCCCCAATCGTAACTAGGGCTATAGTGTAAAATACAATACCTCGGGAGACGGAACCAGGCCGGTCTATATTGTGGCCCCATAGCGATGCCCCTTCCAGGTAGGAGCCAGGCAACCTATTGGGGTTCTCTGGCGCCCGGTACGGTCGACGCCCACTGTTCAGCCGGGCTGGAGGCATCCACAGAACTTTCGGAACGCATCCATGGAGAGCGTAAACCAAGCGAACTCGCGGCGCTACTCCAACCCTCGCATCCCGCGTCGAAAAAGATTTGTATATGCCATTCAACCCCACGCGTGTGGGGGTGACCCGTACACCGTCACATCATTCCTCATCAATCTCCTAACCACCTTTGACCCAATAGACACCCGTTTCGCCCGCCATTAATATACCGTCGTCATGGTTAGCTACCGATTCCAAAGGCGGTTTGGCCGCATTCTCGACCCGCTAGAAAACGTGGCCGATCGATGCAACTGGGCCGTCCGTTTTACCCTTCTCTTCAGGTCGGGTGCGTCGGATGCTCCGACTAACCTTTACCGGCTTCATGCCAAGAGCTTCCCGCACGGGAGACTCGGAAACCAAGGTTATCGAGTCAGGAGCCTTTAGTGACACTAGGACTCCATCCGAGACACACTTTACCCTACTGCTCCCGTCAGCAAAGTGGGATGATATTACGTATTCATAACCATCAACCCCTCGATTCACCTCGCCTTCAAGTAGATTTACCGCCACCTTACGTTCCGCCAATCCCCGCTCTGCGGGAGTAGTTGGAAGAATTATTGGGCGAGATTCCTGCCGGAAGCTACTCTGCCGGGGATGCCTACTGCTGGGTGGGTTTTTCACGGTGGAATGCAAGAGGCGTCAGTATTGGCCCTGGGCGCGAAGCTATGCGGGCAATAACCTGTGCACATCGCCCAAAAATAGAAAGGCCCTGGCTTAAAAGCCAGGGCCTTTTTATGCCTAAAAGTTGGTGACCCGCCCCGAGGTCGAACCGGGAACCTACTGATTAATAGTCAGTTGGAAACCGTGTTCAGGCGTGGTATACGATGTTGCTCCGCCCTCTGGCGGAAGCTAAAACCACGATAGAACACAACATAGCACCCTAGGAACGCGCACATTCTGTGCACATGAAAATCACCCTGTTCGTCTCCGCACCATAGCCGGCGGCATATAGTTGCGCATCCTGGAACTAGCGGTACGAATCAAGTCGGCGCCGGCATAGCGCTTTCTAGAAACGGGCGTTCGCCTATAGTTGTCAGTCTTCGAAAATATCTAGTGACAGGAAGGCTGACACCACAAAGTTTGGTACGTCAACGACCTCACTGACCTTTAAGTCCACTGCTACGCTACATATGCAATAGGCTTGTTCCCTAGACCAGCCTCGCTCCATTAGCAATTGAATCATATTAAGAAGAGCATTACGGGACGCCAATGTCCCGTCCTCTGACTGGTTAACTCCATCTGCGATGCACATCCCAGTAGCGGCGATAAACCGTCTAGGAGCTGCCATCTCTGGGCTGGTGAAGTATTCATCTCTTTCGAAAATTGGGTATCGGATGTTTCGGCGGTCGGCTTCGCCTTTGAGAGTCCGGAAACTGACGTGCAGAGTGCAATCCATCTCAACGGCAGTACCACAGCACTCGGAATCTCCTTGGGCATAGTGGGCGTCGCCGGCCGAAAACAGGGCACCTTCGGTGAACACCGGTAGCATCAACCTGGTCCGGCTCGTAAGCTGTTTGATATCCAAGTTCCCGCCATTTTCTCTTGGAGGTATGGTGCGTAATCCCTCACTGGCAAAGGGTTCATGACCTGGAACAGCCCCTTCAGGAGTTGGGCCTACTACGATGCCACCGCGGCGCAAAAGTTCATCTTCCCTAAGAAGTATTTCTTGGCGGAGTGCACGGGAGGGGGCCACCCCTATGGTTCCCATAAATGATGCTTCTGGTATGCGTACCCCGGGGAGTTGCGGCGAACGGGCGAATCCGTCGTTCAATTCCCAATGGACCAAGTACGGTTCGGTAAAAACATCTCTAAGGAACCCGAACCCTGGTAGGATGCTTGTGAAACCCCAGCTTGCCGGTTCAATATTCTGGATGGTTATTTCCAGTAGGTCTCCAGGCTCAGCTCCTTTGACATATACTGGTCCGGTTAGAGGATGGACCAAGCCGAGGTCCGTACTCAACAGGTCATCAGCATTGGAAGTCGGCGTGATTTGACCGTCGAAGGCATGCCTGGTCTGCATCACCACTTCTTCTCCGGGGTCAGCCTCAACCGCAGGCGGGATATCAGGGTGCCAACGATTGTGGCCTTTGCCGGGTTCCTCACCGCATCGTTTTGAGTAATCCAATTCGATTATCTTCATAAACTCCCTCCCGTTTAACGTTTTTCTGAGGATTCTGGTTAATAGCTAGAAAATATAAGCATTATAAACGGAATTTAAGGCTGACTACTAAAACCGTGACTACCGGACAAAATAAATTAGGGACAACCAGAAAAAGAAAAAAGCCCTGGCTTCAAAAACCAGGGCTTTTTCGTGCCCAAAACATTGGTGACCCACTCCGGGGTCGAACCGGGGGCCTACCGATTAAGAGTTATTCGGCTAACGTGTTCAAGCGTGTTATAGGATGCTGTATAGCATTGCAACTGAACCTGAGAACACTTAACAACACCCAGAAACAGGCAGTAAACAGGGGCAAATTCGGGATAAAACGTTACCCCTATCAATCGACACCAATGGACCCCGGCCTCCGATAGGAGTAGGGCCGCGGCGCAATTGCTAAGAGATTAGGCATCAGGCAAAAGACAGCAGATGGCAATTAAACCTTTCAAACCTCCACTAAGCCTCACCAAACCGGATGTAGCTGCCCAATCGCATCCAGAAAAGAATGGTGGAGTTACTCCTGAGCAGGTTACCCAAGGAAGTGGTAAGAAATATTGGTGGATCTGTAAGGAAGGGCCCGATCACGAATGGCAGGCCTCAGTCTATAACAAGGCCGGTTTGGCCTGGGATGCCCCGGTGCTCTACACGCCTACCGCTCTGTACGCTGTGCTTTCTTAGCTACTAATCCTCCCCTAAACCGTCCAATTATCCTCTGTGAATCCAGCCTTTCCCACGGTGGCGCCCCCCCTGAGGTATCCATGACCGACTTGAAATTACTGGAGTCTGCGTCCACTGGCCTCCTGGATGAAATTTCTGCAGTGTATGAGCTAATAGCCGTGCTATGGGAAGAGTGTGAACTGGTCGGCTACGACGATGGCGGAATGACTACTGATAAGCTGTACCGCGCCGAGCACATCTCCTGGGAGCCCCCACTTTTATCTTTTCGGATCGAGAGGCATAGTGCTATCGTGGGCGGCGGACCAAAGAAGGCAGAATACCAGGTTTGGACATTTAACGTGCCAGAACGCACAAAAACTTGGAGTCCAGACGGTTACAGATTAATGGAACCACTAGAACCCAGGATTAAAGTAGCTCCATTAGCAGAGGAATATGCGGATTTGGCCGTGAACCGGCAACTGCACCACACTCTGATATGGGTCCCAAATGGAGAGGTGAGAATCAACATTGCCCTAGTGCCTGGCTTATGGAATACCAACGAGCACGGTCGCACACTGGCAAAAGAAACTATCGATGGTCGGAGGAGGCGCTTTAGGAAGGCTTTTGAATCGATACTTCTTCCAAAGGGGTGGAGCAGGATTAGGGCAAATGTCTATGCTCCCCCAGCAAACACTCAACATTAACGACGAGGTCTTAGGTTAATACCGAAGGTTCGGGGATAGTAGGCCTGACCTACACCATGAAAGCAGCGGAGAGTCTGAACCCAGAGAATCCGTATGCCCACCCTCATAGCCTGAATCATTCATCAGCATGCCTTTAATTTGGGTTGAGCAGGCGCCACCTGAGTCCATCTTAGTATCGGGCATTTGCGTACTCTCAATCAGCACTTGGGAGAGCCATTCCCTCTAGGTTGTTCCATATGGCTAGATACGTTTTCAGAACCCCCTTCACGCGTTAGAAAATAGGGCCACCTCCCCTCAATAATGGCGGTGCATCTCCTTGCGGGCGACCACCCGCTGAACCCTTCTCTTCAGCCCCAGTGATCGTGTCCGCCAGAAGCGGCGGATGGTCCGCCTAACCTTTGCCGACTTCATGCCAGGAACTCCCGCATCCATAATCATAGCGACTTGCCATTGGGCTGAAATTCCCGGTATAGTAGGGTTTAGGGGATTGAATTCCTGCGAAGCACCCCCAAGGAGGAAGCCTATAGAGATAACAAGGACGAGAATCGCTCAGGCCAGCACCATTGGTGAGCCTAAAACTTAAATTCCAATTAATTTAAACGTGAAGATGTATAGAATGTAAATTAATTGTATTGAATCGTAATTTATAAAGTACCTTCAATTTCAAGGAAATTCACAATCCTAAACCGATTGCGAAAACCACAAAAATGGAGGACTTTTTTATGGATTCGAAAAAAGAAAACAATAATCGTCAATGGCTCCGCCAGTGGAACTCGTGGCAATCCTTGCCCAATCTTAGCCTACACGCGGGCCATGCCGGATGTGAAGTTCCCGATTGTCACCTGGGGACTTGGTGCTGGGTCCATGGGGTTCCTTTCGCCCATCGATACAAGGATTGTGGAGACTGGCACTCCCACCGTACTGAAGACGGCGGCTGGTGTAACTTTGCTATTCCCACCGGTGCAGGAGTCAACCTGGCGACGGGCGTAACAACAGCGCCTTCGACAACAAAAATTCAGGACCCACACCCCTACTTCCCGGGTCCCATATCCGAGGAGGAAATGAAGGTCTGGCAATCCTGGGAACCCGTCTTGTTGGATCATGCCAAGAAAATGCTTTATAATCCCCCGTTAAGCAGTTACGCCCAACAGGTAGACTTGGATCCCTTGCACATCAGAATCATCCCAAGTTGCGGTCCAAACAACTTATGAATCTCTGAAAACGGCTACTGGATATTCATTTCGTCATGGCTTCTGCCCGATGGACAGCAACTGTTGGAGACCCTCGCGCATGAGACTGCGCACATTGTGTGCTATCAGCTTGGACTACCCGGTCAAGCCCATGGCCCTAACTGGGAGCATATGGTAGATCTTCTTTTTCCTGGTTCACTGGGAAGGCAAAGAAGCTGGCCCCGCACGCTGGCTGTAGAAGTAGCCAGGCTTAGATTCCATCTTTATCTAGGGTAGTAACCGTTTGAATCGGTAGTCAAGCCGCACCCGGCATGGCCGGGTACGGGTTTTACATGTTGCCTACCGGCGCCCATCCAGAAAAGTTCACCAACAACGACGCCGGAGTCTGGAAACCAAATAGCCCGGATAACTCGGTCTGCTATCCGGACCCAACTGGCGAACCGACCATCTATTGGAATGGGGCAGCACTAATCCTGTTGAATGCATAGGAATGGGCCTCAGTGGGGAGCGACGACGCAAACTGCTCCAGAACGAAACATATGGTCCCGGGGGCTGGTGTATCCAACGACCCCTTCAAGACCATCGAGGACTGGTTTTCATTAGGCCAGGGGACAGATAGACAGGTGTTCAACCCGATGGATTTGTGCGACTAGTGTGCTGACGTACCTTTAGGATTCCGACCATTTGGATGCTTGCCATTAGATGGTTACTATGTCCGAGACTAGGGGAAGCTTCCGTGAGACTACCAATTGGTACCATTTAATGGGCGCCTTAATGGGCACCGATTACGATACCATTCTTAATGGATGTGCGGCTGGAGCCCATAATCGATTTCCAGGAGAACCAGATCGATCAACCCCGAGGACCGCCCTCGGAGACAATGACGCAACCCACCTGGATTCCTCATCGCCCCGAGACCAGTACTGGCATTGACCACCACTCCGTGGATAGTAGGCGACCTGGGCGACGACGGCAGCTGGCAGTCCCGGGTAATCGGTTTACAACCTATCGCTAGGACCAACGAACCCGATAGGGTGCTCATCGCCGCATGATTCGCAGAACACCGGCATAGTTTACGGCTTAACCTGACATTCCTTCGACCACGCCCTAGTACGATTCATACGCTTTCGGACGCCCTCTAAGCTGGCCTCTTTCGTAAGATACTTGGACAACTCCAACGCCACGATCTCGGCCAGCGCACCCCAGTTGTACGGGTTCTCCCAGTCCACTGAGGAACCGCAATTAGTGCAGGAACCCTTCCCTGGTGGCGGTACTATCGTTGATCGCCGCTTTGCTTTGGCAGTAGACCCCCGGCCCGGATAGCATTTCGGACAACGTAGTCCCACCGCTGACACCCAGGCCCGGAATCCCCAACGCTTCTGTAATTCCCGCTGACCAACGTAAGGCATCACCACCAGGAGATGCAGGTGGACCCGCCCGGACTGATGAGATTCTGGCACCCGAAGATATTCAAACGTGATGCCCTGGCGTTTCATAGATTGCTTGAACTTCTGCAGGTGAATCCGCCGCGCTTCGGCCCCTTCCGGAGTAGGTGCCGTTAAGATTGTATCCCCGCCGCCCGTTAGAACCATATGTTTCAGAGTCAATCCCTATCTGGCCGCCCACTTCATCGCTTTTAATATCTCCGGAACCAACTCGGATTTGATCCGCCAGTGCCGGCGGGTTTCACAGGACCACTTATTATCACAAGGCCGCCGCCGCCACCGCCAGTTATCATGCCCGCATTTCTCTTTAAAGGAGGGGCTATCAGGACACCCTTTCCGCCTGATAATGTTTGCATTACCGTATAGGGTTTAAGAACAGAAGTGGGACCGGCATCCGCACAGTCACAAACGCCGCCCGGATCCCGGAACATCAGCACCTCAGCTACATCCGCCATGAGCACCCGCAGTTAAGACACCAAAATCGCTTGTCCGTTTCATACGGGCCGAGGCCCGGTGCCCTCGTTGTGTCGGCCTCCTCATCCTCGGACCGGCACGCGGGGGGAGAACAAGGCGCCGCCTGCTCGCGATGGCTAGAGGAAAAATAAAAGCTCCTCACCTGGGAGGGCCAGGCCACCGAGGTGACCGACCGATGGACAGGCGTATGCCCGTCACCCCGAGCCGGGGCGTGATCCCCGACCCTCGCAGATGAGGAACAAACACGATGTGCTAAAGTGAAAAGTACCAGCCGATGGTCGAATCTATTTACCTAGGCTTCCGTTTCCTCTGTCTCGCCTACCGTGGATTCTTAACCGCGCTCACCGGGCGGTTTCTTCCAACTGCTTGAGTAGCGCGACTTATGGCACCAAGATCCGGCTTCCGATCCTTAATGTCGGTATATCGCCTCTCCTAGCTGTTTCGTAGGTCCCGGAGCGCCCAAGGCCTAGAAGCTTTCCGGCTTCTTCTATCGTCAGTACCAACCTGTCATCATCTGCGATCACCATCGGTATCCTCACTGCGATTGGATATCTCTACGGGTTGACCAAATGTTGTTTAATCCCTAGCATATGGGCTAGTTATGGTTATATCAAATTCCTATTTACTAGTGATACCACCGTAAATACTAGTAATAACAGTGAAAACTATGGGTAGACCACCGACAGATCAGACGCAGATACTGGAGATCGAAAGATTCGCTTACGAGGCACTCGAGAGGACAGGCTCTACACGAAGTGCTTGGAGCAAATACACAGAGGGGAGGGACGAGGATGAAGACCACTTAGTTTCTGAAAGCACTTTCAGAAAATACGCGCGGGCATGGGAACGAAATTACGTACGCCTGGATTCCGATGAGTACATCGAGCCTTGGGGAGAGGATTGGTTACATGACCTGACCGAACTCGGGGACCCTGTCAAGATAGATGACCCGACCAGGGCCGAGGTACTGTTAACACTTCAGTACTGCTTGGAGGCGCTTCCGATACCCGATCCGAAAAGCTTAACCAGACGCCAGGCCAAATTTGCTCTACTGCTGCACAACTTCTTCGATCTTTCTAAACGCCGAGACGTCCTAGCGTTACTGGTGATCGCCCATGAATATGCAACGGTGGACCGGAGGGCACGGGCTTCAGGCCACCCACCTGATCAGTCTTACATGAGGGCCCTCGATGAAAGTTTGATGGTCTGCTCAGGGCGTAACCCGGGACCTCCAGATTTCCACTACTGGTTGCCACTCGATCCATCAGTTACCCCATCGGAAGAGGAAGAGACTGAGATTCTGGAGCGGAATGTGATTAGTATCAGGTCAGGTGGAGGTTTGATAGTCTCATCCACGAAGATCACGCCCATATTCGACACGCAGCAGATTGAAGATGATGAAGTTCGAGTGGCGCAGGGGAGGGAGAGTCTCCAGGTAGCGGAAACGGCGCCCGGTGTAGCTACGAACGCTTCCCAGACAATGGTTGACCTGTGGAAACAAATCGACTGGATGTGGGTCATGACCGACCAACAGAGTTTCATAGCAGAGGGCGGAATCACTGCCAATGGCGATGAGGATTGGGATGACTCAAAGGAAAAGGTCCTCTTTGACGCCAGAGAGAAAGCCATTCAGGAGATAGTCGACCTGATATATACCACCCCGGAAGGAAAGGCAGCGCACGAGCAATTTCTCAGGGAGGCCAATATAGTTCCGCGAGTCCGGATTTCAGAACCTTGGAGTTAATGGGGTTTCGTTATGAACCATGAGAAGCAACACCGGGGTCAGGGATCGATCGTTGAGAGAGGAGGAAACCAATGCGCGGGACACTGAAGCAACGGAGCAAGGGCAGTTGGACAATAATCATAGACGCCGGGCGCGATCCCGCAACCGGTAAACGACGCCAACAGTGGCACACGGTAAAAGGGACGAAACGTGAAGCCGAAAAGCGCCTTGCAGAATTGGTCCACCAAGTTGATAACGGGGTTTATGTAAAGTCCGGGAATTTAACCGTTGGAGCCTATCTCGAGCAGTGGCTCGAAGATTACGCCAGCACCCATGTTCGTGCCACAACTCTTGAAGGCTACGAGACTCGAGCCAAGCACCTGATTGATAGCTTAGGCGGCATACGCCTTTCAGAATTGCGTCCGGACCACCTACAGGCATACTACTCTGCCAAGTTGCGCAACGGGCGCCGGGATGGTCAAGGATTGGCTCCCGGTACGCTAATAAAGCATCACAATTTGTTGCGGCAGGCCCTCTCACATGCGGTCAAATGGGGACTTGTGGCCCGGAACGTTGCCGAGGTGGTTGATCCTCCCCGCGGCCAGCGCAAGGAAATGCAGGCACTGACGTCGACCGATCTCCACCGGGTTCTGAATGCCTGCGAGGGTACAGTGTGGCATCCTATCTTCCATACTCTGGCTTGGACCGGCCTTCGACGTTCAGAACTGCTGGGACTCCGATGGAAGGACGTCGACTTACTACTTGCCACACTTCGGATATCCCAGGTGTTGCATCAATTAAATGACGGGCGATTCGTCTACCAGGAGCCCAAGACCGTAAAGGGGCGGCGGACCATAGCCTTATCACCGTCTTCGTGCATCGAACTACGGCAACACCGGGAGAGCCAGGAGCGGGACGCCAATCTACTGGGAACCCCGCTTACCGATGATTCGCTTGTGTTTGGCCACCCTGACGGCTCCCCTAGATCCCCATCGACGCTCACTCTAGCCTTCCGGAGATTAACTAGGCGCCTCGGCTTTACCGGCGTCAGACTCCATGATCTGCGTCATACCCACGCCACTTTGATGATGGAGCAAGGAGTGAACCCGAAGGTAGTCAGCGAACGGCTGGGCCACACCAGCGTGGTCATTACTTTAGACACCTACTCCCACGTCCTTCCAAACATGCAAGAGGAGGCGGTAGCTAGATTCGAATCGGCCATGGCGATTGTTCCGGAAAGTGTACGGTAAAGCGCTTGTTAGCAAAATGTTAGCAAACTTCAAAACAAATGGCCCCCGGAACGTTCCGGGGGCCATTTTTATGCCTATGGTTGGTAGCGCGTGCGGGATTCGAACCCGCGATCTCCGCCTTGAGAGGGCGGTGTCCTGGGCCAACTAGACGAACGCGCCACGCAAGAGGGTCCCGTGTAACTCAGGCCCATTAGTTGGACTATCGTATCAGAGGTTCTCTTGGCTTGTAAACCGACTCAGACCGTCTATTAACTCATGTTGTACTGGCCGGTCGGACGGCCATTGATGTTCCAGCCCTACCAGGCCCACTTACTCGACCTGTCCTAAGGGGTCGCTACAAAGTCTCCGAACATGGTGAAGTTGTGTCCGGGGAAAGTGCACACGAACTGGTAGGTACCGGTGGTTGGCACGGTGAAGTTGACTTCCTCAGTCGTGCCAGGATCCAGCAAACCCGATTTCGCAAGCACTCTGTCATCACCTTCGGCGACCCACGCTGCGCCAGGACCGGCGGCGGTCCCGTCGGTGGCTACTCCGTCTTTGGTCCCGTTCTGGACCAATACCCAGTTGTGCTGGTTGATAGTCGACGTATTCTTAAAAACCACCGTCACTGTATCACCCGCTTTGGCCTCCAGCTTGGCTTGGTCGAATTTCAAACCATCACCATCGGTGGCTATCGCAAGCGCGCCCCCAGTGGCGTTAGATGAAGGCGGATCGTCAACGTCTGCCGGAGCGGCGGCGCCGACCACCAGGTTCAACTCGGTAGCCTCCCCGGATGTCCAGACAGCGGTAGTGGTGCTATCCTTGCCAGCGACCTTGAATGTAACTTTCCTGTCGGCGAAGAGAGTGCTGGTTCGCTGCACTATCTTTATGTTGTAGAGCCCATTCTTAACCGTACCTCCCGCAACTGATTCCGGTACACCTTCCAGAAACGCCGTAACCTGGGTTCCTTCGGCGGCGGGGACGCCGTCGATAGTCACCGTCCCGGCGAAGGCGTGGGGCGGGATGGGGCCCCCCGGTTGCCCAAAGGAAATCTCCGGCGTATTCAGCTGGGTCGGGACCGGAGCCTGCGTCGGGCCGGCGCCTCCCCCACATGCAATGGCCAGAAACGACATGACAGCCAAAAAGCCGGTTAGTTTTAGTATTGTATGTGACACTATTCCTCCTAAATATATGGAAATCCGATGACAACCATACTTTGTTATTTTTATCACAATCTCCCAAATACTACAAGGAACCATGGCTCAGTGCGACTCTGTACCCATTATAATTCAACCAGTCTCTGGTTCCATCAACATCGTATTATGGAAGTACGGTGGGACGGAAAATCGAGATTCGTCGTCCAATTGTTAACGGTCAGCACGCCATCGGGACATCCTTCTCGAGATGAAAGTGATGCGACGCCGAAGGTCTCGTATCATTAATCGTCGTGCGGCGGCTCTAAGAGCCAGATCGTCGGACAGGGCATAACGACTTCGAAGGAGTGAACTTTGGACGTAGGGAAGTTCCCGGCGAGTTTGCTGGAAAGAATCCTGGCCAAGGTGGACATATCTGACCCACGAGTGGTGGTGGGTCCCAGGGTGGGTGAGGACACCGCGGTCCTGCAAACAAGTGGGAGTCTTCTGGTGGCCAAGAGCGACCCAGTAACGTTCGCCACCAACCAGATCGGCTGGTACGCAGTCCAAGTCAACGCCAACGACGTTGCTTGCACCGGGGGAACTCCCAAGTGGTTCCTGGCCACTTTGTTGGTGCCGGAACGGTTCTCCGAGGACGAAGCGGAGGCCGTGTTCGACCAGATACTGGAGGCTTGCCGGTCGATAGATGTCGCGCTGGTCGGCGGACACAGCGAGGTGACCTACGGCATCGACCGCCCCATCATCATGGGGACAATGTTGGGAGAGGTGGAACAGGATAAGCTGATACTTACCGGCGGCGCCCAAGAAGGCGACAGCATCGTCGTTACCAAGGGCATCGCGATAGAGGGTACTGCCTTGCTGGCC
>Ga0315336_1006209_pt1 | contig 12402 bp, 7 predicted proteins | sample ASW5metaG_FD_204512 | JGI IMG/M metagenome (GOLD analysis project Ga0315336, IMG submission 204512) | Ammonia-oxidizing marine archaeal communities from Monterey Bay, California, United States - ASW #5 | ecosystem: Environmental > Aquatic > Marine > Intertidal zone | place: USA: California...
CTGCCAAGCGCTTCATCAACAGCTGCGATAAAAGCGATAGCCTCTTTGCGGTCCGCTTCGGCAACCAATTCAACCCGGCCGTCCGGCAGGTTCATTACATAGCCCGCCACCGCGAAGCGTTCAGCGACGCGGGTCGTCGTATACCGGAAGCCAACCCCTTGGACCCGGCCGGTGTAGATGACGGTGATACGGATCATGGGGATATCTGAACGTGCCAACACTTTTAATCCCGCAGGTGTTCTAACGCGGCCTCCAAGACCGGATCGCGCTGCTTGAAATCGGCGGGTTGGGTGTCCACCGGTACATCGGGCTCTACGCCCACACCCTCGAACTCCGTCCCGTCGGGGAGCATCGCCTTCCAGGAAGGCAGGTACACCGTTACGCCGTTACCAAGGTCGTATGCCTTAGGATTGCCTGAAGAGCCCTGGGTAGTATCGCCGAAGACCGTCGCGGTCGGGACCTGTTTCATCATCAAGACAAACGCTTCGCAACTACTGATCACGACTGGCCCGCTGAGCACGGCGATCTTGCCTCGGTAAGCCGGTCGGCCGGGATTGGGTTCGAGCGCGCGATCCAACACTTCTGTGAATCCGCTGTCGGTACTGGGGGTACGATAAACGTTCTTTGCATAAACCACGGGATCATCGATGAAACAACCCGCCAGGTCCAACGCCAGCGTTTCACTACCACCGCCATTGAATCGCACATCGACGACCATGCCCGGCGCGTCGGCGTGTTGGCCGATCATCCGGTACAACCCCTCGTAAGCACGGGGGTCGCGCGACGACCATGAATCGATACGGATGTAGACGACCCCGTCATCGAAGAGCCCGGTATAGACGATGCCGTTGTGCTGTTGCCAATTGGGAATCAGGTCGGGAAGAATTTCTGCGTTGGCGTTGGGTGTCATCGGCCTGACATACGATGGCACGTGTTCACCCGCTACGTTTAGCCATATGTGCTTGTCCTTAGCATGCGCGAGTAAGACCCCGGCGATCTGTGCAAACCGCTTGGGCGTCGTCGAATCGATCAGCAGTTGTTTGTGATCGTTAAACAACTGGTCCCAATCGAGACCAAGCCGGTCCCGGTAGGAATACTGCTGATCGATCATCTCGCGCAGGACCTCAACCGCAGCGGCGTTAATCTCGGAGACTGGGAGGTCTTCCGCCCCCTCTCCCCCGCCGGTCTTGAATCTGACCGGGTATGGAACGACGGACTCGCCATCCGCGCTGCGGAAGTTCAGCGCAGCCGGGCAGTTGATACTAAGCGCGTAGTCGTGGCTGGGCTTGAGGCGGACCGTGATAATGAACGTCCGCTTGTCATCCCACCGGGGATTGCCGACGATCTTCGGGAACAGGTCCCCACCGCCGCAGATCGATCGGCCGCCACGGGTATCCATGTCCTGATCAAACTCGATCGTGATCCGCCGCAGTGTCGGGTCTACGCCCTGCTCCCCGTTGGCGGGCTCGGTTTTCACGACCGTCGGGCGAACCGCGAATGCGGGCGTCACCCCAAGCAGGCATGCAAAAACAAACACGATCGTGGCCTTGGCCGATGCGTGCATCACAAAAGACTTCATTTTCGGACTCCCGGTTAGTGGTTAAGCAGTGCGGTTACTCCGCCTGCAGCGCTTCCATCTCCTCGTCGGGGATGTCGAAATTCGCATGAACCTTCTGGACGTCGTCGTGGTCTTCCAACGCGTCAATCAGGTTGAAGATTTTTTTCGCGTCTTTGCCGGTGCATTCGACTGTGGTGGAAGGGATCATCGTAACGCTGCCCGACTCGATGGTGAACCCCCCCGCCTCCAGTGCGCCGCGCACCGCGACATAATCCGTCGGCTCACACACGACCTCCCAGCTCTCGTCGCTGTCCTGGAAGTCTTCGGCGCCGGCTTCGAGCGCGGTATTCATCACAGCCTCTTCGTCGGTGTCGGCCTTGGCGATGAAGAGCTGGCCCTTGCTGCTGAAGTTGTAGGCGACGCAGCCGGACGCGCCGAGGTTGCCCCCGAACTTCTCGAAGATCTTGCGAACCTCGGGCACGGTGCGGTTCTTGTTGTCCGTCAAACAATCAAGCATCACCGCGACCCCGGCCGCGCCGTAGCCTTCATAAATCACGGACTCGTAGTTGACCCCGTCCTGCTTGCCGGAACCCTTGGCGATCGCTTTCTCGATCGTGTCCTTGGGCATGTTCTCGCTCTTCGCCTCGTCAATGGCGTAGCGCAGCGTCAGGTTGGTGTCCGGGTCGGGCCCACCCTGCTTGGCGGCGACGATGATCGCGCGTGAACACTTGCTCCAGATCTTGCTCCGCCTGGCGTCCTGACGCCCCTTGCGGTGCTTGATATTTGCCCATTTACTGTGACCAGCCATACCTTGTGCTCTCCAAAATAACTGCGGGCCAAGTATTCTAAGGCAGAGCCGTAGAGATAAAAAGTCGGTGACTTACAGCCTGATCCGCAGGACAGGCGCGGCTATTGGTCCCGCCCGGTGCGGCGGTCGGCCCGCCGGCGGGCTTTGTCCAGTGCGGAGCCCAGACCGGGTGAATCCACGGTCGGCGCGACGTTGCGGGGCGGGCTATCCGTGGGCGGCGCAGGTGTTGTCGGGCGGCTCGACGTGGTTGCAAGGGTTGGGGTTGGTGGTACAGATTGAACAGAGGGAGGGGGCGCGGCGACCGGCGGGGTTTTCTTCCACCAACGGATGCGTGACTTGGGCGCGTTTTGCGCGGGCTTGGGCTCTGCGGCCTGACTTCGTTTGAGGCTTGGCATCTCCAGGGACTGCGGGACCGATGCGGAGACCCATCCGGTGCGGCGCTCGATAACTTCCAGGAGGATGACGACGACGGCAAGAAGCCATAGCCAGTGGGCGATAGAGACGCGGCGGTCAACGGTGGGCAGGTCACCCCAGATGCTTGCAAGTTCGGTGCGTGCGGCGCCGCCTGTGATGTGGGCGAGTGTTCGGAGGGTGTCGCGGCCGTCAGCGGTGCGCGGGCGGTACTCGGGGGAATACAGCAGGCGAGCCGGGGGCATGGTGACTTTACCTAAGGGGCCTAAGTCGATGGTCGCAGTCGCGACCTGATCGCCTGACAGAGGGAAGTCGGCGGTGAGTGAGTCGGTTGCGGTGAAGCGCAGGCGACCAGTCTGGCGTTCAGGAGCAAACCCGGGTCGGCCGACCAACAACCGGACCTGCGGCGCGGCGGGCAGACCGGCCTCGGGGTTCTCCGGGTCCATCAACAACTCAACCGACAGCACGCCTTCATCGACGCGTTGACGGACCATCAAAGAATCGGGCAGCGAGCGGTCGCGCGACTCGACCCATCTGCCGAGGCTGGTTAGTAGATCGCCAAAGCTGGACCAGCCCGCGACGGGGCCGGTGTATTCGCCATCGACTTCACCGGTGTAGACCGCGGCGCGCCCGAGCCCGGCCTGCCAGGTCGCGACGACCGGGGCGGTATATTCGTCCTGCGTGATCATGCCAAGAGACGCCTCGGGCTTGAGGTAGGTCAGGTTGTATCCGCCGAGCTGCGGGGGCGCGTCCAGCGCCCGGCCGAGCAGCGCGGACAGAGCGCCGGTCGTCTGCACGCTGGATAGCTCTTCGATAAACGTTGATCTGGCGACCACGAATGTATCCTGCGCGAATAGCGAGGGCAGCTTGTGTGCGTCGTCGGTAAAGAAGATACGCCCGTTGCCCCGGCGGGCGATATCTTTAAGTAGGCCCGCATCGACGTCATGCTCCGTGCCCAGGCCGATAACGCTGACGGTGATGTTGGCCTTCTCACACTTGCGCAGGAGTTGACGGTACGCGCCTGGGACTTCGGAATCCTGCGCGTCTGAGAAGAGGATGATGTGCCTTGTCTTGGCGTTCGCGTTGGCGAGCATGGTGGAGGCGGCCTTTAGCGCCTCGAAGACGTAGATGCCCCCGCCCATCGAGTCGATGCGCAGGACCTTGCTGCGGACAGCCTCTTTGTTATCAAGCGGGCCTAACGGCGAGATGATGTGAGGCGCGGAGTCAACCGCGATGACGCCGAACTCATCCATGGGGGACAGCAGATCGATGACCTGTGCGGTGCCCAGGTTGGCCAGGTCCATTTTCATCTGCCCGCCGGGCACGGTCATCGCCATCGAACCGGAGCGGTCCAGCGCGACGACGATCGCCAAAGAAAGTTTGCGGTGTTCCTGTCGAAGCTCCATGGAGACGGGCAGCATCGAGTCGATCGGTGATTGGAAGTACCCGCCTGGGCCGAACGACGACTCGCCGCCGGTCATGAACAATCCCGTGCCCGCGTCTTCAACGAGCGCGGCGAGCCTTTCGAGCATGCCCACGGGCAGGTCCGACGCGGGGACGTTCTCCAATACGACACCGGCGTAGTTCGACAAGCCCTCCAACGTCGGATCGACCTGATCGGGCGAGGCCAACGTGATATCCAAACCGGCGGCGGTTAGCAGCTTCGCCAAGCCCTGGCCGGGTGAACGCGATACGAGTAACAACGGTTTGGCGCCTTGTACACCGACTATAAAACGTGCTGTGTTGTTTTCGGGCACGCTGTCTTCGCCCTGGCCCTTGACGCTAAGCCGATACCCCGCTGATCCCGGCCCGCCTGCACGGTCGCGGAATGACAGTCGGCTTAAGCCCGCGGGCAGGTCGCGTTGCCCGGACGTGATCAACGTGTCTCCTCGCCATAACTCGAGCGTGACATTTTGTGGTGTCGGGAGGTAGACCCATCCGGTGATCAGGAACGACTCGCCTGGCTGGACACTCGCCGGGGCATCGACGCGCGTGATCGAGGCGTCGCCCGCGCTGGTCCGGCTGAGGTCACGGTAATCAATGGCGATCCCGCGACCGGCGGCCCGCGCCGCATCCGCGGAGGGTTCGCGTCCGGTGTAGGCCCCATCACTTAGAATCAAGAGCCGGCCCGCTCCGTCTTCAGGGATCAGTGAGACCGCGCGTCGGACCGCGCCGGAGATATCCGATGCGCCGTTGCCGACGATCTGCTCGAAGCCGTCGAAGGGCTCGACCCCCGGGCCTTGCTCGAGCGCGGCGCGTTCACCGAAGGAGATAACCGCCAACTGCTCGCGCGGGGACATGGACTGATGCAGCAGTTTGATCATCTCCGCCTGACGTGCCTGGGCGTCGGCGGGCATCGAGTCGCTTCGGTCGGCGAGCACGACGACGGTTCCTGCCCTGCGCGGTTGGATCAGCTGCGGGTCACACATCGCCGCAATGATCAACACATAGGTTGCCAGCCGAAGGTAGCGCAACCAGACCGCCGGCGCACGCAACCACCACCAGACAACCGCAAGCGGCAACACCAGCAACAACCAGTGGGGTTCAAGGAACGTCACGCCGTGGCCTCCGAGATGGCCGCGGGCGAAGGCCCGCTTGGTCGGTATTGCAACCAGGCGTGCAACGCCAGCAGACCCAGCGCGGCCAGCCCGAGTATCCAGGCAAGCCCGCGGTAATCGGTGCGCAGGGCGCGTTCATCGTTCCACAAGCCGTGCTCCGATGTCGCCGCCTGGCTGGTGTCGGACTCTTCGGGTGACAGGGCGTTGACTGTGTAGCGGTAAATCTCATCGCCAGCCGACACACGATAGATCCCGGGCCGATCGGTGCTGAGGACCGCGGTGTTGTTATAGATGTCGATGCGTCGGGCGGCCTCGTCGGATGATGCGCCCGACAGTGGGTGATACATAACCTCGACGTGGTCCACAGGCGAAGTGGGCATAAGCTTCACAGGCATGCCGGGCATTGCGTTGACGCGCGAGAGTCCGGGCAGTTCGGCGCGCTGCCAATCGATGATGTTGGCGATCAACACAGGCCAGGCCGAAGAACTTAATAACGTGGATCGGTCGGCACGCAGACGGATGCGCAACGCTCGGGCGTCGCCTGACAGGTCTCGTTCGGTGATCAGGGACACGTCTCCTGCGCTGACCACGGCCCGGCCTACAGCGGGCAGCCCCGCGTCGGCGGTCGGTGCGGCCCAGACCAGCCCGGTCAGTGACAGCCCCGACGCGAGTGGGTGGTTGTAGTCGATCACGAATGGCCCGAGATAGGCGTCGATCGACTCGGCCTGCGGTACCTCAAACTCGACGCGCCAGGGGGCTATGGGCGCGGGCTGTTCGTCGACGGCGTTTGTTGTGTCAGGGGTGGTATTACTTGCGGTGGACGATGATGGCAGTGTTAACCCGACACGATCGGTGATCAACAATCGTGGATCAACCGATTCAAGCGACGCGACGCCCGACGCCTGCACCGCGGACTTCACCGCTTTGGCAAGCACCTTATCCTTGATCGAAACGCGCACCGGTAAGGGTTCATGCGCCGGCGGCAGGAGCACCGCCCGGTTGTCGGCGGCCAATGCATCGTCCTCAAGCTGCGCGATGAGCGTTTCATCTTTCTTAGGCGGGACAAGGCGCAGACGGCGCGTCTCGTGCGCGGCCAGATCGAGCACGCGTTGATCGATCACGCGGGCCGGGCCCAGAAGAACGTCCGATTGCGGTGAGTCCGCGTTATCGATCTGCGTCGCGGCGCTCAGTGTCAGTGTCACGTTGTAAGGCTCATCCGAATAATTGGCGACTTCTAGCAATACCTGATCGCGTTGCGGATCGGTGGAGCGGACCGCGTTGACGATCGCTGCGTTGCGGTGCGTCCGCCCTACCGCTCGCCAGCGAAGGCGCCCCGCCTGATCCGCGGGGCCGGCGGTTGATACCACCGTCGCTTCCTGTTCGGTTTGTTCCTCTTGTTCGGCGTTGGATTCGTTGTCACGGGATTGTGCGTCGGGCGACGTGTGATCGGAGATGACCAGCACGCGGCAGTCCGGGCCGCCAACCTCCCGGGCGAGCGCCACGGCGGGGCCGATGCTTGATGATGTCGATTCACATCGCCAGCCCCCTATCACCGATTCGATATCAGCCAGCCTGGAGATAGCGCCTTCCTGTAACGCGGGGGTCGGCCCGGCGATGACGAAGCGCGCGGTGAACGGGCCAAGCCTGCCAAGCTCCTGCATGACCGCATCAATGCCGGCGTCCCGGGTGCTCCGGCCGTCTTGTGTAATCGCAGACATCGAGAACGAGTCGTCTAACACAACCACCACGGGGACCACACGATCCGCGCGGGGGACATGAGGCCCCGCGGCGGCGATGGCCAGCAGCAACAACGCCAGCAGTTCCAACAGCCAAAGCAGCGGCGTCTGCAAGCGGGTGGCGCGCCGGCCCCCGCCGTGCGCTTGTGCCACGAGCGACCATAAAAACAAGGACGAGACTTCCTGCCGACGGAACCGGGTGCGCAGCCAATAGATGGCGGTCAGCACGGGCAACGCCGTCAATCCGATCAACGCCAAAGGCACACCCAGGATCGGCATGGTTCGTTCCTGTCAGGACAGACGCAGTAATTCACACTCGACCAGCGGGCGCAGGTCCCAGCCGTCGGTCAGGTCTTCGGCGATAAACTCGATCAGCCGGCCGTCCACACGTCGGCAGGCGGCGCTCCACTGCTGGCGCAGTGTCTGCAAGCGCTGGAGGTAGCGGTCTCGTGCTGCGCTATCCAGGCGCACCTCGCGCAGCAGACCGGTTTCGCTATCGACGAGGCGCAGGTCGCCGTTCCAAGGCGGGTCCGCGTCCTGGGTTGCCAATACCTGAACGATAAACAACGCCGACGCACCTTCCGCGAGCCGGCTGACGATCGGCCAGGGATCGGAATCAAATAGAAGATCGCTGATGAGGACGCGCACACCCCGACGGCGCAGCTTGAGTCCCGCGGTGATTGGGGTGTTACCAAGTGGTTGTCGGCTGTCGAATCCGGGCCAGACCCAGCCCTGCGGGCTGCCCTCGCCGCCGGGGACTTGACTGTTCTGTTCGCCGATAGCGTAGAGCCTGCGCGACCATCGCGCGTTGTCCGCGGCGGCCGAGAGCGCCCCGGCAAGCCCGAGCGCCGACCCGGGCTTATCCGAATCCGCCAACGCCATCGAGCGCGACGCATCTACGAGGATATCCAGGTGAGGCGTGACTTCTTCTCGGTGCAGCTTGACGACCAGCCGGTCGGTTCGGCCGTACACGGACCAATCGACGCGGCGGAGGTCGTCGCCCGGCGTGTATTCTCGGTAATCCATGAACTCCACGGAGCTGCCGACGTGTGAGCCGAGCTGTTCGCCGATCATCCCGGCTGGGGTTCGGCTCGGGCGCAACAGGGCGTAGCCCAGCCCGGCGTTGTACCCGTCGGCGGTCGGCTTGACCCAGTCATCAGCCATCGGTTGTCGCCCCCGTCTCGGTCGGGGCCGCTGCTGTAGCGGAAGCGGCGATCGGCCCGACACCCATGTCGGGCGCGTCATCGGTCAAGGGTCGGAAATCAACCACCTGCCTGACAAACCATCGGATGTTCAGCAACACCATGACGATGACCCAGAAGGCGGATATGAAAAAGCCGCGCGTCTGTATCCGTGACCACCCGCCGTAATCCAGCTCGAATATGGGGGCCAAGGGGTTCAGCGCCAGCCACCAGTCGCCGCGGATGTCCCAGTCGTTGGGGTGCATCACCCAGACCATGATCACCGGGACGATGGACCCCATCGCAACCAGGAAGATCGCGATCGCGGTGGTCGAGGCGACCGCCGCGGCGTGCTTAAACAGCCAGCGGCGCAGCAGTACGGCGGTCAGCGCATAGGCCAGCAGGTACAAGCCGCATATCCCGATCGCGGCGAGCATCTGGATGTCATTGTCGCTGAATGGGCTGCGGCCGGTAGCTGTAAATTGATCATACGAGGCAATGCTCAAGGTCAATGCCGTCATCAGGATCGACCAGCAAAGCCCGCTGGCGGCCCCGCTGAACAGGAAAAATGCCGGGACGCGTAGCAACAGGTTCTTTGGGATCGATCGGCGCAGCCTTGGGCCGAGCTTATCACGTTCGCTGACGGCGACGACCATTGAGATCAGGAGGATGGTCGATGCAAACGCGGCCCATGCTAAGACCATCTCGTGGTGGCCGTAGTAATGTTCAAGATACATAAACACACCCAGGCTGACCGCCCAGACCACGGTCATGTAAAGCCGTAAAGGGAATGCACGGTTCGAGGGCGGTGGGGAGATCAACGCGACCGTGAGGAAGAACACAAGCCCCACACCGCTGAGCCATGAGACGACAAAGCCCAGGACGGGCGCCCAGAACTCCCAATCGCCCATACGTGAGCCGAACCCGCCCGTGCTTATCTCCCATACCATCATGAAAGCGATGGCAGTGAGCCAAGATATGAAGCCCACGCCCAAAAACAAACCTAAAAATATCTTGATCGCCAAAGAGATCTGTACGGCCCCGATCAGGATCGCCATCTGAACCGCCGCGAGCACGACCAGCAGGTCCAGACCAATCACAAACATGATCGTCGGCGGATCGATCCCTCTTAGCAGATAGGTCACGACCATGAATGGTGCGCACGCGCTGAAGATCAAAGCGGTCACGATCATGCCCGCCAGCAGCTTGCCCCAGACGATCGATGATGGGCGGATCGTGGACACAAACAACAGGTCCGATGTCGTGCTTGACCGTTCAACGGACAGCCGACCACCGACATACACCGGCACGAAGAACAGGCAGGTGATCAGCAGCATCCCCTGAAAGATGTGGAACAGGTTCGCGCCATGGTTGCCCGTGACCTGACCGATCGTGTCGGTGTTCAGGATATACATCAACAGGGTCACCAGGAGGACAACCAGGAACAGCATCAGGATCGAGACGATAAACCGTGACTGAACTGCTTGGCGCAGCTCCTTGACCACGATCGGGTTCATCCGGTCGTCAGCCCATGAGGCAATACTCGCCAGGCCGCTGGTCATACTCATTGGACATCTCCTTTGGTCACGTCCATGAACAGCTTCTCCAAGTCGGCCTGGACCTGCTTGAACTCGATCAGACGGAAGCCCTTACTCAACAACTCGGCGACCAATTCACAGGCGGCATCTTCATCCCCCGCGACCTCCGCCTCGACGTGATTGCCTGCAACGCGGGCCGCCTTGACATTGGGCATTTCAAGCAGCGTGCGGTACAGACGTTCGTTCTCGTCGCGCGTGCGGATGGCGACGTGCTGGTAAGGCTCCTGATCGACTCGGCCGTGGTTGTAGATCTGTGTCATCGTCCCGGCACGCAGCAGCTTGCCGCGTTCGATGATGACCGCGCCGTCCGCCATCTCGGCAAGCTCGGTGAGGATGTGCGAGCTGATCAGGATGGCTTTGCCCTGGTCCGCCAACGCGCGCAACAACTCGCGCAACTCAACACGGGCGCGCGGGTCAAGGCCCGCGGCGGGCTCGTCCATCAGCAGCATGGGCGGGTCGTGGATCAACGCGCGTGCCAGCGACACGCGCTGCTTCATACCTTTGCTTAACGCCTTGAGTGTTTTCTCGCGGATGCCTGTGAGATTGGTGAAGTCTTCGATCTGGTCGATCATGCCCTTGCGTCGTTTGCCGCGCAAGCCATACGCCCGGGCGAAGAAGTCAAGGTAGTCGTGCACGGTCAGGTCGCGGTGTGTCGGGAGGTTGTCGGGCATGTACCCGATGAGCCGGCGCGCTTTTTCGGGGTAGTGGATGATGTTCAGCCCGTCGAACCGGCAGCGGCCCGCGTCGGGCGTGTCAAGCGTCGCCATGATGCGCATCGTCGTGGTCTTGCCCGAGCCGTTAGGCCCGACAAACGCGAAGATCTGCCCGCTCTCGAACCCGAAGCTCAGGTCGTTGACCGCGACCGTCTTCCCGAAGGACTTATAGAGGTTGTCGATCTGGATGTGCATCAGCCGCCCTCCCCGTAATAGCCCAGGACGACGCAGTCCGTTCTGTGCTCTTTTAAATTCTCTAAACCCGGATCGAGGAACGCAGAGTCCGCGATCAGTGCACAATAGCTCCCCGGCGTGAGGAAATTGTCGGGCTTCATGCCGACGGTCTTTGCCGCGGACCAGTCGTCACGGCGGATCAGTTCCGCCAACGATGAGGGACTGGTGTACCCGGGGTTCTTGGCGCTGGGCGTCAGCGCGACACTCTGCCCGGCCTGGATATTGTCTGCGGTCCAGCGTGTGCCTCCGGGATCAACCAGGACCAGCTTTGTGATGTCGCTGCCCAACCCGTTGACGATTCTGACCGCGCCGTCGGAGTCGGTGGAGATTTCCAGGCGTTCGTGTCGGCGCTCGCTTTTGCGCAGGACCAGGTGCGCGGGGATGCGTGCGGCGACCCATCCGCTGATCAGGTGTTGTCCGCTGGCGACGTCGAGGGTCCGGTTGCGCCCGGAGTCGCCGCCGCCGTAGTACCCGTAGCCGAAGCGCTCGAACTGCGGGGCGATCGCGGTGTTTTCATCGAACCACAAGCCGTTGGCCGGCGTGAGCGGCGCGTAGTACCCGCTGACGCCGACGGTGACCGCGCGGTGGGACCGCTGGTCGAGGATCGTCAGGGCCGCCGTCCGCGCCTGTGCGGTGATGCCCTCACTGACAAGCGCGTAGACCATCACAGCGGCGGAAAAAAACAACGCGATCATCGGGACGGTCACCAGCAGCAGCATGCGCTTCTTTAGCATCCAGAGCACCAAGACATTAACCGGGCCGATGACCACCGCGAAGATAAACATGACCAGCAGCAGCCCCCGCGCGGGCGTCACCTGACCCTCGACGATGGGCATGTCACGGTTGGCATCCTCGGTGCTGCGCGTCGCGGACCGTGACCCGGTAAGAGAATTCCAGTAATTAAGTTGTTTGATCCATCCCTTGGAATCCTGACTGGCGGCGGTGCCCGCGCGTAGCATGTGGACCTTGCCCAGCCCGTAATCGTAGGACCCCTCGGCCCGTGTGGGGCCCTCAGCTTCCTGAGTGCCGGGCCATTCATCGAGCCATCCGTTTGGGACCTGGGCTTCGGCGGAAGTGAAAACAATCGCGACGGTGCCCCCGGTGAGGACATACGACCGCAACGCGTCGGACAACTCGGGCGTCATCGAAGCGAAGTCGTTATCTGATAAGAGGACGGTCATGTAGCGGGTGTACCCAAGCCAGCTGGTGCCCCATTCGACCAGTGGACGCGGCTCGCGGACGAGCTCGAATAACGAGCCGCCGCGGTAACCGTAACCGCCCCCGAACGCGGTAGACCCCGACCCGCTGGATCCGTCGTCCTCGATCGCGGTATCGATTTTTTCTTTGATGGACCCGGCGACGTCACGGCTGACCAGCACCAGTTGAAACGAGTTATACCCGACATGCGCGCCGATATTGAGATTGACAGTCCTGCGTTGACGCGCGCCGTCGATATAGACCGCCGCGCCGTGGCCCTGGATCGGGACCGGGGGCTGAAGCATCTGAAAAGCGGTCGCGGCCCCGGCTTCGAGATCGACCGTGTGGGTCATGCGGTCGATCACGTCGTTGCCGCCGTAGCCATAGGTATTCGCGGGGATCTGAATC
>Ga0315336_1006210_pt1 | contig 12398 bp, 12 predicted proteins | sample ASW5metaG_FD_204512 | JGI IMG/M metagenome (GOLD analysis project Ga0315336, IMG submission 204512) | Ammonia-oxidizing marine archaeal communities from Monterey Bay, California, United States - ASW #5 | ecosystem: Environmental > Aquatic > Marine > Intertidal zone | place: USA: California...
CTCCCAAGAAGATTCCGCTGCGCATCCGCTCTTGCATAGAGGGGCTCGAGACGCGATATTTTTCTTTCTAGAGTTACGCGGTCTGTTACGAGAAAAACACTGACTGCTATTAGCAAAAGAACGAATATAGAGGAAGCCCATAGTGTCCGACTCGCAATTCCAAACCGGCGAGTACCGCTAGACTTGTCCGGAATGACTATGATGGTATATTTTTTACCTGCCACCCGGAGCCTCCAAAAAAACCTCGGGCCATGACCTATGGTATCAATACACCTACTCGGCGAGAGGCATTCAACATCCCCCCAATCTCCCTCCACCGAGCAACCCAGAAGTTACAACGCTAGCACCCGTCCTCCAGTTCTGTCAAGGTCGACATCTAACAGATTGAACTTCTTTGAGTTCCATAATTTCAGGGCATTACCGCCCCCGAGTCAACGAGGAGTGCCTGACCAGTGATGGTCCTCGCGTCTTCACTAGCTAAAAAAGCCACTACCCAGCCAACATCATCTGGAGTTTGTTCCCGCTTCAGAGGAGTCAAGTTCACGAAATAGTCGAAAATCTGCCTAGGTGTCATCCCTTCCAAGCGAGGTATTTTCCGACCATACAGGGGGGCCAGCTTCTGCCACATGGCAGACCATATTAGCCCGGGACAGACCGCGTTAGCCGTGATGCCGTAACGGGCGACTTCACGCGCAAGGGCTTGGGTAAAATTAATTACTGCCGCTTTACTAGCGCTGTAATGTGGGATTGCCTCTGTACCGTGGCGTCCTGCGCGCGATGAGATATTTACGATCCGACCCCATTTTTTTTCTATCATTACCGACAATGCAGCCCGACAAAGAAAAAACACTCCTTTAACATTCACTTCGTAGGTTGCGTCCCAATCGGACTCGGAAATGTCGGTGAGAGGAATACCCAGCCTGAAATTTGACCCTCCAACCACCCCCGCGTTATTTACCAGGATATCAAGTCCGCCCAAATCACCCTGCGTTTTTGCGATGGCAGCCTGGCATGAGGAAACATCTGTGACATCGAGATGCAGCACCACCGCTACGCCGCCGAAAGCCTCTACCTCTTCCTGGCACCGGCGAGCCCCTTCAATGGAAATATCGGCCAGCGCGATGGCAGCCCCTTCCTCAGCAAGGCAACGCGCGATTCCATGGCCGATCTTCCCTGCTGCTCCCGTCAATAACGCAACTCGCCCTTCTAGTCTCCGCCTCCTGGCTGTTGTCTCGCTCATTGTTCGCTAGGCGGGCGTTCCAAAACCCGCCATGGAGCGACCGTGTTCGATCCAACTTTCGTACACTTTGATCCCCTCGATGACGGTGGGGGCCCCTGCGTAGGTGAACATTTGAATAATAACTTCGAAAATTTCCTTGTCTGAGGCACCATAGCTTGCTGCCGCCGTGAAATGGGAACGGAGTTGGTTGAACATGCCAGTTACACAGAGGGCGGCAATGGCGCAAAGCTCACGCGTCTTCTGGTCTATTATATTCCGATCGTAAAGACCACCGTGCACCGAACGTTGAAAAATCATCGAAAATTCGGGATCGATCCGGTTAATTCGCTCAAAAAGAGCCTTTGTATAACCTTCGCCATACTGCGTGTCGCCACGCCTCACCGCTGGGGGGTAGAATTTTTCATCATCCGACATCTATGACCTCCTTAATGAATCGCACGTAGAGGAGAGGGTTTGCCTATACTTCGACCACCGGATTTCTAAGTCGTCCGAGCCCCTCCACTTCAACCTCAACCACATCTCCTGGTTGCAAAAATGACGGTATCTCCCGCGCATATCCTACCCCAGACGGGGTGCCGGTCAGGAAAATGTCCCCCGGCTCAAGGGTAAATCCCTCGGAGAGCGAAGCAATCATCTTAGGAATATTGTGAATCATATTCGCAGTTGTCGAGTCCTGACGAAGTTCGCCGTTTACCCAACTTTTCAGCGTCTTTTTCATCGGGTCCCCATAATCTTCCTTCGGAACGATAAAGGGACCCAACGGACAAGACCGGTCGAGCGTTTTACCCTTAAAAATCTGTTTATGTCTCCGCTGAATGTCGCGAGCAGAGATATCGTTCGCGCAGCAATACCCAAATATGTGCTCGTAAACCTTTTCGGGAGGGATATTAATCCCACTCCGCCCAATAATGACCGCAATCTCTGCTTCGTAGTCGTATTTTTTAGAGCAATTATGTCTTGGAATCCCTGCGCCTTGACCAATCAGTGTGGACGGGGCCTTTGTGAAGAAAATCGGCTCATCAAGTTCAACCTTACTTGTCTGAACATCCTTGGCTTTCAGGCCTTCAGCCACATGGTCCTTGTAATTGAGACCCATACAGAGGACATTCCGACCCGGATTCGGGACCGGCGCCATGAATATAACTTCATCTGGGTCCATCAGAACATCCGCAAGACCGGCGGCATTCTTTTCCGCATCGGCAGACAACCTGCGAACTTCGGGTCCTAGCTTCTCCCAGTTTTTGATTAACTCCACCATGCTTGCCAAATTTAGACCCTGCCACCCTAGGATTCCTGCTATCCGTGCAACGTGAGCAATTTTATCACCGACATATATACCAACCCTAGAAACCCCTCTGTAGTTATACGTCAGAAGTTTCAATATCTCGTCTCCTTCAGAGCACTCTATTCACCTGCCGCCTATAGAGCGGGATACCGGATAAGTGGAGACTCCTTAGCTTGCCGAATATTTTTTGATGGCATCGGGCGTGAATTGGAAACCGTGTCCCGGCGCATCAGGAACCTTCAACATCCCACCACTAACTGTGAACTCCCGCGTCAACGCACCGGAAGGGATGAGATCCATGTACTCCACCATAAATCCACGAGGAGAGGCCCCGATAAGGCTAACGGAAATTTCGTGCGCAAGGTGGCTACTCAGGGAAATATTAAATGCATCGGCCAGGTGCGCTATTTTTTGAAATTCAGTGATACCCCCGCACCGGCACACATCCGGCTGGAGATAGCTGACCGCCCGCCGTTCGCAAATTTCGCGAAATCCCCACCGCGCATAATGGTTCTCTCCCGCACCGATGGGTACCATGCTCTTCTCGGCTATCTCGGCCAAATCATCGATGGAATCCGCCAGCACAGGTTCTTCGAACCAGGCCACTCCATAATCGGCCAGCATACTGGAGACTTCTACCGCTTCGCGGACGTTGTATTTTTGGTTCGCATCTGCAAAAAGGGTAAAGTCCTCCCCCACCTCCTGGCGAAGTAGGGCCGTCCGCTCTTTGTCCCGTTCGGTTCCAATCTTGTATTTGTAGGCACTAAACCCCTGGCAGATATAATTTTGACACTCAGCGACTAATTCCGCATCACTTAAATTGTGCCACCCCCCGCTTCCGTATACTGGAACTTCATTCCGAAAACCGCCAAGCAAGCGATGAATCGGTAGACCTGCTGCCTTGCCGAGAATATCCCAACAAGCGATGTCGACGGCGGAGAGAGCCCAGAATCCAAGTCCAGCTCTTAGGCGGGCCTTATTGGGGCCCCAAAGCCGCTGCCAAAGGGCTTCGGGGGCAAGAGCGTTTTGACCGACGGCCAGAGGGGCCAATTCCTTTTGAATATAAGGGACGATGGCAGAGCTGGCCGCCCCCCCGAGACCCATCGAAAATCCAATGCCACTTGGGCCATCTTCTGTGTGAACAAACACAGCGGTAAAATCTACGTGAGCATAGGTTCCGAGTGCACTTCCAATGGGCTTATCCAGTGGCAAAGGCATAGGCAGCGCTTCGACAGCCCTAATTTTCAAATTTGACATTTTTTACAACAGTTCCGTTAAAGGAAAGACATGGCGCGAACTCGCATAGCCTGGTTCGTACCGTCTGAGTGAAGGAAACTCGTCGCGTCGCGGAGGTATTTTTCCATAGGCGATTCACTCATGTAGCCCATCCCGCCCCAAACTTCGAGCGCCCGAGTGGCAATCCGGAAGGCCGCCTCCGAAACAAATACCTTGGTCATGAAACCCATTTTAGGATCGTAGAGACCTTCCTGGCTAGTCGTCCACGCCGCGTAGTGAAGAAGGCGGCGAGAGGCCTGGTACTCGGCAAAACAGTCGGCCAACATGAATCCGACTGCCTGGTGTTCGATAATTGGCTTTCCGCCCTGAATGCGGTTTCGGGCATACTCCAGCGCCTCTTCGTAGGCGGCCCGCGCTGTTCCGAGAACGGTGGCTGCCGCCTCGATGTTTGAGCCCCGGACAAATTTTCTGCGCTCGGCCATTGCTCTTCCGAGCTCGCTCGCCCGGTTCGCTTCTGGGATTCGACAAGAGTCGAAGATTAGTTCTGCATTCTGGGAAAGGCGTTGACCCATCTTTTCGTGAATCCGTCCAATCGAGAATCCCTCAATATCCGGAGTGGCAATAAAATAAGTTAATCCTTCACTAATCCCCTTGGAGGTGTCCGTACGCAGGGCTAGAAAATAAAGCTTGGCGATTCCGCCGTTACTGATGTAGTGCTTCATGCCATTAACAACCCAATCGTCCCTGTCGCGAACAGCGGTGGTCTGCACCCCCGCATCTGGGCTGTCATAGGGAATAATGTTGTCAGAGCCCGCACCGGGCTCGGTCATAGCGATGGCCAGATGGAAAGAATGATCTTCGAGGAACGCCGGGAGGTAACGGGCACGCTGTTCATCGTTCGCGAGGTGCTCGATGAGGTGGGAAATTTTCCAAGTTTGATCAAACGTCACGGCGACACCCAAATCGCCCCAGGCAAGTTCCTCCCCAACCAGGCACAAGGTCAGTACATCTGCCCCGGCGCCTCCCATGTCCTCGGGCAAAGCAAGGGTCCGGAGCCCCAGCTGGCTCCCCTTTTCAACCACATCCCAGGGAAACCGTTTGGCGGGGTCTTCAATCTTTTCGCGTTCATGCGCAATCGGGCGAATTTCCCGCCTGGCGAACTCATGGGCCAAACTCTGAAGTGCAAATTGTTTTTCAGTGAGTTGAAAATCCACAAATTTTCCTTCCGAAAAAGCACCTGCACAGCGACGGCCCAAATTCGAGCAAAATATTGCTCAGGGATGCCGAAACAAGGCGAAGAATGTCCGGTAATGCGCGCGATGGTATCCGCAACCCCGAAATGGTGTCAAGGCAAAGGGGAAGAATCCTCCGCAGCTCGCTCCCAAATAGCCAGGGAGGTTTTGCCCAAATCCAATTCAGTACTGAGCAAGATACATTTGAATTTGGATAATATATTCGCGGCTTTACAAATACCTCTTATCGCAATAACCTGCACTTTGGCCGTTAGGACAAAAGGATGACAAAAGGATGATGAGGATGCTGTCACCCAGCAGGACCCACACGTCAGAAAGAAAGCTTCTCTATGAATTTCAGATTGCCCAGTTTTTTTGTCATTATTAGCGCACTGCTACTTTTCAATTTAGCATCGGCGGCCTCTCTCAGAATCTCGGCAATTCCGGATGAAGCTCCAACAGAATTAATTAGGAAGTTCAAACCTTTAACGGATTATCTTGAAAGCGAGCTAGGCACCCGCGTAAAATTCATTCCCCTGGTAAATTATGCCGCAACCGTAGAGGCCTTAACAGCTGGAAAACTCGATCTTGTTTGGTATGGAGGCTTTACTCATGTACAAGCGCGAATCCGAACGAAGGGGAAGGCAATTCCCCTTGTCATGCGGCGCCGGGATCTGAAGTTTAAAAGCAAGTTCGTCACGACAAAAAGAAATGGCATCGAATCCCTGAAAGATTTAAAAGGAAAATCCTTTGTATTCGGTAGCGTAAGCAGCACTTCAGGCCACCTCATGCCGCGTTTTTTCTTAAAGGCCGCGGGCATCATTCCTGAAAAACATTTCGCCAGATTCAGTTTCTCGGGTGCACATGATGCAACTGCCAAATGGGTAGAAGCCGGAAAGGCGCAGGCCGGGGTGCTAAACGAAGCAGTATGGAAAAAGCTCGTCCAGTCAGGCAAAGTGGACCAAAAAAAAATCCATGTCTTCTACACCACGCCAGGCTACGTAGACTACAATTGGACGGCCCGCAAAGATTTGTCGCGCGAGACGCTTACCCGCCTTGCCGGTGCCTTTTTAAAACTTAGCGTCAAAAACCCGCAGCATCGCAAGATTCTTTCCCTCCAACGCGCCAAAGGATACGTCCTAGCATATCCAAGCGACTTCAAGGGAATAGAATTGGCAGCGAGAGATGCCGGTCTTTTGAAAAAATTGGTCACCCAATAAAATAATCCTCCCCACCCCTCAAATATTTATTCCGGAGACTTCGGATGGAGAAGATACAGAAAGCGTTTAATCTCGCCAATGTACATAAACGCTTTCCCATGGCTGGAGGGCGTTCTTCCAGAGGGAACTGGAAGAACGCCCTCCGGGGGGTCACCCTGTCGATCCGTTCGGGAGAATCGGTCGCAGTTATAGGGCCAAGCGGTGCCGGAAAAACTACCCTCCTTCGGATGATGAACCTAACCCTGCGCCCCGACTCGGGCGAGATTTATATAGACGGGATCGATCCAAGCAAAATTAGTGGGAAAGAGCTTCGCCGCCTGCGTGCTGGGACTGGAACTATTTATCAGCAACACAACCTCATCCCCACCCTCCGGGCAGTTCATAACATTTTAGCCGGACGGCTATCGTCGTGGTCTATCTTCCGATCTCTATACTCCCTGCTCTCCCCGCGTGAAATTAATCGTGCCGCCGAGGTAGCCCATCAGGTCGGTGTCCTCGATAAGCTCTGGGAGCGGACAGATCGCCTGAGCGGGGGTGAACAGCAGCGCGTGGCCATAGCCCGCACCCTAATTCAGAATTCCCGCCACTTGCTCGCTGATGAACCCATTGCGAGCGTAGATCCCTCGCGTGCCGACATTCTTATATCTCTCCTTCGGAAATTGAGTGATAAAAGTCAGAAAACCATCATTGTCAACCTTCATGATGTCCCAGTCGCACTTCGGCATTTTCCTCGCATTATCGGTCTGCATGCGGGAAAAATTATTTTTGACCTACCACCCGAAGAAATCACAAGCGACCTTCTGATCCGACTCTACGAAGGGGACCAAGAGATGAGAGCCGGCGAGGCCCATACCTGGATCGGCGAGATTGTAAAGGAACCCCTCGCCGGGTGAATCTTCCTTCCGCTTCCCCCCCCACCCGGCCCCCGATATCGGCGGGCCAATTCACAATCACTGCAGGGATCGCGGCTGCAATTGTGAGTGCCTTCAAATTCACAGAATTCAACCCTCTGCTGTTGGCTGCTCCAGGCTCCCTGAAAGCGATGGCTGAATTTGCTCTGGGCTTTTTTCCGCCGGACCTGAGCTTCACCTTTTTAGCTACGACACTGAAACCCGCGTTCGAAACGATTCAACTGGCTACCGCAGGAACTGCACTGGCGATTCTCCTGGGTTTTCCACTCTCTCTGATGGCGACCAGCACTTTTCATCTGCACGGGTCCTTGTTCGAAGGCGACCCAATAGTCTCAAAGTCTCAAAAATTCTTGTTTGCAACTCCTTACTGGATTTCCCGTCTGATGTTAAATACGATGCGCTCAATTCCTGAGCTCATCTGGGCACTTCTGTTCGTTCGCATGGCCGGACTTGGCCCAGCCGCCGGAATTTTAGGCATCGGCGTCGCCTATGCAGGAATTCTCGGGAAGGTTTTTGCCGAAATCATGGAGGGGGCTGACACGCGCCCTGCCCTCGCCTTACGCGCAACCGGCGCCACGCGCCCGCAAGCAGTTTTGTACGGAATCCTTCCCGCTTCGTTTCGAACACTTCTTTCTTACACTCTCTACCGTTGGGAATGCGGTATGCGGGCAGCGGCGATCCTCGGTTTTGTAGGGGCGGGTGGCCTGGGTCAACAAATCGAAATTTCCATGCGGATGTTTGAGCATCACCGGACCGCAACGCTCATTATTGAGCTTTTCCTCCTCGTTGCCCTCTCAGACGCGATTAGCTCTCATCTGAGGAAAAAATTCACATGACCGGCACTGAATTTAATGTCCGGATTCCACCACGCTCCATCGCCTGGGGAAAATGGGGTTGGCTCGCGGCCCTCGCAGTGCTTCTCGTCTGGAGCTATTCGGTTGGCGAAGGAGAGATCCTGTCATTATTCACCCGCGAAGGATTCATCCAGTTTAAAAGCTACATCAAGAACTTCTGGCCGCCTACCACGGACGGTGCATTTTTGAGCATCGTCGGACATGCCGCCCTAGAAACCTTAGCGATATCCATCGGAGGAACGGCTATCGCTGCTGCGCTCGCCATGGGACTTCTCTATTTCGCCTCCTCGGAAGACCTCATTGGGGCCGGGGGCGAATGGGATGCAACCGCCCCATACCAAAAAATGCTTCGCCGCGGAATTTTCATCTCTTCGCGAGCCCTACTCAACATGCTCCGGACCATTCCTGAAATTGTATGGGCAATTTTCTTTGTTTTCGCTGTGGGTCTAGGCCCGTTCGCTGGAACTCTTGCATTGGGCATCCACAATGCAGGTGTTTTGGGAAAGCTCTACGCAGAAACAATCGAAAACATTCCCCGAGGACCGGTGGAGGCCCTGCGAGCGAGCGGGTCTTCTCGGTTTACTGCCTTCTCCTACGGTGCAATTCCGCAAGCCTCCTCCCAGCTCATCGCTTACTCCCTATACCGCTGGGAAGTGAATATTCGGGCAGCAGCAATTCTGGGATTTGTTGGAGCGGGGGGAATTGGCCAGCAAATCCATATTTCAATTTCCTTGTTCCTTGAATCGCGCCTGGCAACACTGACCATCGCCATTCTCATCCTTGTGAACGCGGTCGATCTCCTAAGCGGCTACCTCAGGCGAAGGCTCGAAGCGCGGTTTTAGCGCGCCAATCCAGTCGCCTAAAACGCTGGGGCCAGACACTTTCGTGAAAATAAACTGCAATTGGCTGGCCGAAAAAACACGTCCTGCTAAGACCCTTACGCGAAAATAAAAGAAGACGACCCTTTCCACGGCAACTCCTGTGATTTACACTTACCTACGACCTTGAGGACAAAATACTAATATTATCTAAAAAGCCGAACTTCCCATCCAGCCAGACTTTCCCGGTTTTCGGACAGTTTCCCGTCACCGTTTCCATGAAATTGGGTAAAGGTTCCGAAAATAAAATCATCGGAAAATCCTTTGGCGGAGTTTATCAGTATTTTCTGGTCTGGACTTGCCCTCCACATATACAAAGGATTCAGCTCGGGTCTAGCACGGAAAAAAAATTGTATGATACCGGATCCGAGGGTGAGATTGATTGGGGCAGATGGTCTCCTCGAAATTTTTTACGAGATCGGGAAAGGTACATCAATGGCATGATAGACTGGGTCCCACTAATACTATTCTGAATTTAATCGACATTTTTTTTCTGCAACGGAGCTCCTCTTTCAAATGAAAACAAGCTGCTAATGCGGATAAAATGATGCCGGGGAACATGAGCCAGGGGGGCGGCCTTCGAATTCAGAATTCGATGTTCTGCAGTGTTTCTTCGGGTTCCCATAGCCTATTTTTCACGATGATGAATCCGAAAACCAAAATTAAGACCACGCTCGCGACATAGGCCGCCCGGACCGGTCCGAACCACAAACTGTCCGCTCGGAATCCACTAACCGCGGCCCGACCAATCGAATAGAGAACAAAGTAGAGACAAAAAATAAACCCGGCTTTATGGGATCGAAGGCGTAGCAGACGCAAAATGGCAAACCATATGAGGTTCAAACCTAGTTCGTAAAGCATTACCGGGTGAATCGGTGTATTGGGAAACTGGCGGCCTGCGATGCTGGTCGCCGGAAAGACAATGCCCAAAATAGAGGCGGTGGGAACCCCGTGGGCGTCTCCATTCATGAAATTTCCAAAGCGACCGAACACCTGGCCCAACATAATTGACGGGGCAACGACGTCGGCAAAAGCAAGAGAGGACACCGGATGGATCCGCAAATACAAGAACCCCGCCAATGCGCCCCCGATAAGGCCTCCATGGATGGCGAGACCACCGTGCCAGACCTGCGGGATTTCCCAGGGGTTTGTTCCATAAAAGTTCCAATTAAATAGAACGTAGTATATTCTCCCCCCCAGGATACCCGAGAACATGGTGATCAGCCCGAAATTCATGATTGTATCTGAGGTAATGAGAAGCTTTTTCCTCTGCGCCTCCTTGTCGGCAAGCCATACCCCCACAAGGACCGCCGTAACATACATCATCCCGTACCAACGAAGCGCAAACGGACCTATTTCGAATATAATGGGACTCACTGAGCATCTCCTAATAACTATATTTTTTTAAGAGCATAAACAAAATGTGCCTCCGTGCGAAGGAGCATTTAGCATAATTTGCAAGGAGTGAGATGAGACCAGAAAATGGCCCGATCTAGAACTTTGAGGGGTAACCTCAGTTGCGAGCCACAATCCTACCATCTTAACAAGAAGGGCTGTGTGCTTTTGAGAATCCGAACCATTTTGTTTTGGACCCGAAGGTCAACACCCAGCCACAAAACCTACTGTCGATGAATATTTCCGCTTTGTCTAAATTACGGGAAAAAATTAACCGCTTCCCGACCGGCTGGAAAAGGTGCCAAAATTCGATGGGCATCTTTAGAATAAAGGTGCTGGGGAGTAATTTTTTTTTCACCTCAGAGGGTCGTCTAATCCCTACCAGCACGGATTACTATAAAGCATGTTTACTGGATTGTGGTTCCAAAAGGGCAAACTCTTTTTGATTTTCTTGATGCCTTGACGGAAGGCTCTTTTCTTTCGGGTACACGATGGCAAACGAAACCAATAAACATGGAAGCGTCAACAGGGAAACGACAATCCCCCACCCTATAACATCAATGGGTATTCATCGAAGCTACTAAAGAGAACTAAATATGCTCAACGGTCTCGGCTAAAATTCAAATCGACGACTACCTTGTTGGACAGTAAAAATAACCGGCCCTCCCGGACGGAGACGATTTTAGATTGTCGACGGGATTGGAATTGGGGGAAGATATAACGCTTGTCAACGAGGTTCTGCTAGGGTTTTTCCTTCACTAGTAAAATGAAAAAACATCCGTCAGTAAATACACTCAAAATTCGACTCACCGGACTAGTCTTCGTGGCAAAGGCTGAGGGTTTCATGTTTCCGTTTGCAAAGAACATTTCTGATCTGAAAAAATTATCGGGAGCGTATATTTCTTAGCACCCTAAAAAATGTCCTCTCCCCGCGAATTGACCCGTGACCTATACGAGCGAGAACGTTAGATCTAGGCGGAATTTTTCGTAAAACGGTCTCGAAATCTTCCAGTCCACTGAGAATTACCCGGACCGGGGCCGTTTGGTCCCCTGACATTCGATAGGTGAATTCACGGATTACCATCCCTGCCCGAAGACGGTCCTGAAAAGCGCGGCTGCCCGGTTCCACTTTTCGAATAAGAACCCCCTTGGGGGACGTCAATCTGTATTTCACCATAAGTTCTGGTGTCATATTTTCGATGCTCATCCCGTAGGCCCCTTTTTCCGGGCCAACCTCCTGAGTGGGAGCTATAGGCCGCCTGCCCGAATTGTGAGCATCCCGGAGTTTGGCGAGCTCGACCGTCAAGATTCTGCGCTGTCCGTAGCGCACAACCTCCAAGCTGACTGCCTTTCCCGGTGGAGTCCATCCGACAAGTCGCTGCAAATGCGCTGTGTCAAATATTTTCTTGCCATCGATCTTAACAATGACATCCCCAGCCTTGACCCCGGCATTCTTGGCAGGCCCATCCTTGAGTAGGGAACCAACCAAAGCACCAGAAGAGTTCCGAAGCCCTAAGAGATGGGCTATGTCGTTCCCCACCGGCTGAATCGTGACGCCTAGATAACCTCTTGGGAAACTTCCCTGGCGCCTGAGATAATTGACAACATCGCGAGCCATGTTGATAGGAATGGCAAACCCGATACCACTGCCCGGAGCCGGGATAGCCGTATTGATTCCAATCACCTCACCATCAATATTGACCAGAGGCCCACCACTGTTCCCCCGGTTGATAGCCGCATCAGTCTGGATAAAATACTCGTATCGGGCGACACCCACGCCCGTCCGACCCATGCCGCTCACCACGCCGACTGTGAATGTCCGTGTAATCCCAAACGGGTCCCCCACAGCTATGGCCCATTGCCCAACCTTGACCTTATCGCTGTCTCCCAAGCGGGCCACAGGAAGCGGCTTGCGAGAGGGAATTTTGAGGACAGCTAAATCCGTATAAGGGTCTGTTCCGACCACTTTGGCCCAATATTCTGAGTCATCCGTCAGGCGGACTCGTAAACGGCGCGCACCCGCCACGACATGGTTGTTTGTAAGAATGTATCCTCCAGCATCAATTATAAAACCTGAGCCCGAAGATAACCCCGGGATGTTGGGATGGGGAGAAGGTTGTCGCTTATTTTTTTTCTTTCCCGATCTC
>Ga0315336_1006211_pt1 | contig 12395 bp, 11 predicted proteins | sample ASW5metaG_FD_204512 | JGI IMG/M metagenome (GOLD analysis project Ga0315336, IMG submission 204512) | Ammonia-oxidizing marine archaeal communities from Monterey Bay, California, United States - ASW #5 | ecosystem: Environmental > Aquatic > Marine > Intertidal zone | place: USA: California...
CTAGGCATAATTTAGTTACGGTCGGATATATCTATAAGTCTTGTGGAGATCTTGAGACTGCGACCCCGTATTTCTATGAAGCGTTGCGTTACGGCCCGGTCGATAAAGGATATATGGTTTCGAGCCAGTTGGTTTCATCCTAATATATCCTGGGACGAACAAAAGAGATCGAGGCCTTTATTGGGGAGAAGATAGACAACGTTGATATGCATGGCATGATCCTTTGGGTTTATGCATCAATCGAACTGGAAAAAGGAGATACTGAAAAAGCCAAAGAGCTTTTCGAAAGAGGTAGGAATTACGGGACACGAGGAAAGTGGGTTTTTTACAATTTGAGAAACCAAGAAGCGGCCGAGAGGCTGGTTAAAGCCTTGGAGCCTTTGGGTTCTCTGGATTAATACTGGGAACAGTTGCACGCGCTGAGGGCGAATCTGGTCTTTTTGTCCGATTAATCAATTGATACATCTCTCTCACACAGCGGAGAGGTCTTTGTCGGAATCACATGAACCCAAAATGTTGGAACTTAAGGAGTAAGAAGACCAGTATTCCCATGACAAATACGGTCAATACAGCGAGCCTTACGCGATAACCCCACTTGTGGTTCTTCATTGCAAACAGGAATAGGTTGAATTCTTCCTGTATCAGAGTGATTATCCGGTGGATTAATTTCATGCCGAAAATACAGTGCCACATTTATTCCGGAGTCAATTCAGGCCCACTCGTCGGTGGGTAATCCTGGGGGGGTCGAGTTATGGTCCCTACCGGACAACATCCATTTGTATGGAATACTTGTACGAGGAGCGATTCGCCTTTACAAAGGACAAACTCACTTAGATTACAGATTCCGAAGGATTCGATGGGAACACGTTGCGCCTATAAAGACCAACTGAAAACCTCTTTGATCCCAACCCTGAAAAGTTAATCTCAAAAACAGCCTTAACCCCGGTTCATTGACATCTTTCGAGGCTAACGGGTTAACTCCATCCGAGATAAGTAAAAAAAAGATAGCAATCCGTTGGCAGAATCACTCACTTGACAGCTCTACTGGATAAAGTTGTTGCGCGTATGCACTACCGTGCAGAGTCTCTCCATTACGCGATTTCTCAGGATAAAAGCGATCTACCCGTAGATTCCTACGATCTTCAGCTAATACCTGAAGACGTCAGGAGTCTCTGGCTTAAAGTCATCGCCCCAGACGAACCAGAGAAATTGCTCCGTCGCCTTCGGTGGGACAATCTTCAGCCAGACGGTCTCCTTAGATCCTTCAAGTTGGTAGGTGAATCTCCTGCCTCGACTGAAGTCAGAAATGATGTCCCTGATTGGTGTCTTGGACTGCAGGAGATTCGAATCGCTCTGAAACATGGGGCCGAGATGTCTTTTGTGTCGCCGGAGGACCCATTATTCAGAGAGCCTCAATTGCCATTTGTTGATCTCTGGTTGCCGGTCAGGGAAAGAGGTATTTCTCAGCTCCGTGATCTATGCAATCAAGCGCACTTGAGTAGCCAGATCTCAGATGATGCTTTGGACGACCTTGGTCACAGCCTTTTGCAGCGTTTGGTCAATGTCAGTGAACAGGCACTTTGGAAAGAATTCAGTGAATCCCGCTCCACGGGCGATGTGCTGGTTGCACACCTAATAGCAAAAAGCGCTCAGGCCGATCGCCCTACGCGGGAGCTATATACCCAATTTATTCGCCGTCACCGGAAACAGGGAATCGAGGAGTTGCTCGATAAATACCCTGTTCTTGGAAGATTTCTCGGAACTGTCTGGATGCTTTGGCTCGAAGCATCGATAGAGATGCTTACGCGAATTGAGGATGACAGGGAAGCTATCTCCTGTACCTTTGGCGTCCCCACTGGGATTCCTATTCAGAGCATTCAGCAGGGGTTAAGTGATCCACATCGGGCCGGCCGAGCTGTCTCGATCATTACGTTCGTTACGGCAGGGTCAGCGCAAAAAATTGTTTACAAGCCCAAAGACATGAATCTTGATAAAACTTATCAAGCGGCATTGGGGGGTCTCAATGATCGTAGCGATCTGCCTCCCCTAAAGACTCTTGCCGTTCATTGCGGTGATGGCTATGGCTACATGGAATACGTGCCCCACGTCCTGTGCAGGAACCAACAGGAACTTGATGGATTTTATTTCAACGTAGGGCGTCTTACTGCAGTTCTTCATATTCTGGGCTGCACAGATTGCCATCATCAGAACCTGATAGCCAACGGAGAACACCTTGTTTTTATCGATACTGAAACACTGTTTGAGGACTATGTTCCCTCCCATGCTGCAGAATCTGAGACAGAAAGAGATGCGTCACCGATTGGTGAGCTACGCAGACGATTTCACGGATCTGTTTTACGCTCGGGACTGATCCCGATGTGGCGATTTATCGGACCCCAAAATATCGCCATTGACATGAGTGCGCTTGGGATTCACTCCCCTTCTGAATCTACAGGACTCTTCCCTGGCTGGCTTGCATTGAATTGTGACGGAATGATGGCTGGCCATATCGAGCAATCGGTGGAAGTTGCTACGAGCTTGCCGGTTGGCATTGGCAGCAAGAACCCGTTTAAGCTGTATCTCGATCAGTTTTGTGAGGGATTTCGACAACAATGTGGTGAACTGATCGCCCACAGACCGGAGTGGGTTAGCACAGGCGGTGTTTTAGAACAATTTTCAGGCATTCCTAGACGTTTTGTATTTCGGGCGACCAGGGTGTATTGGGCATTACAGCGGCAGCAACTCGAGCCTGTTGCTTTACGGTCCTCCCTCCATCAATTCATGAAACTCGAACAGTTGGCTCGTAGTTTTTTATTGGCCAGTGAGCGTCCGGAGCATTGGCCGATATTTGCTTCCGAGGTGCTGCAGATGAACCAACTGGATATCCCTTTCTTCGAGCATCCTATTAACGGCACGACATCGTCGCTATCCGGAGATGCTACTGGAACGGAATATTTTTCTGAAACCGGCGGCCTTGATGCCAGTCTCAAGCGGCTTCTGGAACTGGATGCCGAAGCAATCGAATTTCAAATTCGCCTGATCAGGGGTAGTTGTGCGGCTCGAGTCCTTAGGGAAACTAGTAATGATTCCAGCCTACCACACACTTTTTCTGATCGTCGATCGTCGGAGTTCCTTGCGTTATCCCAGCAGGAAAAACTGTCACAAGCGTCTGGCGTGATGAAAACACTGATTGAGCTCGCGATTTGGGATCGGAACGACGATGTCGATTGGCTCGGCATTGATATTGGAGCAGATGGTCAGAAATTCAGTTTCGGTCCAGTTGGATTATCTCTCTACAGTGGTTCAAGTGGGGTGGCTTTGTTCTGCGCCAGGCTTGCCCGCTTGTCAAATTTATTTACCCTTGACATCGATCAAGAGATTCTTAATAAGACCATATGCAGCATTCTCGCCCCAATCCGTGAACTGGTCCAAGAGGAGATCAGTGACTGGCGAGCTCGATGGTGGCGGGATCAGCCGCGGGGCATTAATGGTTGTGGTGGCGTTTTACTTATGCTCGACGGCCTGGATAAAGAGGGTTGGACTTCCCCTGACCTGCAACCACACGAACTTGCTTTGGGGCTTCTGGAAGGCGCTAAAGCAAAGTTCCTTCGTCAAGATAACCAGCTTGACATTATCGGGGGCTCCGCAGGCTTAATAGGCCCTCTCATTCAACTCGGCACGAGTAAATCGCTTGAGCTCGCTATTGTCGCCGGCGAACGACTGGTTGAAGCCCAACAGGAAAAAGGAGGCTGGACAGTTCGTGGCCCGAATTCACCGATGTTGCTCGGTTTCTCCCACGGAACTGCAGGATTCGCGGCGGCACTTGCCAGGTTACATAATGTGACTGGTGAGCGCCAATTCCTTGACGCTGCTCGAAGGGCACTCGCCTACGAGCGCCAGAAATTTGATCCAAAACAGGGGAATTGGCCTGATTTCAGAGGATCGTCCGAGGCTGGAGGAAGTGATTCGGAAGATAATGGTTTCATGACCAGTTGGTGCCATGGCGCTCCTGGGATTGCATTGGGGCGCGCATGCCTCTGGGGTACAGCGCTATGGGATGAACACGTCGAGGAGGAAATCAGGATTGGATTAAACACCACAGCGTCGATGCCCTTGCTGGAAGCCGACCATCTCTGTTGTGGCTCACTTGGGTTAGCCGCCACTCTACGCTTTGTGGGATGTGGGCCATGGATCACAAGCAAAACGGATCGCGAAGCTTGGTGTTTGCGATCTGAAGAATTAATTAAAAAAAGCCTCGCGAGAAGTGTATCCCATGAAGGCCAATTTAACTGCTTCGGTGTCAGGGAAGGAAATCTGTTAATGCCGGGCTTTTTTACCGGCCTGAGTGGGATAGGTCTGTTGCTTACATCCGGTGCTGATCGGGAGACTTTGATCCCACAACTAATGGCCTCAGGGTTACTTTGCGTGGAAGATTGAATCGCTCGCCCACCCCACCCGGTTTCAAAAAAAACGGTCTGGAGATTTCAGATCGACATACCTTCCTTTACGGGCAACCAAAACCTGAAGGTTTGCCCCTACTACAACGGATCGTTGCACCGACTACCCCCAACTCGGAGGCACATCCACAACTAGTGTGACGACAAATGGGACCCGGGATGGTTGGCGGTAACGTTATCAGCCCCCAGGGCGTTTAAACATCTAAGACGGAGTCGGGCTTTGGCAACGGATTTGATGTTGGGTTCTGGTCTGTCCCTTCGCAAACTTTGCACCGCCGTTTCTCATAGGTAGTCCAGGGATTCTCCGCAGTGCCCTTTTTCTTCTTACCCCCGACGACAGCTTCAAGTTCCTCAGGAGTCAGCTCAAGAGCGGTTAAATCACCTGGTGTGAGCTTGTCAGCGTTATCGTACAGATCCTGAAGTTCAATATCGAAACCCCCTGATTTAGCGATCTCCACAATATCTTGAGTACTTTTAGCTTGCTTTACTGCCGCCATCAGGCTTTCATCAGCTTGAAATCTGGCGAGCAACGCATCGAGTTGTTCTTGAGTCATGACCTTTAACCCCTTTATCTGATTGACGGATTGTGCTTGCAGATAGGTGAAAAATAAACTATAGGTCCGGTACGGAAGTCGTGTCAAGTCAGCATATGTCAATCGCGTTATTCACTTTGAACCGAGGTCCCCAGTCATGTTCCTGAGGGATTTTGAGCCCAACGCCCAGTTACTCCTTCAAAGCAGTTTGGAGCGAACGCGCGTCTCAATATAATGCGTACAACAGGGGCGAAAGTGCTTCTCGGAAAGTTCAAGCATTAGATAATTTTCTGCCTTAAAACCAAAACAGCCTCGGGCGATAGGTATTCCTTGTTGAATCTGGTAGGCGTCGTCACCCACGGCGATTGACCTAGGCCTGGCCTGAAAATGCGCCGCCTCGATCACATCGGCGAGCAACACGAACAATCCACCTCGACGCTGCCAAGGTTCATCCACCCAGCCGGTTGTGTACCGCAACAGGTCCTGCTGTGGCCGATGGCATACCAGCCAACCGATGAGCTTGTCGGCCTGCCATAGGAGGCGGGAGTATTTCCGGTCAAGTGGAGCATCGCCGAACACTCCTGCTGAGGGATCAATCAGCTGCGCCCATGCGGGAAGGCTTGCATCCTCGATACGTCGCTTCAAAGCCGGGGTTAGCTCATTGGGGTAAGAGCCAATGTGATAGCCCATCCGAATCTGGTAGCGTTCAGCGATCCGTTGGAAACGTCGCAGCAAAGGTTCTACTTTCGAAGACGATGCCAATGTCGCCAAAATGATTCCCGGCTTATCCTCCCAACCGCCTTTTGAAGCTGTAAGTCTCTCTATCGCTGCCGTTCCCGGCCGATGACGAGGCATAGTTGTCAGGATTGCCGCTAGCTCCCGTTTTTGTGCCCACACGGACGCCGCGTCCAATAGAGAGGTCGCTATGCCCTGACGCCGAAAAGGTTGATGTACTGCAATGCTCATCACGTCAAGAGCAAGTCTCTGTGGCTCTCGTCCTGGCAGGCCTTTACCGGGCCCCGGCCACAATTCGATTGAGGCCACCAGCAAACCAACAGGTTCGCTCTCCAAACGAACACCCCAGGCTCTTACCGTGCCGGCGGCAAGGGGTTTCTTGGACATCAATAACGAATCGTTCTCAAGAGATAGTGGTTCGAGAACTTGCCATAACTGCGGCCGCAGTTCTGTCACTGTTAAGTCGTAATAAAATAGAATTGACTTGAAATCAACCAGTGGCTCCAACACAAACGCTGATTTAGCCGTGCCTATCATGAAAAACAACGAAGCTCCTTAAAACCAGTTAGATATCAGTTACTAGAGACACCTCATGCGATCCAATCGGGCACCACGAAGTCATCTGCCAGGTTCGACACGACTATAAACGATAGCTTCCGACTCAATGTAAACTTTCGATAAGGAGCTACACTCCATGAGCGACTTTCAATCCTTCCGTAATGCCGTATTAGAGAACGACAGTTTCAACGTCCGTCCGTTAAGCTGATCTGTCACCGTTGTCACACGGCAAGGTTCAAATGATTTCCAGAAGACAGTTCATCTTTGGCGTTACCTGCCTCGCGCTCAGCCACAAAGCCACCGCGATTACAAACGCTTCTTGTAAGATCTGTAAAAGGTGGTTTATCTATAGTTGCGAAGGTACCGGATACCTAAGAGATAAGTTGAACGTAACTTGCGGGCGCTGTTCTTTCCGAGACAAATTCAATGATCGCTTCGGACCAGAAGACCCCCTCGTAGACTTCATGCTGAATATGGATGTTCGGGTCAATGAGGCGTGGGATCAAGGTGAGAATTGGTTTGAGAGCGTCGTTAACGTGAGAGATCTAGCGATCGACGCAATCTATATGACTCCGGACGAAGAAGGCCGCCGCCCTAGTAGGTTTAAAGACTTGAGGTACATCACCTTTGACGATGGTACTGAGCTTGACCTCTCTCATGTGGTACTTACAGCTCCATTTGGAGCTATGGGGTACGGTGGAGATATCCCGATCCTTGATTTTGTCGAGTATTATCTTCACCAAGCAGGGGCAAATGTTGCCGGGTTTGGGAATGAGTTATACCAATTATTTAGGCGTTCACCTTCTGGTGATCCATTCGGCGGAAACGAAGATATGGTCAGTAACTGGGTTGGATCTCAGCTCGGAGCCAATGGCATCATACAGAATGGCCATGGTGATTTGGGAACCCAATTGACAGATTATCTTGAGTCACTCGGCCATGGGGCGATCAGGAGTCATCAGAGGCAGAATCCAGTAGATGGGTTGGGGGGATGTGGTTAGCCCGGCTCCATGTATTCAGATTTCGGTGACGTATGGAACGAACTAAAAGCCTAAACTAACAAAAGTTTGTGTACTTAAGGTGAAGGGTTTGGGAACAAAAATACTAGGAGGGGAATGCTCCTACGGTTTTAGTGGAATGTTGGGAGTAAGGTCTTTTCACTCACCTAATCCCACAGTCAGACGGTCTAGTCATATCCATTGACTCGCTAAACCCTCGTCCATGCAGGCATAGGCACCGTGTTCGTATTGGAGGGTTTTTCGATAAACAGAGATTCGAGTTATTTTCATGTTGATGCTATGGCCATCAAAGCACTTCATATACGTGAATACGGTGCGTAGTTTTAGAGTCACTGTAGGGGAGCGATCTAAAATTGTCGCTGACGAATATGGGTTTCCAGAGCGCACCATTCTCTAGTCGCTCGAGTGCCGCAGGGTAGGTTGGGTCCATCGCAGAGTCGTCTCGAAGCGAGAACACAATTTGCCCGCCCGGCCTGCAAACGCGGATTAGCTCATCGAAACTATGAGCAGGCGCGTGCCCTGGAGTGATGCAGCCACTAGATAAGACAGCGGCGAACTGATTATCTTCAAAGTTTAATGCTTCTCCCATAACTGCCCGGTGGAACTCCTGATAAATGCCTTTTGTGCGGGCTACATCCATCATCCGTTCAGACAGATCCATCCCAACTAGTGATCCATAACCAGCTAGAGCCAGCGCTTCAGCCTGATGACCGCCACCGCAACCGGCATCCAGAATTGGCGATGCTTCGATGGGAATAAAACGTGTAAAAACAGTCGCAATGTGCCCAGGAATACGATAGCCCTCTTGGCATAAGTCCGCCTCATAACTCTCCGCCCAATCGTTGTAAAGCGCTTCTGCCTCTTCGCTCGTTTTCATCAGGTGCGAAGCATCCACAGTGGGTCCTGACATGATCTTTTACCAGTTTTAATATGGGAATAACTATAGTAACTATTACTGGGAGGTCAAATAAAGACATAGGTGTTGGGGCGTCTACAACGAAAAACTGATGCTACGGGCTATTGAATCTGGTGCAGATGCAATGACGCTTAACTTTCCAGATAAATTAAAAAGCTACTTACTGAGCTAGTCCTCTCGCCCACCACACGAAACTGCCTATTCATAGGCATCATCTGAAGTCTTCTGCGTTTTTGCTGCTATTTTGGCCATGTGTATTAACGGGCCATTCTGGTATATACAATGCGTATCAATTGAATAACAGTGAGACTGATAAAAGAAGCACCCACCTACAGGCTCTTCTTTGATTAGCCACCGGCGAGTATTGATAATCATTTTTCTCCCTGCCACATAATCTCGTAACCCAATTCTTTTGTTTCACTGCAATATTCTAGAACACCACCAAATGCTTCCAAGAATAGATCTGCCCTATGTGACTCTTCGTGGGACTCAAAGGATTTCCAATACGTAATAAGGGCGAAGTGATTACCTTCTTGGCCGTAGCCACCTACGGTTCCTTCATCACTAATGAAACCAGCGTATTTCAGTACTTGTCCAGCGATAAAGTCATCGTATGTTGTTCTGACTACGTTGCACATCTCACCTATCGCAAACTCTAGGTCTTCGTTCCATTCCACTCCTTCTTTGAGTTTGCATACGTTATAAAGCATCACTGCTTGGTATGGGACTGTAATAGGGCCAAACATAGACACTCCTTAGTGTGAACGAAAAATTAAAGCCTAAAAACCATGGACAGTTTAGTTGACCGATTGCCCAGAGGCTATTCCAACGAACCGACAACGGCTTTCTACAGTGCTTACTAGGGACAGACAACGGCCTCGATAATTGCCCTGCGTATGTAAGGTATCATCTTGGGATGAGCCACATTCTCACCAGAAGGTAATTTATCAGTGAATTCAAATTATCTTTTATTTGGCCTTGTTCTTTTCATAGTTGGACTGGCTGTAGGTTGTGCTTTAGGAAACCATTGGATCAAAGTGACTTTCTACTGGACTCAAAACAAAATTCGCCATCTACGGGATCATCATTGATCGAAACAAACTCTGATTGGATTACTGAAGGTTTGAAAACGTGAATGAATGAACAGGACAGATATAGGCAAGTCAGAAGTCCTTGCGTAAGCACTTGCGAATACAACGAGAACTACTATTGCGTTGGTTGCAAGCGCCATATGGACGAAATTATTGACTGGCTTGATTACTCGGATGAGAAGCGGGAGTCTGTCATGCAAGAATTACTTACTCGTGATATCGATGAACCTTCCGATGTAACATTCAAGACGTACTAAACCTGGATTTCGCGGAGCGAACTGTTTCTCTGCTACCCTAACCTCTCCACCAAATCCTCCGCTCGCAGATGCGTATAACGCATCAACATCCTTTTATCTTTGCAATGCTTTGCCGGATCACCTGACTGGGTTGGGTATGGTTGGGTGCAACCTAAACGACCAACCGGAAAAGGTCATTACGTCGTTCCTTTCTAGATCAAACCGCCTAAGATTGACTTGTGTCGAGGAAAATGACTTCTCTGCCAAAGTAAAAGGAGCCATTCGGGATGCGACGAAACACCTATCGAGGTGCGCAACTATTGTCTAGTGTATAGACTTTGCAGAATTCGCCTTTATACTGTCGACCCCCGAGGGCTAGGTTGATTGCCTCGGTCCGGAATCGTTAATAATCTTAGGTGTAAGTGGATATTGCTAAAGTATTCCTATCACCTCCAATCATTCTTAATTGGGAGAAAGTAATGGCTAAAGGAACTGTAAAGTGGTTTGATGCAGGAAAAGGTTTTGGGTTTATCACTCCAGATGACGGCAGCAAGGATCTCTTTGTCCACCACTCGTCAATCCAATCAGGGGGTGATTACGCGACCCTGAGCGATGGTCAAACTGTCGAATTTGAGGTTGGCCAGACCGAAAAAGGACCCTGTGCAAACAACGTCGTGGCAATTTAGGGGGATAATCCAAAAGTAGTGTTAGGGTCGTTGATCGATTGCCCCAACTTCTCCACCAAATCCTCTGCCCTTAGATGCGTATACCGCATCAGCATCCGTGGGTCTTTGTGTCCTGTAATGGTGGTGACTTCTACAGGGTTTAAACCTTTTTTAAAGAATCTTGATGTGGCTTCATGGCGTAGATCATGGAAGTGGAGATTCTCTAATAATTTGCGTGGTTGAGATACCTTTTGTATAAGGGACCGTCCGGAAAATACCTTTTTCGATGGGAACTTTGTACATTTGCTGTTGCTTTTCATCAGAGTAGTCGTCCCCATGCACTACTAGGGTAATGTTGTACTTCTCGATCCAGGTTGGGTCGAATACCCATGGTGCGTCGGGAATCACTTGGTCTACATACTGACAGGCAGCAACAGATGCGATACGCTCTTTCATCGCCTGCATAGGCCTGCGCTTATGGATCTCTGCTACATCATCGGCATTAATTCCTACCAAGACATAGTCCCCCAGCGCGCTGACCTGCCTTAGAAACTCAATATGCCCATAGTGAAACAGATCAGCCACCATGTCTGCATACACTCGTATCATCGAGGCGGCTGCTTGTCTGTGCGGCGTTCCCGCTTAACGGTATTCCCTATAAACATCATGCGGGCTTACTCTGCGGACAAGACACAGGCCCGACCGGACTCAATCGAGGGATCCGGCCGGTAAGTGTAGGTTTGGTCTTGATTCATTTTCTCCATGTAGAGCACTTCTTCGTGGTTGTTATACTTTATAACGAGCGCATACCATCCATCAGCAGGCAGATTGAGCTTGGTGTAGCCAAACTTATTGGTCGTAAAGCAGCCTAGTCCAGCAACCCTCACCTTTGCGCCAAATACAGGCTCATTTTCATTATCAAGTACCCTCAGCTCACCGCCGCCACGTTGTGATTTGTGTTGGTTGTTGTCAGAAGAGGGGGCATCCAGGGCCATCTGTAGAACATCTACCTCATACTCGCCTGGTTTCTTTGGAGTCATCCACTCTGGCCCATACTTCAAACTTAAATATTCTTCAGGTGGGTTGGGGACAAGGAATTTCGCACCAATAAAGTCGATTTCTTTGAGTGAAGCAAAAAGTCTGATGGGGATCCAGACCGCAGGGTAGTGGACTATGCTGTCGTCAATAATCCTGTAGGAGGTCCAGTCTATCCTCGTTGATGATTTCATCATGGCCGCGGTTATATAGTGGTCGTTGCAGTCGATATCCACAAAATATCCGTTATCACGAAAGGTCGCGGCAACCGTCTCTATTGTTTTCTCCGTGAGACCATGCATCCCGATGATTGATCCAAGATCTACGTCGTCATCCCAGGGCATAAACCCCTTATCCCTGATGGCGCCGAGGCACGTGCCTTGCCGAAGGAAGAAGGCTACGCCTAATTGATCCATGATCTGTTTTACTTCGTTCACCAACTTTTTGGCTGTAACCTCATCTATTGGTTGCGCGTCTGAATAGGATCTTTGTAAAGCGACTTCATCTGCTCCGTTACTTGATACCATTTTTTCTTGATTGTCTCCGTATTAAAAAACCTTACATAAAAAGTGAGCGTGAGCGATAACGCCCCCGATCGTTATCGAGTTCGACAGCCAAAGTGGCCATCGATAAACAAATCACAGCAGGACGTCTAAATAAGGTGCTCGGCACCGGGGCGGTAGGGTAGATAGATGAGATATTGCTTAAAACCCCCAGCAGTACCGAAACTACTTTCCCGAGGGGCTTGTGAATCTCAATCGCGTAAGTCAGCAGGGAAATTCACAAGGTGGATGATAAACGAAATAAGCCTCTTATAGTTTGTATATATGAAAATTAAACTAAAAGAGACGTCATTTTTCTAAGGGTTTAGTTAGGTCGATCTTTTTATATGATTGTCAAGGAGGTATGGATCGTTCCAGCAAATTGAGGGCTGCCTGCCCCGAACAAATGTGCACCTATACGAGATAACCCGAGGGGGCAGGGAGGCCCACTGCCTGGGTCTGAAACCCTGGATAGGTCCACGCCTAAATGCCTTCTGTGACTTTTTCCTGTCGGATTGACCGTTGTCGACAGAACAGGGGATACTCGAGGAACCTTGTAACAGGGCGTTTATGTTTCCGATACGCTCGATCGACCGAGGAAGGAGGAA
>Ga0315336_1006212_pt1 | contig 12394 bp, 10 predicted proteins | sample ASW5metaG_FD_204512 | JGI IMG/M metagenome (GOLD analysis project Ga0315336, IMG submission 204512) | Ammonia-oxidizing marine archaeal communities from Monterey Bay, California, United States - ASW #5 | ecosystem: Environmental > Aquatic > Marine > Intertidal zone | place: USA: California...
CTAAGTATTGCTACTTCGTTCGACTTGCATGTGTTAGGCGTGCCGCCAGCGTACGTTCTGAGCCATGATCAAACTCTCAAGTTTAATAACGGCGCACACTAGCTTCATATAAATAAAAATTAATTTATTTATACTTTTTGAAGTGTGTACGACAAAATTTGGTAACCTTAACCGTCCACACTTCTCTTCTTAAATATATACAAATTCAAAGAACTATAAGCAGAAAAAAACTACTTCTGCTCGAATTTCCCAACATAAATACAGATTGAGAACGTTGCTTATAGTCTAATAGTTAAATAAATCAAGCGCTAAGAAACTTACAATTTTTCTTAGAAAGCCTTGATTTTATTGACAATATTAGCAACAAAAATAGAATTAAAATTTAATATAAATACAAAATTAACCAGATGATTTATTCAATTCAATCAAAGATTGACATTAAATTTAAGGGATTATTATATGCTATTATATCTTTAACTTTAGTATCATTTGTTTTTTTTGCTATAAAATACAACGAGGCATCAAGTCAAAAAAGAGGAGATACTCTTAGTAAAATTCTAAAAAATAATTATTTTTTGGAATTCAATAAATATATCTTTCAAAATGTTAATTCTCCTTACTCAAACATTACCCATAAAATAAGAAAAGGTGAAAATTTAACTAATATTTTTAAAATTTATAATATAGATCAAAAAGATATTTCTAGGGCAAATAGTAAGCTCAAAAAATTTATTAAGTCCAATAATTTAAAGACGGGTATTATTTTGGATATAGTAATTAAGAAAAATACATCAGGTACTCAAAATTTAATAAAATTAAATCTGCCTAAATCTAAATCTATAAATATTAGTTTAGATCGAGATGTAAATGACAAGTTTATTGTAGAAAAAAAAATTACTCAACTATTTAGAAATTTAGTATTTTCTGAAAGTATTATTAAAAAAAATCTATATGCTTCAGCAATAGAAAATAATGTGGATCCTAATATAATTTTAGAATTTGCAAGGGTATATGGTTTTGAAATTGATTTTCAAAGAGACATTAGAAAAAATGATGTATTTCAAATTCTCTATGAAACTTTTGTGGATGAAGATAGTGAATGGTATTCGAATGGTAAAATTATTTATACATATATGTTTGTTCAAAATAGAGAATTAGCTTTATACTATTATGAAACTGATAAATTTTCTGGATACTTTGATATTAATGGAAAAAGTGTAGAAAAAGCTTTAATGAAAACTCCAATTAACGGTGCAAGACTTTCTTCAAATTTTGGAATGAGAAAACATCCAATTAGTGGTTATAACAAAAAACATTTAGGTACAGATTTTGCTGCACCACTAGGCACTCCAATTATGGCTTCTGGAACTGGAACTGTAACTAAAGCTCAATGGTGTGGCGGAGGAGGGAATTGTATAAAAATAAGGCACAATTCTACTTACACAACTGTTTATGCTCATCTTTCCAAATTTGCCCCTGGAATTAAATCTAATTCAAAAGTTAAGCAAGGACAAATTATTGGTTATGTCGGGTCCACAGGATTATCTACAGGACCACATTTACATTATGAGGTTATTGGAAATGGAAAGAGAATTAACTCTCAAAAATTGAACTTACCATCAGGAAGAATTTTAAAAGGTGAAAGCAGAAAAAAATTTGAAATTAAAAGAATTAAAACTGATGTTTTGTTGTCAGAAATGATATCAAAAAAAAATTGAATTCTAAACCTCTTCACTATTTTGAGGTTCTTGGTAAGAAGATTTTTTTTCATCTTGTAAAATAATTTTGTCATCAGAATTTTCTTCTATTGAGGAATTTTCCAAATGTGTTTTTGAGTTATTTCGGATTAAATTTTTATTTTCAACTACTCTTAAAAAATGATCAGCATGTTGATAATAACTTTCAGATAAAATTTTATCTCCACTTGATAAAGCTTCTTTTGCAAGATTATTATATTTTTCCAATAATTTTTCGGCATTAAAACCATTATTACTAAAAGGTCTTTTTTGAAAATTTCTTGAAATAGAATTGATGCCACTGGATCTTAAATCTTGGAAACCGTTCCTTCTAAATCTATTGTCACTACCTCTAAATCTATTATCACTACTTCTAAATCTATTTCGTCTTGGTTTATTGTATCTCATTAAATCATATGGATTTGTTAAATAATCATAGCCCAACTAAATTTATTTTGTCAAAATATTTATTGTTGTGTTCTAAATTAAATTATCTTTGTGCTCATTATGCAACGAATAGTCTTTTTATAATCAAAAATTTTTTTTACCAGCCTAAATTCATTTTTTATCAACATATTCGATACCATACGGGATTGACCATTTCCAATTTCTATAAAAAAGTACCCTCTTGTTTTTAATAGTTTTCTGACTTTTGTTATAACTTTACTTATTGTTTCTAGTCCACTACTTCCACCATCTAATGCCATTCTTGGTTCGAAGCCTTTTATATCTTCACTTAAGTTGTTTATTCTATGAGAACAAATATATGGCGGATTAGATACAACTACATCATAATTGCCAAAATTAAAATTGTCAACATCACTATGAATAAATTTAGCTCTTTGTAATAAGTTAAGTTTTATTAAATTTTTTTTTGCTATATTTATAGCTTTAAAAGATTTATCTATTCCAATTCCGTGCGAATTTTTTAATTCTTTCAATATTGACAATAGCACACAGCCAGTGCCAGTGCCAATATCTAAAATTTTTAAACTACTTTTGTTTTTAAATCTTTTTACTACCTGTTCTACAATAATTTCGGATTCAGGTCTAGGTATTAGTACATTGTGACTTACATTAAAATCTAAACTCCAAAACTCCTTTTTTTTTGTTATATAAGATAAAGGTTCATGTTGTTTTCTTCTATAAATAAAATGTAAATAATCTAAAATTTCCTTTGATGAAACTCTGCTTTGGTCATTTGTTAAAAGAAAAACTCTGTCCTTTTTAATTGCCTTTGATAACAACAATTCTGCATCAATTTGATGGGAATTGATGTTTTGTTTTTTTAAAATTTCAGAACCATGTTTGATTAAATTATTAATAATCATTTCTATTTAAAGATTCTAATTTCATTTCTTGATCTTGAATGTTAAGATTTTCTGTCATTTGATCAAATACTTCTCCGCTTAGGAATTCCTCTAGTTTGTGGAGAGTAAAATTTATTCTATGATCTGTAACTCTTCCTTGAGGAAAATTATAAGTTCTAATTCTTTCTGATCTATCACCTGTACCAATTTTGCTTTTTCTTTCTTTTGATCTTGCCTCATCTATTTTTTGTCTTTCAAGTTCGTAAATTCTAGATCTTAATATTTTTAATCCTTTTCCTTTATTTTTGTGCTGCGATTTTTCATCTTGATTAGTAACAACAATTCCTGTTGGAAGGTGGGTAATTCTAACTGCTGAATCGGTTGTGTTGACAGACTGACCACCAGCGCCTGTACTTCTAAAAACATCAATTCTTAAATCTTTATCTTCAATTTTGACATCCACTTCTTCTGCTTCTGGTAAAACCGCCACTGTTGCCGCAGATGTGTGCACTCTACCTTGGGTCTCTGTTTGAGGCACGCGTTGCACCCGATGAACTCCAGATTCATATTTCAGAGTAGAATAAATATTATTACCAGTAATTGACACGATTACTTCTTTTAAACCTCCAGCATCACTTTTTGATATACTCATAACATCCATATTCCATTTTTTTTTATGACATACCTTTTCATACATTTTGAATAAATCTGCAGCGAATAAACTTGCTTCTAAACCACCAGTTCCAGCTCTAATTTCAAGAATAGCATTTTTTTTATCAGCTTCATCTTTAGGTAACAAATATAATTTTAAAGTTTTTTCATTTCTCTGTTTAATTTCAATTAGCTGTTTTAATTCTTTATGAGCTAGCTCTTTCATTTCTTTATCTGTATTTTTTTCATCAATCATTTTCTCTAGTTCTTTTTTTTTCTTTTCAAAATTTAAGTATTCTTGTGCACATTGAATTACTTCTCCAAGACTAGAATATTTCTTTGATTTTAATGCAAAATCTTTTTTATCAACGTCCCCGGAAGAAAGTTCTTTTTCCAAAGACTGGTGTTCTTCTATCAGTTGCTCAACTTTTTTTGATGGAATCATTATAAAATTTATTTTTTTTCTAATTCGGCAGATTTTTCTTCAACTAATTTAACTATATGTGAAATTATTTTATTACTTGCAACCTTATGATGAGGAATTCCCGAAAGATAAACCATATTATTACCTTGTCCTCCACCCGTTAATCCGATTTGTGTTTGGGCGGCTTCTCCTGGTCCATTCACTACACATCCAATAATAGATAGGTTCATTGGAGTTTTTATATGTGCAAGTTCTTTTTCCAAATTTTTTACTGTTTCAATTACAGGAAAGGCCTGTCTAGCACAAGAAGGGCAAGAGATGATATTAATACCTTTGTGCCTTAAATTTAGTGACTTTAATATTTCAAAACCTACCTTTACTTCTTCCACAGGATCTGCTGATAAGGAGACTCTAATTGTATCTCCAATACCTTCCATAAGAAGCATACCGAGACCAATTGATGATTTGACACTTCCAGGAATCAAACTTCCAGCTTCTGTTATTCCTAAATGTAAAGGATAATCACTCTTTTCTGACAAAGCCCTGTATGCTTTTACTGATAAAAAAACATCAGATGATTTAACACTGATTTTAAAATTAAAGAAATTTTTATCCTCTAAAATTTTTATATTTTCTAGAGCACTTTCCACCATTGCCTCTGGACATGGTTCTTTATATTTTTCTAAAATTTTTTTTTCTAGAGACCCAGAGTTAACACCAATACGAATAGAACAATTATTATCTTTCGCAGATTTTAATATTTCATAAACTCTTTCTTTAGAACCAATGTTCCCTGGATTAATTCTTAAACAATGGGCGCCAGACTCTGCCGCTTCAATTGCTCTTTTATAATGAAAATGAACATCAGCAACTATAGGTACATCAACATTTTTGATTATTTCTTTTAAAGATAAAGAAGATTCCTTATCGGGGCAAGACACTCTAACAATATCTGCGCCTGCATTGCTTATTTCATTAATTTGATTGATTGTAGCCTTTACTTCAGTTGTTAAAGTATTGGTCATTGATTGGACTGCAATGGGAAAATCACCACCAATCTTTATTTTACCAACAGAAATAACTTTTTTTCTACTTCTTTTAATATCCCTAAATGGTCTTATGCTCATAGTATTTATATTTATTCAAGATTAAATTCTTTATGTAAAATTTTAACTGCCTTATTGGTATGTTTTTGATCAACAAGTACTGAAATTTTTATTTCAGATGTAGAAATTACCATTATATTAATTTTTTCCTTTGCTAGTGCATTAAAAAATTTTTGTGCTACCCCGGAAGTTGTTATCATTCCAGCGCCAACTACAGATACTTTTGAAACTTTATCATTTTGAATAATTTTTTTATAGGAAATTTTTTTATTCTTTTTCAATAGATTTACAACTCTTTTAATATCCTCTTTTTTAATTGTAAAAGTAATATCAGTTTCACCCCCATCTGCAGAAGATGTCTGTACTATCATATCTAAATTAATTTCTTTTAAAGGTTTGAATATTTCGGAAGCAACACCTGGCTTATCCATCACACCTATTATTGTAATTTTAGCATCATTTTTTGTATATGAGATTCCAGTTACCACCTTTTTACTGGTAACATTCATGCCATCTGCAATCTTTGTTCCAGGACTTTTCGAAAAGGTTGATCTAATATCTATTTTTATATTATTTAACATTGCATCCTGAATGGATGATGGTTGCATAACTTTAGTGCCGAGAGATGACATTTCCAACATTTCTTCATATGAAATTTTATCAATTTTTTTTGCTTTTGAATTAACCTTTGGATCAATAGTATAAACACCTTCAACATCAGTATAAATTACACAACTATCTGCACCAAAGAACTTGGCAATAGCTATTGCTGAAGCATCTGATCCTCCTCTTCCAATTGTTGTAACACGTTTATCAATCGAAATTCCTTGAAATCCAGTTATTACAGGTATGCCACCTTTGTTGATAAAGGACAAAACCTCCTTTGTGTTAATTTTTTTAATCCTTGATGAGGCATGATTACCTTCTGTCAATATTGGCAACTGCCAACTCAACCAGGATCTTGATTTCAACCCCATTGCTATGAGAGCCCCAGCTAACAGTGAGCATGTAATTTGCTCACCTGTAGAGACCAAAACATCATACTCTGACTTTTTGAATGTTTTACTTATTTTTTTTGATTTTTTAACTAAATCATCTGTAACACCCTCCATAGCTGAAGATACAACTATAATTTTGTTTTTTTTGTCATGATACTTTTTGACCAGTTTTGCTACTTTTTTAATTTTAGTACAACTACCCACAGAAGTACCACCGAATTTTAAAACTAATAAAGGCATAATTATTTAATACTATTTATTTATACTTACAAAAAATTTTGGTAAAAATACTCTTAAAAATTAAATTTCACAAGATAATCTATTTTGAACACAATTAATTATAAAGAAATCAAAAAATTTTCAAAGCTATCTGGGGAATGGTGGGATCCTCTTGGGAAATTCAAGCCTTTACATAAGTTTAATCCCATTAGAATTGAATACATAAAGCAAAACATTATTGAACATTTTAATATTATTAATTCAAAAAACCCCTTAAATAACCTTTCCTTGCTAGATATAGGTTGCGGGGGAGGTCTTCTATCAGAACCAATGTGTAAACTTGGAGCAAGAGTAACTGGAATCGATGCTACAAAAAAAAATATAAATGTTGCAAAAATTCATGCTAAAAAAAATAAATTAAAAATTAAATATGTAACAGCTTCTCCTGAAAAATTGAAAATCAAAAGTAAATTCGATGTGATCTTAATTTGTGAAGTTGTTGAACACGTTTCTGATTTGAATTATTTTATAAAATCCTGTGCTAATTTATTAAAAAAAAATGGTATTATTTTTGTTGCAACAATCAACAGAACTTTAAAATCCTATCTATTTGCAATTGTTGGAGCAGAATATATTTTAAAATGGTTGCCAATTGGTACCCATGATTGGAATTTATTTGTTAAGCCTGAAGAATTAATTAAAACATCGATGAAGCATAATTTAAAAACAAATGGAATTCACGGAATGATATATAATCCATTACTTGATAAATGGAAAACTAGTAAAGATAACTCAGTAAACTATATATCTTCTTTCATAAAAAGATAATTTAATTTTCAGTTTTGTCATACCATGGAATGGTAGTAGTTTTGATTCCTTCTTCATTTAATTCGTCTAGTTCCTCTGGTGTCACTATACCATAAATACCTTTTGTTTTTTTTTTGTCATAGTGAATACTTCTAGCTTCTTGAGCAAAGCTATCACCAACATATTTACAATTTTTTTGAATAAATTTTTGATATTCAATTATCTTCTTCTTTATATCTTGTTGAAATTTATAGTTTATATTATCATTTTTTTTTGAACTAGATACATTTGGTGCCATTATAGATTTATTTACATCATTTGAATTACATTCAATACACGTAATTAATTTTTTTTTCTTAAGTCTCCCAAATTCTTCTGAACTTGAAAACCAACTATCAAAAGTACAATCACATTTACATATTAAATTGTATTTAATCATATTTATTTAATTAATAATTATTTTTTATAAATTCAAGCTTTAGTTTCTATAATCAGTATTGATATCAATATAATCCTTTGTAAAATCACATGTATAAGCGGTAAAATTACCACTGCCCATATTTAGCAAAATATTAATTTCTATTGCATCCCACTTCATATACTCCTTAACAAGCTCTTCTTTGTAATTATCGATTTGCTGACCGTTTTCTACAATAGTAAATTCTCCAAATTTAATTGTTAAATTGTTAATAACTATATTTTCTTCCGATTTTCCTATAGCTGCTATAATTCGACCATAATTTGGGTCGCCTGCGCCCATAGCTGTTTTAACTAAAGGAGAGTTTGCAACAGAAAATGCAATTTTTTTTGCTGTCTGTGTTGATCTTGCGTTGGTTACATTAATTGTTATAAATTTTTTTGCACCTTCACCGTCCACAATAATTTGTTTACTCAAATTTTCCATTACCATATAAAGAGCTTTTTCAAATCCTTTTAATTTTGGATCTAATATATTATATATTTTTGAATGTTTTACTTTTCCAGTTGCAAAGAGAAAAACACTATCATTTGTAGATGTATCGCCGTCGCAAGAAATTGCATTAAATGTTGTATTAACATTTTTCAATAATAATGCTTTTAAAACAGGTGAAGGGATAGATGAATCCGTAAATATAAAAGCAAGCATAGTGGCCATGGAAGGAAAAATCATGCCACTTCCTTTAGCTATGGCAGAAATTTTTATTTTTTTACTTCCAATTTTACATTCAGCATATGCTACTTTTACACGTGTATCTGTTGTAAGAATAGATGATGCCGCTTTAAACCAAACATATTTATTCTGATTATCTTTCAAATTTTGAACTAAATATGGGATTTGTTTTTTTATTTTTTCTGTTGGAAAGACATCTCCAATAATGCCAGTGGAAGCAAAAATTATTTCATTTGGATCAATTGCATTTTTTACTCCTTCTGGTGTTTGAGCTAATTTTAATGTTAAATTTTTTGATAGAGACTTAGACAATTCTTTTAAACCCTGAAAACCTTGTTTCCCAGTAAAAGTGTTAGCACTTCGAGTATTAACCATTAAAGCTTTTATAGATTTATTTTTAGCTTTTAAATTCCAATGAATGCTTTCAGAAACAATTGAAGATTTTGTATAAATAGCAGCATATTTTGCTCCATCTTTGAAATAAAACAAACACAAATCATCTCTACCAGCTGATCCAGTGTCGTCGTACAAATCAGCTGAAACAGCAGATATAGAAAGCCCATCTATTTGCTTTAATTCTTGAAAATCTCCCATTTTAGATATTTTTATATTTGGATTTAAGAAGTTTTTTAAATTAATAGTCATTTTGTTTAATTTTGATAATAAGTAATTATATAAATACTAGTTTTATGAAATTTCATCAAATTAAAAAAATAAACAATAAATGTTAAATCCTCTAAAATTAATCAACAAATTTATTAAATCACCAAATCAGAAAGAGCTCGAAAGGCTTAAACAAATTGTTGTAAAAATCAATAATGGAGAAAATGAAGTCAAAAAATTATCCGTTGATCAATTTCCTATTAAAACCTCAGAATTTAAAGAAAGATTTAAAAAAGGAGAAAGCTTGGATATCTTGTTACCAGAAGCATTTGCTTTGGTTAGGGAAGCTGCTTTTAGAACTTTAAACGAACGGGCATTTGACGAACAGGTCATGGGCTCGATAATTTTACATGAAAATAAAATCGCCGAAATGAAAACTGGAGAAGGTAAAACTTTAGTTGCAACATTTCCTGCATATTTAAATGCTCTTGAAGAAAAAGGAGTTCATATTGTAACTGTTAATGACTACCTCGCGCAAAGGGATTCGGAATGGATGAGCAAAATTTACAATTTTTTGGGATTAAATGTCGGATGTATAATAAATGGCCTGGATGATTACGAGAGAAAAAAAAATTACGACCACGATATCACATATGGAACTAACAGCGAGTATGGTTTCGATCTTTTGAGAGACGGAATGAAACTTTCTGTTTCAGATACTGTTCAAAGAGGTCACAATTTTTGCATTGTTGACGAAGTTGATAGTATTTTAATTGACGAAGCAAGAACCCCTCTTATTATTTCTGGTGCCACAGAAGATAAAACAAACAGATATTTGGCTATTGATAAATTTATAAAACAATTAAATAAAACCGATTATGAAATTGATGAAAAAGATAAGAATGTTATGTTAACTGAAAAAGGAATAGACAATGTTGAAAAAATATTTTCCAGTGCTGGAATTTTAAAAAATAATAATTTTTATGATCCTGAAAATATGGGTTTAGTTCATCATGTTAATCAAGCTCTAAGGGCAAATCATTTATTTGCCAAAGATAAAGATTACATGGTGAAGGACAATAGCATTAAAATAATAGACGAACACACAGGAAGAATTCTGGAAGGTCGAAGATTTTCTGATGGACTCCATCAGGCTCTAGAGGCTAAAGAAGATGTAGAAATATTATCCGAAAATGAAACCTTGGCTTCAATAACTTACCAAAATTACTTCAGAATGTATCGCAAACTTAGCGGAATGACTGGTACAGCTGCCACGGAGGCGGAAGAATTTTTTGACATATATAATTTACCAATTGTTTCGATTCCTACTCACAAACCAATGATACGGAAAGACTGGAATGATCAAATTTTCAGAACAGATCAAGAAAAAAATATTGCAATAGTAAATAAAATTCTTGAATGTCACAAGAAAGGACAGCCAATTTTAGTTGGAACAACCAGTGTCGAGAAGTCAGAAATATATTCTTCAATGCTTAAAAAAAAAAATATTAAGCATTATGTATTGAACGCAAAACAGCATGAAAAGGAAGCACAAATTATTGCTAACGCTGGAAAGCTCAACACTGTAACTATTGCGACTTCGATGGCAGGTAGAGGCCAGGACATAAAGTTGGGGGGAAAACAAATTAATAAAGATGACAATTCTACACTTAAGGAAAAAAATAAAGTTAAAGAACTTGGCGGGCTTTTTGTCATAGGAACAGAGCGCCACGAAAGCCGCCGAATAGATAATCAGTTGCGTGGTAGGGCTGGCCGACAGGGAGATCAAGGAAATTCAATTTTTTATATAAGCCTTCAAGATGATTTAATGAGGATATTTGGTTCAGAATCTATAGATACCATGCTTAAAAAATTTGGATTAAAGGAGAACGAATCTATTAATCATCCCTGGATCAACAAGGCCTTGGAACGAGCTCAACAAAAAGTTGAGGCAAGAAACTATGATATTAGAAAGACTCTTCTAAAATTTGATGATGTCATGAATGATCAAAGAAAGGTAATTTTTTCTCAAAGGAAGGAAATCTTGTCGAGTTCATCTCTAAGCAACATGACAACAAACTTTTTAAATGAATTAATTGATCAAATTATTGAAGATAAAAAAATTATTAAAAAGGACCCAAAAAATAAAAGTATAAATATTAAAATTAAATATTTGTTAGGAAGAAGTGCAGTCGAAGATGAAATAAATAACTTAATAAACATGAATGATGGAAATTTTAAAAAATTTATTATGGATAAGTTTATTAAGCAAAGACTAAAAAGAATAGAATTTATAAATAATGAACAAAATAACGAATTGGAAAGAAGAATATTTATTCAAACATTGGATATAAATTGGAAATCCCATCTTCAATATTTAGAGCAATTAAGGCAAGTAATTGGACTAAGAGGATATGGTCAAAGAGATCCTCTTATTGAGTATAAAAAAGAGGCCTTTAGTTTATTTGAAAAATTACTTGAGAAAATTAAAACTGACACTATTTCCATTTTAAATAATTTAACTATTGTTGAAAAGCCAATTGAAAATCAGCAAGAAAAAAGTAAAAATTCAAATGTTAACAAAACTAATATAGTAAATAATCCAAATTGTCTATTATTAGCTAAAAAAAATCAAAAAATATCTAGAAATGAAAGATGTCCTGTCACAGATAAAAAATTTAAATATTGTTGTGGATCATTGTAGGTACAGCATAATTAATAAAATCAAAACTGCTAGTGCTGCTACAATTATTATAACTATTTTATTTTTATTAATTTTTTGTTTTAAATTTGAAAATACGCTTTCTTTCATAGTCATTTTATCACTAGTATCAATTTTTTGTGCGAAACCTTTTTTCCTTCCTATGGAAAGAAATTTTTGCTTACGATGATTTAAAATATCCTCTCTGCTTAATTCAGAAAATTCTTTTAAATTTTTCCTTATAGATTTTTTGACTTCATTAAGTAATGCATTCTTATTTCTATGGGCTCCTCCGAGCGGTTCTTTAATGACTTCATCTATAATTTCTAGATCTAATAAATCCTGAGCTGAAAGTTTCATGGCGTCAGCCGCTTCTAATGTTTTTTTTGGATCTCTCCACAATATAGAGGCACACCCCTCGGGAGATATTACGGAATAAATTGCATTTTCTAGCATTATTATTTTATTGGATGAAGTTAATGCAATTGCACCACCCGACCCTCCTTCACCAATAATTATTGAAATATTTGGAACCTTTAAGGACATAGAGCATTCTATAGATCTTGCTATTGCTTCTGCCTGACCTCTCTCCTCAGCACCAATCCCAGGATAAGCTCCGGGTGTATCAATGAATGATATTATTGGAATATTAAATTTATCAGCAAGTTGCATTAATCTAATGCATTTTC
>Ga0315336_1006214_pt1 | contig 12386 bp, 8 predicted proteins | sample ASW5metaG_FD_204512 | JGI IMG/M metagenome (GOLD analysis project Ga0315336, IMG submission 204512) | Ammonia-oxidizing marine archaeal communities from Monterey Bay, California, United States - ASW #5 | ecosystem: Environmental > Aquatic > Marine > Intertidal zone | place: USA: California...
GATCGTGGGCAACGCGGTCGGCGGGTTGATGACAGGCCAAGAGATGGTGCGCGGGCAGGCAATCCTGCGACCCTGGGGGATGGGCGACATCCCGATCATCAACACGGAGAACGCCTGCGCTAGCTCCTCGACGGCGTTCCACTTGGCCTGGCTGTACGTCGCCAGCGGCATGCACGACTGCGTGCTCGCGCTCGGCGTTGAGAAGCTCTACGACGAAGACAAAGCGAAGTCCTTCCAAGCGATCGGCACCGCGGTCGACATGGACATCGACGCCGAAGGTGACGAGGGCGCAGGCGAGACACGCACCCGCTTCATGGACTTCTACGCTGACGCGGCCAAGGCGCACATAGAGAAGTACGGAACAACCGTGCAGCAGATCGCCAAGGTCGCATCCAAGAACCACACCAACGGGTCACTGAACCCCTACGCGCAGTTCCGCAAGCCCTTCACGGTGGAGGACGTCCTCCAGGCGCGGATGGTGGCCGACCCACTGACGCTGTACATGTGCTCCGGCATCGGCGACGGCGGCGCCGCGACGATTCTATGCTCGCCCGAGAAGGCTAAGCAGCTGAGCTCCGACCCGATCTGGGTGCGGTCCTCGGCGATCTCGTCCGGCCACGACCGCGATGGCGGCGAAGCGCCCATCGCGGAACGGACATCGAAGCGAGCCTACGAGGCGGCCGGCATCAGCCCGTCCGACGTCGACGTCGTAGAACTACACGACGCCGCAGCACCGGCCGAGATCAGCTTGGTCGAAGAGCTCGGCTTCTGCGGATACGGCGAGGGCGGCCCTCTCGCAGAGTCGGGCGCGACCCAGATCGATGGCAACATCTCGGTGAACCCGAGTGGCGGCCTGATGGCGCGCGGCCACCCGATCGGAGCCACGGGCATCGGCCAGCTGGTCGAGATTACCTGGCAGCTACGCGGCCAGGCGGGCGACCGGCAGGTCAAGGACGCCAAGGTCGGACTGACGCACAATGCCGGCGGCGAGATCCGCGGCGAGGCGGCAGTCAACACGGTGCACGTCCTGACCCGATAGCACTCTTCTTTTCGAAGCAACGCAAAGGGCCGGCGCGCCGAGCGCCGGCCCTTTGCGTTGTGCGCACTGCATCCCCCGTGACCACACTCGCGGGGCGGTCCCACTACCCGCGGACGTCACTGGTAGACTCGGGCCTCGGTCGCGCATGGGATCAGCGCGCACCAGGAGGAGGCCCATGACATTGCGAACACCAGAGGAGTACGTCGAAAGCTTGCGAGACGGCCGTCGCGTGTACGTCGCCGGAGAGCGCGTCGACGATGTCACGACGCACCCGATCCTACAGATCACCACAGAGCACTCCGCGGGTACCTACCGGCACCAGCAAGACCCGGAGCTGCAGGACCTGTTCACCTACGATCCCGATGGAAACGGCCAGAAGGCGAGCCGCTACTTCAAATTGTCGACGACACCCGACGAGCTGATGACGCGCGGCGACCTCATCGAAGAAGACACGCGGCGCCACAACTCGACGTTCAACATCACCAAAGCCGTCGGCTCCGACGCAATGCACGCGCTGAAGGTTTGGTCGCATCAGACGGACCGGGAATTGGGGACGGACTACTCCCCCCGGGTAGAAGCATGGATCAACCACGTCCGCGACAGCGACCTCTCGCTGGCCCTCTCACAAACCGACGTCAAGGGCGACCGCTCCCTGCGGCCGCACCAGCAGCCCAACCCGGACGCCTATCTGCACATCGTCGAGCGCCGCGACGACGGCATTGTCGTCAAAGGCGCCAAGGCCCACCTCACCGCGGGGCCAGTAGTAAACGAGCTGATCTTCCTTCCCACGCGCGCGATGGGAGAGGAGGACGCCGACTACGCAGTCGCGTTCGCGATCCCGGCCAGCACCCCCGGCCTGACTATGATCTGCCGCCAGACGGGCGACGTTTCCCAAACTACGTTCGACTACCCGATCAGCCGCCGCAATATCGAGACCGAAGCAGTCACAGTCCTAGACAACGTCTTCGTGCCCTGGGACCGGGTGTTCTTGGCGGGGGAGTGGCAGGCAGCCGGAGCGCTGGCCGTGACCTTTGCCAACTACCACCGCTACACGGCGATCTCATACAAGCCGCCGACGGCAGACCTGTTCATCGGGGCGGCGCAGCTAGTCGCAGAGCAAAACGGCGCCGCGCGAGCGGGGCACGTGCGGGACAAGATCGCACAGCTGATCATCTATGGAGAGATCATCCGCGCCTGTCGAAAGTCAGCGGCCAGCGAAGCAACGCCGATCGAACCAGGAATGGTCTACCCGAACCAGGTCTACGCGAATGCGGGCAAGTACCACTTCGCGTCGGGCTTCCACCACGCGGCGGCGATCGTGCAGGACATCGCCGGAGGGCTGGCGATCACGGCGCCGATGGAGGCGGACTTCAAGAACCCAGAGACGGGCCCGTACCTAGAGCACTACTTGACCGGAGCCGGCGAGACGTCCGCGGCGGAGCGTGTCAACCTCTTCCATCTCATCCGCGACATGACCGCGTCCGAATTCGGCGGCTACAACTACGTAGTCACGCTGCACGGCGAGGGGTCTATGGCGGCGCAGCTGCTGACGACCTATCGCGACTACGACTTGGAGCGCTGCAAGAACCTGGTGCGCCAGGCACTGGACACGGCGAACTAGCGCAGCAACGCAGCAACAGACGAAGGGAGGCCGCGTGGATCTAGGACTCGCGGGCAAGGGGATCATCGTCACAGGCGGGGGATCCAACATCGGCCGAGCGATCACGCTTACGCTGGCCGGGGAAGGTGCGAACATCCTGATCGCGGACCTGGACGAGACGCAGGCGGCGCGTGTCGCGGTGGAAGCGGACGCACTGGGTGCTGGGGGACAGACACTCGCCGTCGAAACGGACGTTACCAAGCCGGCGTCGATTGAGGCGGCCGTCGACCGTGCAGTCGCCAAGTTCGGGCAGGTCGACGTGCTGGTGAGCAATGTGGGCTGGACGCACGACCAGCTCTTCCTCGATAAGCCGCTGGAGGAATTCGAGCGGGAGATCCAGCTCAACCTTTGGGGCGGGATTCACTCGACGCGGGCCGTACTGCCACGGATGGCGGAGCAAGGCAGCGGGAGGGTCGTGTACATCAGCTCAGACGCGGGCCGCATGGGCGAGTATCGCGAGTCGGTCTACTCGGCCTGCAAGGCGGGCTTAATCGCGCTGGCTAAGTCACTGTCGCGCGAATACGGCAAGTTTGGGGTGACGTTCAACGCCGTCTGCCCTGGGTTGACGGTGCCGGACGCGGAGCAAGAAATGGGCGAGGGCAGCATGTGGCGCGAACTGTCAACGGTGTTCACGCCGGAGGCACGAGAGCGCGCCAGCAAAGTCTACCCGCTGCGACGCCTGGGGACCGCACAGGACCCGGCCAACGCGGTGGCCTTCCTGGCCTCCGAGGCGGCTGGGTTTATCACCGGGCAGACGCTCAGCGTCAGCGGCGGATACACGATGCAGTAGGAGCAGGAAACGCGGCGCTAAGCCTCGGTGATGAAGCCGCCGCCGCCGTCTGGGATCACGAGGGAGTTACCTCCCGAACCAGGCACGACCAGCCCAGAGTCCCGCGTGGTCATCGACCCGTCTGTGCCTGACCGTTTTTCAGACTCGTATTTCTCGAGCAAGTCCAAGTAGGACTCGATCACCTCGGGCAGCCGGCCGGTGCGCTCGATCTCAAGCGCGGCCTGGTCCGTGAGGTCGAACAGCCGCTGCGCGTGCTTGTAGTCGAGTTCGTAGGAAGAGCCCTGGATCGCGTCAGTAACGAGCAACGTGACGAACTGGCGGGGCTTGCCCAACAGGCGCTCCCACCCCTTGCCCAGGACCTCGTCCAGGCGCTTGCCGACGTAGTAGCGGGGTGGGCGCGCGTAGCGCTCCAGCTCCAACATGCCGTCGACGCCTGGAAAGAACTCTACGTGCAGGTCCCGTAGGCGCTGGGGGGCGCTCTCGTGGGTGTCGGAGTGGCGGATATCCTCGTTGGCAGGCAACTGGCCGAGGAGGAAGTGTTGTTGCAGCGTGCCCACAGCACATCCTCTTCGGACAGAAGTGATCGGTAAACGAGCGGCGTCGTGTACGCCGTTAGTTGGTCGGCGTTGTTACGCGCCGGTCTCGATCATCATATTACCGTACTCATCGACCTCGATAGACGCGCCCGGCGGCAGGATCGTGGTGGAGGTGGGTTCCTCAATCACGGCCGGCCCTTCGATCTGGTTGCCGGGTGTCAGCTTCTCACGAGTGTAAATGCTGGTGTCCTGGTAGCCCCCGTCGAAGTAGACCTGTCGCGTGGTGCGCAACGCGGACTTGGCGTCCTTGCCACCCTTCTGGCCCTTGGGGATCTCTGGCTTCTGGACGGAGGCGCTGCCGAAGACCCGCGCGTGCACGACCTGCACTTCCTGTTCCGGGTCGGCGTGGCCGTACTCGCGCTCGTGCTCACCGTGGAAGTGCTCGGTCGCTTGGTCCAAGACGGTGTCAGTAACGGTGACTTTGCCTTGCTCGTCCAGCTCCAGCTTGATCGAGATAGTGCCGGCCTCCGCGACGCGGATGTCGTCCTTGGAGGGAATGTCGCCGGTCTTGGCGGCGAGGTCACCCAGTGAAACGGAAAGCGAATAGACCTGGCCGTAGTACTGCAAGTCCAGGTAGTACTCCATCTTCACATCGTGCGGGGAAATCCCCTGTCGCAGGAAGGACTGGTAGATCGACTCCCGCAACTCGTTGAACGTGTCCTCGAGGTCCTGGTTGGAGAGAGCGCGGCGCCGACGCAGCACGGTCTTGCTGCGGTCTTGCACCATATCGACGGTCAGCAAGCCCCAAGCGGAGAGAACGCCGGGGTTCGCGGGAACAATCGCGCTCTTCATACCCAGCTCGCGGGCCAACTGTATGCCGTACATCGCACCGCCGCCGCCCAGGCCAACCAGCGCGAAATCGCGCGGGTCGTAACCCTTCTCAACCGTCACGTAGCGGGCGGCCTGCATCATGTTGTTTTCCATGATCTTGAGCACGCCGTCCGCGGCTTCTTCCATGCCAAGGCCGAGCGGCTTCCCGACCTTGTCCGCGATGGCCTTCTCAGAGAGATCCTTGCGGATCGTCATTTCGCCGCCGAGGAACTGATCCGGGTCGATCCGCCCCAGGACCACCTGGGCATCCGTGGAAGTGGGCTCGGTACCGCCGCCGTCGTAGCACGCGGGACCGGGGTCGGCGCCGGCGCTCTGCGGACCGACGTGCAAGATGCCGCCCTCATCGATCCAGGCGATCGAACCGCCACCCGCGCCGATGGAGACAACATCGACAGACGGGAAGAGCACGGGCATGCCCCACTCGACCAGAAGCGGGCTGGTCCAACGCGGGCGGCTGTCGACGACTACGGAAACGTCGGCGCTCGTGCCACCGATGTCGACACCGACGAGCTCAGAAACGCCGGTCAGCTCGGAAAGCCGCTGCAGAGCCATCGCGCCGCCGGCGGGGCCGGAGCGAGCCATCTTGGCGGGAACGCTCTTGGCTTCATCGATCGTAGCCACGCCACCGTTCGACTGCATGACGGAGACGTCGGTCTTGAGGCCGGCGTTGCGCAGGCCCGTGCTGAGATTGTCGAGGTACTTCTCGACGCGGGGGCCGACGAACGCGTTAGCGGCCACAGTGCTGCCGCGTTCAAACTCGCGCATCTCCTGCGTCACATCAGAAGAGGCGGTGACGAAAGCGTCCGGCATGGCCTTCTGAACCATCTCCTTAACGCGTAGCTCGTGCTTGGGATGCTGGTAAGAGTGAATAAAGCAGATAGCGACCGCTTCGATCTCGCGGGCCTTGAGCGTCTCGATCACGTCCGCGACTTGCACCTCGTCGAGTGGGGTGGCGACTTCGCCGTTCCAGTAGAGGCGTTCCTTGATCTCCAACCGGTGACGACGCGGAACCAGTGCCGGTGGCGGCGTCCACTGCGCGTCGTAGAGCTCCTGGCGGTTGGCGCGCCGGATCTCCAGCGTGTCGCGGAAGCCTTCCGTGGTTAGAAAGGCGGTCTTGGCGCCGTCACGCTCGATCAAGGTATTGGTAGCGGTTGTCGTGCCATGCGCCACGCTCTCAACATCGGCCAAATCGACGCCCAGCTTCTTGATGCCGGTGAGGATGCCTTGGGAGGGGTCGGCCGGAGTGGTCGACACCTTAGTGACGCGCATGTCACCGCCCTCTTGGTCATAGAGGACGAAGTCTGTGAACGTTCCGCCCACATCAATCCCGATTCGGTACCTCGCCATATCGTCGCCTTTCTCCAGGACGCGTCAGCGTCGTCGCACCCACTGTGGTCTCGACTGCTAGCTCGGTTGCGGACACAAACCGTAGAAGTGCCGCCGACCGATTCGCCTCATCGCCCACACCGTGCGGGGACTCAGCTCTGCCCGGTTCCGCTCCGTTTCCCACGCCACCGCGCCGGGCGAACCACGGCAGCGCTTCTCCAAATCGATGCCCAGCTGGCTGGGGGGTCGGGCCAAGCCCGCGTCATCCCCACGCATGATAACGCCACCCTTGATAACGGATGGGAGCCGCCGGGTCTACCCCCGACGGACCCAGCGCTACTGAACTGGCCATTCAGAGCGCTATTGGACTGGCCCCACTCAAGAGGTAGCGGAGGGCGACTCGAACACGCCTCAGCTGCGAGCAGCGCGCATCTCCTTGCGAAGCGCATCGGTCGCGGCCTGGTCGATCTCATACTGGAGGAGCCGCCTGTCCACCTCCGTGATAACCACACCGTACTGCTCACGGGCGGCTGTAATGGAGACGTAGTCGTCTTGGACGTCACGAACCACATGCGCCGGCTCGCGGTCCATCGGGTCGCCGTAGCCGCCGCCGCCAGCGGACCAGAAAGTGATCGACTCACCGGCGTTAGCCGGCTCGTTGACGGAGAAGATACCGATGTTGCGTTCCTGCTCGGTCTGATGGTTGATCACCAGACCCGCGGTAGCGCCGTCGTCGCCCCCGAAGATACCCGGCGGACCGAAGCGCTCGCGGTCTCCGATACAGGAGATCGTGCCATCGACGTAAGGAAATTCTACGTACTGATTCATCCCCGTGCCGCCACGGGTCTTACCGGGACCACCGGAATCCTGAAGACATTCGTAGGTGCGCCAGAGAACCGGGTAGCGGCGCTCCTGCAATTCGGCAGGGATATTCGTCGTGCTCGCGGTGTAGGGCGAACCGGCGACGTTGGCACCGTCGTGCGCCTGCACTGCGCCCAGGCCGCCGAAGCCCCAGACGTAGTTGATGAAACTGGACTGGAACTCAGGTCGCTTGTCGAATCCGGAGAAGACTGTGTTGAGGACGCTAAACGGGGTAGCAGCACCTCGCGTCGGCAGCGCTTCGCTGAGCGCCATTACCACGCAACCGATCGTGCACTCCATGCTGGTCGCTGCCAGACCGGAGATCGCGACGGGCGGCTGCGCCCAACAAATGGAGCCGCGCCTGGCCTGGATCTCAATCGTGCGCATAATCCCAGAGTTCATCGGCATCGGCGGCAGGATGGAGGCCAGCCCGAGGAACACGGCGGAGGTGGTCGCCGCGATCGTGCAGTTGATGCCGGACTCCGCCGGGCCGTCTGATTCCGTCAGGTCGAAGATCGCATGGTCGTCCTCAATCGTCAGTTTGAGGCGAATCGATACAGGCTCGCCGGTATGGATGTCCATGTCGATGCGGTCGCTGCTCTCGTAAACCCCGTCGGGCAGGGTTTTCCAGGAGGCGCGCGCGAGCCGCTCCGAGTGATTCTGAACCTCTTCCATGGTCGCGAGGACAGTATCGGCGCTGTGCTTGGCGATGAGGGCGCGAATACGCGCCTCGCCCGCCTTGACCGCTGCGACCTGCGCATTGAGGTCGCCGACGCGCTCCCAGGACTCACGCATGTTGCTGAGCAAGATCGCGAGGACATCCTTGTTGAGCTCACCCTCGCGGTGGATACGCAGGGCTGGGATACGGACACCCTCCTCGAAGTGACTGCGTGCCCGGCAGTTAAGTGAGCCAGGCGCCACCCCACCGACGTCCGACCAGTGGGCCGTGGAGGAAGTGAAGGCAACCAACACACCCTCGTGGAAGATCGGCTTGATGAGGTGAATGTCGTTGCAGTGAGTGCTGGCGACGTACGGGTCGTTGATCATGTAGATGTCTTCGGGCTTCATCGTCTCGCGCCCGATCGCGCGGATCACCTCCGGTACCGTCAGCATCGTGAGTCCCACAAACGCCGGTAGGTCCGTGTCGCCCTGAGCAACCAGCTTGCCGTGCGCGTCATAGACAGTGCCGGCGAAGTCGCGACCCTCGTTAATAGGAGTGGAATAGGCAGTCTTGGCTACAACCAACGCCATCTCGTTGCAGACCGCACTGAAGGCGTTACGCAAAACCTCGAATGTGATTGGGTCAACCGCCGCTGGGCTCATCATCGTTCCTCCGCGTGCGTGCAGAACCGGCCGGGTGTCGAGTCCCTGGCCGCAGAGCGGACAGTATATGAAGTGTCTCGACCGCTCGGCAATCAGGTCTGACAACGGCGGACTTACGAAGGCGGACCCGCCGGGCGGGGACTAGCCCGGGTAGTTAGTGCTGGAGGGGAACGCGGGCTCGCGCTTCTCCTGCACCGCATCCACGCCCTCGCGAACGTCCGGACCCATGAACTGGAGCAGCTCGAACGCAGCCGATGCGTCGAAGTTGGGGCCGTTCATGCGGAGCCAATTATTAAGAATGTGCTTCGTGGTGCGGATCGCGACGGCAGAGCCACGGCCCAAGCGGTCGGCGACCTCGCGGGCCTGCTCCATGAGCTGGTCGTGCGGGACGCACTTGCTGACGACGCCGATATCGGCCGCCTGCTGGCCTTTGAGCTCGTCGTTGGTGAGCAGGTAATACTTGGCACGGGCCATGCCGCAGAGCAGCGGCCAGATGATAGCGGCGTGATCGCCAGCTGTGACACCGATGCGGATGTGGCCGTCCATGATCCGGGCCTTATCAGAAGCGATGCTGATATCGGACAGGAGCGCGACCGCAAGCCCGGCGCCGATCGCCCAGCCATTGATGGCGGAGACGATTGGCTTGTCCAGATTGATCATGTTGTAGACGATATCTCGGTCCTCTTGCAGCGTCTTGTAGACGAAGTCGTACTTCTGAAAGTCGACCCCGAAGAGATCGCCGCCCGCACAAAAGGCCCGGCCCGCGCCGGTGATCAACGCGACACGGGTATCCGGATCGTCGCCGATCGTGCGCCAGATCTGGCCTAGCTCTTTGTGGAGCTGGGCGTTGACGGCGTTCATCGCCTCGGGACGATTCATCGTGATCTGGAGGACGCCGTTGGGGAGGTGCTCGAAGAGGAGGTGTTGGTAGTCGGCGTATTCCATCGCGATTACTCCTTCGTTAGACCTGCGCCTGGCACGCAGAGGCGCGCGCAGGATAACCGATGGCCGCGGGCGAAGGATGGGCAGCAGGGCGGGACAGGGCTACGGTTAGTCTTCCGTGTGGGTGGCAGCGATAGCTTTGCGCAGCTCTTCGGTCTCGGTCGACTCGTGCTCGTGCAGCGTGCCGTACCACTTATCGAGTTCGTCCTCGTGGTCGGAGAGCGGGAAACACGTCGACCACCAAGCCTCCTGACCCTCACCCTTGATTGTGACGAGCGGCGGCGGACCGCTGGAGCAGCGATCCTCGACCAGTGGACAGCGCGGCGCCAAGGGACAACCGGGCGGGAGGTTGATGGGGCTAGGTATCTCGCCGCTCAGGCGCAAACGCTCTCGGGTACTCCTGGGATCGGGGAGGAGGACAGAAGAGAGCAGCGCCTCACTGTAGGGATGGGTGGGGCGGGAGAAGACTTCCTCGATCGGCCCCGTTTCCACCAGCTGGCCTAGGTACATGATCGCGAGCCGGTGGCTGATGGCACGGACGGCGCTCAGATCGTGGGAGATGAAGATGTAGGCGATCTTCTGCTCTTCCTGCAGGCGCCGGAGGATGCCGATGATGTGGATGCTCACGGAAAGGTCGAGCAGGCCCGTGGGCTCGTCTAGCACGATGAAGTCGGGTTTGGTCGCGATGGCACGCGCAATAGCCACCTGCTGCTGCTGCGCTTTGCGGATCGCGCCGGGGCGCTCGTTGAGCACGCTGGGATCCAAGTCGGCGAGTTCCAGTACCTCTTGGACGCGCTTCTGCAACTCGACACGGCTCAGGTCGAAGTGAAGGCGCAGGGGTTCAGAGATAATGTCCCGGACGCGCATGCGCGGATTGAAGCCCAGCATCGGGTCCTGGTAGACAATCTGCATCTGGGAGCGCATTTTGCGCATGGGCTCCCCTTCGAGTTTGAGCAGGTCGACGCCATCAAAGCGGACCTCGCCAGAGTCAGGCTCTGTGAGGCGCAGGACCACCCGGCCGAGCGTTGTCTTGCCCGAGCCGCTCTCGCCCACGAGACCCACGGTCTCGCCCGCGTGCACATCCAGAGAGACGTTGCTGACGGCGACCAGCTCCTGGTCCTTGCCAACAGTGAAGGTCTTAGTGAGGTTGCGGATTTGGAGGAGCGGCTCGTCCGTCATTCGTCCTCCACGCGCACCAGATGGCCGGGCGCGACGGTCTTATAAAGGTCGGGCGGCGCGGGCAGGTTCTCGTGGATGAAGCTCCGACCGTGGGAGGGGTCCCGCTCCACGTCCGAGCGGGCCTCATCAATCTTCTGCTGCGCGCGCGCCTCACGGGCGGCGGAGAGCAGGAGGCGGCTGTAAGAGTGCTGCGGATTCTCGAAGAAGTCGAGCACCGGTGCGTATTCCACCACTTGACCCTTGCGAACGACGGCGATGGTGTCGCAATACGTCGCGGCGATGCCAAGGTCGCTGGTGGTGAGAATCAGCGACGTGTTGCGCTCACGCAGCAGGGCGTGGAAGTGGTCCATGACCTGCGCCTGAATCGTGACGTCCAGCCCTACGGTGAACTCGTCCCCCAAGAGGAGCTGGGGCGCACAGGCCATCGCCTTGGCGATGAGGATGCGCTGAGCCATGCCCCCGCTGAGTTCGTGCGGATAAGCACGGAAGCGAATATGCGGGTCCGGGATGCCGATGATCCGAAGGATCTCGATCGCTTCATCCTCAAGTTCTGACTTCTTCTTGTCCGGGAAGTGCGACTTGAGTACATCGACGATCTGGCTGCCGGCCGTTTCAACCGGGTTCAGCGAGAACTTGCCGCCGGGGACGATCATCGCGATCTCGAGGCCGCGCAACTGCTCCATCTGGCGGTTGGACTTCTGCATGAGGTCTTCGCCGCGGTAGAGGAGATCGCCGGAGCGCTGCTGGACTTCCCGCGCGAGCAGCCGAATGATGGCGAACAGCAAGGCACTCTTGCCGGAGCCACTCTCGCCCATGAAACCAAGCACTTCGCCGGCGTCGACGGAGAGAAATGCGCCATCCAAAACATGGCGATCTTCGACAAGGTGGTAGAGCGACAGGTCGGAGACCCGCAGGATCTCGCCGGAGGCAGCGCCCCCGGCGGCGTTGGGAGCAGGTGCTTCAGTAACCACGGAGGCCCGATCCTCGCCAGCGAATGCGGATGGTCTCGCCGATGACAGCGAGTGAGAACACGGTTAGGCCCAGCGCGATGCCCGGGAACACCGAAGTCCACCATTGGCCGCTCTGCATAAGTTCGACACCGCTCTTGATCATCGCGCCCCATTCCGGCGTGGGAGGATTGACGCCCGCCCCGACAAAGCTCAGCCCAGCCGTCAAGAGGATGGCGTAGCCCATGACTGCGGAGCCTTGCACCGTCGCCGTTGTGATGGAGTTCGGCAGGATGTGGTTGAACATGATCCGCCGAGTGGGGTTACCCACCGCGCGCTCCGCCTCGACGAAGGTGAGCTCACGCACGAGCAGGGTTTCCGCACGTACGTAGCGGAAGAAGATCGGGGTAAAGAGGAAAGAAAGGACATAGATGACCTTGTCCTGTCCAGATCCGAGCACGGCCACCAGCGCCAGAGCCACGATGAAGACGGGGAAAGCCTGGATGATGTCCATGAAGCGCGTCATGATCTCGGCGAGAGGGCCGGCAACGCGACCGCGGCCGGCAGAGTAACCCGCGAGCAAGCCGAGAATGGAGCCGACACCGAGCCCAATGATCGTGGAGGTAACGGCGATCAAGAGGTCGACGCGGGGGGAGGCGATCGTGCGGCTGAAGACGTCCAGGGCCTTCTCGTCCGTACCGAACCAGTACGAGCCCCCAGGCGCGCGGAGATTGACCAGCCTTGTGCGTGGAAGACCCTGGTCATTGAGGAGGGGCTCGCCGCGCTCATCGAACACGAGCTCGCGCTGCGGAGCTTCGGGATCGTGCGGGCCGATACTCGGGCCGACGGCCGCCAAGAAAATCATCACGCCAAGGATGACCAGCGCCACCGT
>Ga0315336_1006215_pt1 | contig 12386 bp, 11 predicted proteins | sample ASW5metaG_FD_204512 | JGI IMG/M metagenome (GOLD analysis project Ga0315336, IMG submission 204512) | Ammonia-oxidizing marine archaeal communities from Monterey Bay, California, United States - ASW #5 | ecosystem: Environmental > Aquatic > Marine > Intertidal zone | place: USA: California...
AATTGTAAAAGAATGGCCCAGCTATCCGGACTGGAAGCCAGGTGACAAACCCTCGGACTGGAAGCCAGGAGACAAAACCTAATTTAATGAATGTTATCTCTGCTCTGTCCGACGTGCACCACCGGGCAGATTCGGGAGGCCATGCGATGAAGGCATCAGATTTGTTTATAAAAGTCCTCGAGCAAGAGGGGGTGGAATATGTGTTCGGAATTCCGGGCGAGGAAAATCTCGATTTACTGGACTCGCTCAAGGATTCTTCTATCAGACTAATTCTCACCCGCCACGAGCAAGGGGCAGGTTTCATGGCTGCCACCTACGGGCGTTTGACCGGCAAGGTGGGGGTCTGCATGGCTACCCTCGGACCGGGAGCGACTAACCTCGTCACCCCCGCGGCCTATGCCCAGCTTGGTGCCATGCCGATCTTGATGATCACCGGCCAAAAACCGATCAAGATGAGCAAGCAGGGCCGCTTCCAAATCGTCGATATCGTCGAGATGATGAGACCTTTGACGAAATTCACCAAGCAAATTGTGAATGGCCACAATATCCCTGTTCTCGTCCGCGAGGCGATCCGAATCGCTGAAGAAGAGCGTCCAGGAGCTGTCCACCTCGAACTTCCGGAAGACATTGCGTCAGAGGACAGCAAAGCTGTCTTCTACGAAGCTATGAGAAGCCGCCGTCCCAGCGCCAACCCCAGGGTCATCGACAGTGCTGTGGAGATGATCAACGCCGCCAAGATGCCCCTTCTGCTTATCGGGGCCGCCGCCAACCGGCACCGGACAGGGAGGGCCTTAAGCGCCTTCGTCGATAAGACCGAGATTCATTTCTTCAACACCCAAATGGGCAAGGGCGTGATCGACGAGCGGCATCCGAAATTTCTCGGCACTGCCGCTCTCTCGGACCACGACTATCTCCATTGGGCCATCAATTCTGCCGACCTTATCATTAATGTGGGTCACGACGTCATTGAAAAACCCCCTTTCTTCATGGAACCCGGAGGAACGAAGGTCATCCACGTCAACAACTTCGCTTCGGTTGTAGACGAAGTGTACTTTCCCCAGCTGGATGTAGTGGGAGATATCGCCACCACGATTGAAGCATTTACCGCAAAGATCGCCCGGCATGAAAACTGGGATTTTTCCTATTACGATCGAGTAAAAAATGAAGTTGAAATCCATGTGCAAGACAAAAGCGAGAGCGAAGGATTTCCGGTCATTCCGCAGCATGTCGTCGCCGCCGTTCGGGACGCCATGCCCTCGGACGGCATCATCGCCCTTGACAACGGGGTGTTTAAAATCTGGTTCGCGCGAAACTACAAGGCTCATGCACCCAACACTGTCCTTTTAGACAACGCCCTGGCAACGATGGGGGCCGGCCTCCCCTCGGCGATGGGAGCCAAAATCGTCTATCCGGACCGAAAGGTTATGGCCATCGCAGGCGACGGCGGCTTCATGATGAACTCACAAGAGCTCGAAACCGCCGTCCGGCTAAAGCTGGATCTGGTGGTTCTTGTCCTCCGGGACAACGCCTACGGCATGATTAAGTGGAAACAGGTAGGCGCAGGAATGACAGAATTCGGTCTGGACTATGGAAATCCAGACTTTATGAAATACGCCGATAGCTACGGGGCACATGGTCATCGAATCGAGGCAACTGCTGACCTCCCTCGTATCCTGGAAAAGTGCCTAAACGGAACTGGAGTACATTTGATCGAAGTGCCTGTAAATTATTCAGAAAACGAGCGCGTTTTGATCGAAGAACTTCGTTCGTTAACCGCAAATCTCTAATGCGCTGCACCATTCGGTTGAGGAGCTGACCCCCGGTGAGGAGATTGGAAAAACCGCCAACCGACCTGCGGCCCCCACTCGACTATCCGGACTACCCCTTTCACGGACTCTTGCGCGGGTCGGCGGAGCAGTATTCAGAAAAAGTAGCGCTGGTGGACGGGGAGCGGGAACTTAGTTTCAGGGACCTCGAAGAACGCTCAAACGCCTGCGCCCGGGGACTCTCCCGGATCGGCATCCGGAAGGGGGACCGCGTCGCCCTTCTCATCCCTAATTCAATAGAATTCGAAATCTCCTTCTTTGGTGGCTCCAAGGCCGGGGCGATTCTCACTTCCCTCAACCCTGCCTACAAGGAAGAAGAAATTCGTTACCAGCTCGAAGATTCGGGCGCAAAAATTCTGATCGTCCATTCATCCCTTGCACCCATTGCTCAGAAAATTAGGGAAGGTCTTCCGGGCCTCGTCGAAATCATTGTTACCGAGGGGAGCCCTCCACCGGGATGCTTGGAATTCGACGATTGGCTCGAGACCGAACAAACTGATCCACCAGAGGAGCCTTTGATCGATCAGGCCAGGGACCTGGTCGCCCTGCCCTACTCAAGCGGTACAACCGGCCGCCCCAAGGGCGTGATGCTGTCTCATCGAAACCTGGTTCGGAACTACCACCAGTTCGTGCACAACCACCAAGTTGGCCCCGAGGATGCGGGATTAAACTTTTTACCCCTCTACCACATCTATGGCACGATGATCATGGGCGGACTTATTCTTGCCGGAGCCAAGCAGGTCCTGATGCGCCGCTTCGATGTGGAGGGAGCCCTCGAACTCATTCAGCACCACAAACTCACCTTATTTCACACCGTGCCGCCCGCCCTACTTGCCATCGTCCACCATCCAAAGACGGAGAACTACGACCTCTCCTCCCTGCGCTATATCATGAGCGGAGCGGCCCCCCTCCCCCCAGAGGTTCGGCGGCTCGCACAGGAAAAAACCGGGTGTCTGACCTTTATGGGCTACGGTTTGACTGAAACCTCCCCTGTCACTCACATAAACCCACTCGAGGAAGAATGGGTCCGAGAAGAATCTATCGGTCTCCCCGTTTCGGACCTCGAGCAAAAAGTCGTGGACACTGACACTGGTGAACGCGAGCTACCTATAGGAGAGGTGGGAGAGTTAATCGTTCGGGGGCCCCAGGTCATGCAAGGATATTGGAACGCACCCAAGGATACCGCCCGTGCCCTTCGGTCAGGATGGCTCCATACGGGCGATATCGTACACATCGATGAGGACGGATACGTCTACGTGGTCGATCGCCTCAAAGAGATGATCAAATACAAAGGATTTTCCATCGCGCCGGCCGAACTCGAGGCGCTTCTTCACCAGCATCCCCAGGTGGAGGATGTGGCTGTCGTGGGCAAGGCCAACGATGAGGCGGGAGAGATTCCCAAAGCATTTGTCGTTTTAAAACAAGGAGAAACCACCGAGGAAAAGGGTATTATGGATTTTGTCCGAGGAAAGATTGCCGCCTTTAAAGAAATTCGCGAAGTGGAGTTCATCGATCAGATTCCCAAATCCCCTAGCGGGAAAATCTTGCGTCGAAAGCTCCGAGAAAACTGACCGTCCCCGGCCTCTCCAGAATGAGAAAGCTCTCCATCTTCCTCTATCCAATGGGTTCTGCGATCTCTGAGCGCCATCCCAACTCCTCCTCACACCACCGCGCAGCGGCAAGAAGGTCTGACTCCCCGAACCGGCGACCCCCAAGCTGGATGCCGAGAGGCATGTTGTCTGCCCCGCACCCCATAGGGAGGGTCACGGCGGGGTGGCCCGAAAAAGTGAGCTGCTCGTTAAAGAGAGGATCTCCAGTCGATTCTTCCCACGGCGGAGGAGCTTCGAGCTGAGTGGGCAAAATTACAATATCGTATTTTTTAAATACTGCATCCATTGCCTCGGTAAAGCGGGCCTGGAGACGCATCGCCTTCAGATAATGGACAGCGGGCGTCATGAGTCCTGTCGTCACCGTCATTCCGACTGACGGCGCATATTCGTCAGAAAATTCAATGAACATATCCTCGTGGTAGGTAGCCGAATCTACGCATCTCCCTAAAAAATGCGCAGCATGAATTTGGTCTAGATTGAGGGAAAGCATTCCCTCCTCGACCTGCACACCATTTTCTTTAAGAAGTGCGGTCGCCTCCAACATCCGTTCCGCCACCTCATCACTCGCACGAGGAAAGAAGTCGCTTTTATAGAAAAGAGCACGCCTGGGCTTTCGAGGAGTGGAGGTCTCGGCATATTTCTCCACTACAACATCGGGCGCACCCTGGTCCCCGGGGTCTGGGCCTGATACCACCTCAAGCAGTCGGGCAATATCTTCTATCGAGCGGGCAATAATTCCCAGATGATCGAAGTTCCAAGAAACCTTCACGATCCCGCTTCGGGGAATTCGCCCATAGGTAGGTTTGAGCGCCATCACGCCGCAATATGCTGCAGGCCGCAGAGTTGACCCGGTGGTCTGGCTCCCCAGTGCAGCGGGAACCATCCCAGCCCCTACTGCCGCCGCCGACCCGCTGCTCGAGCCCCCCGGACTCCGATCCAGATTCCAAGGGTTTCGGGTTATTGAAGGATCGCGATTAGCAAACTGGGTAGTTACTACCTTGCCCAGTGCAACCGCACCGGCTTCTCTAAGGCGTCCGGTGCAGGCGGCGTCCTCCTCAGGGACATATCCCGTATAAAGAGGGGAACCCGCCTCTCTCCTCAAACCTTTGATATCAATAATATCCTTTGCGGCGTACGGCACTCCTGCAAGAGAGCCCTGCACCTCGCCAGCCGTCCGCAAAGTATCTGCCTTCTCAGCTGCAGCGAGGGCTCCTTGACGGTCCACTTGCGTCCAAGCCTTTACACGATCTTCCAAGGCATCGATTCGTCCAATAAGGGACTGCGTCCACTCTGCGGCAGAAAGCTTCCCCTCCGCCATTTGATCCAGCCCCTCGCTCAAGGTTAGTTTCCACGCTTCAGTTAACACCCCGCCCTCCTACCGGAGGCAGGGGCCGTATGGGTTCTTCTTCTTTTTCGAATTTTATCGCAGAGAGGATAAGCAGCTGATTCGCCACATTTTTAGCCACTGATTTTGACAAATCGTTTTTGGGAAGCCCGTATACGACATGTGCCATCTCTTCGATTTGACTTTCAAGACGGTCGGCATCTCCTCTAAATTCTCCCTCGCCCATGGCATCCTCCTTGTTCATCCGGGAAAAAAATGTATCCCTAGTTGTCCAAAAAAAACAACCCCACCAAATCATTACAGATTCAATCACTACCTCAAAAAAATGAGGACTTTCGGGGAGGGTCCCTGAATTCCCCACACAAATTCTTTGCTTTTATAACGCTATTTTGCCCCACATTCATCTCGTTGGCGAATAGTTCGGCACAAGTTTGGACCTAACTTTCGATAAGTATTCAACCGTGAACCGCCCGCCTTGTCACGAGACAGGATGGGAATCCTGCCATCCCTTCGGGTACGAGTGCTGCGACTTCAGTATCGTCTCCTGAAGCCAATGGAAACACGACCAGGACCTTTGGCTCCTCCCCTGATGGAATCGATTTTTTTCCGGGATGTCTTTGAAACAAAAATTCAATTAGAAAATACCTGGGCGAAGAATCCAATCCATTTCACTCTCTTCTTGACAGATTTCCATCCATTTCGTTAGCTTGTGGCCCCTGTTTGGAGAAGGGGGCCGCTCGCCCCCGTTTATACCTCCCTGCATATTCGTAGAGGACTATCGTATGAGCGCACAGGACCACACTGCCCCCGGTGCTGACCAGCCTCTCTCGCGTACCTTTATTTCATCCGAGAGGTTCGGAAAAATTAACCCGCTCCCGGTCCAGATGCTCGAAGATGCCGGTGTGGAGCTTGTCTACAACCCTTATGGACGGCTTCTCGATGAGTCGGACATGAAGGAACTTATCGCAGGATGTAATTCCGTAATCAGCGGGGCCGAGCCGCTCTCTTCCGCCGTCATGGATTGCTCACCGGAATTGCGCTTTATCTCTCGGTGCTCGGTAGGCCTGGACAGCGTAGACCTCCTGGCCGCCCGCAAGAGGGGCATTCCCGTCTCCTATGTGCCCGGTGCCAACGCTGGGGCAGTGACCGAACTAACCGTGAGCCATGTCCTCTCCCTCCTGCGGAGGGTAAAGGAATCGGAAACATCCTTGCGCAGCGGGACCTGGAACCGGGTGATGGGCCGATCCCTTGAAGAGCTCATCGTAGGCATCATCGGTGTGGGCCGCATCGGAAAGCGTGTAGCACGTCACCTAGCCGCATTCGGTGCAAAAATCATCGCCAACGACCTCGAGCCTGACAAGACTTTCGGCGATGAACTCGGCATCAAATGGGTCGAGAAAAAGCATCTCTTCCGCGAAGCCGACGTCATTTGCCTCCACGTTCCCGCCACCCCCCTCACACGAGGGATGGTGGGAGAAAAGGCTCTGGCCTCGATGAAGCCGGATAGCATCCTGATCAATACGGCCAGGGGAGGATTAATCGACGAAGCGGCACTGGCCAGCGCCCTTCGATCTGGAAAACTGGGCGGCGCGGCACTGGACGTTTTTGAGCGCGAACCCTACACGGGTGAGCTAACGGAAATCGAAAACTGCACCCTCACCTGCCATATGGGAGCGAGTTCGCGCTCATCTCGTTTGCGGATGGAGGTTCAGGCAGCCGAAAATTTGATCTGTTTCCTAAAAGGGGAACCTGTCCCTCGGCTGGTTCCAGAATCGGAGTACGAAATCCAGGCCATGGAGAGTTAAGGCAACCGGTAGACTCTTCCGAGTTCCACGGACATTCGTCCTCCCCGCACATTCCGGTCCGGGCAGGAACTCGAATATCGAACCTACAATCATCAGTGAGGAACAAACATGCCGGACAAAAAAATTGAAGGACAGCGCACAATCGTCACCGGTGCCTCCTCGGGCATCGGAGCCGCCATTGCCATGCGGTTCGCCGCCGAGGGCGCCTCCGTCTGGGCAGCCGGAGGCGCCGATTCTGAAGGACTCAATAGAACTCTAAAGACCTGCAAAGAAGCAAGCGTGAATGCAGGGGGCAAGGGATACGATCTTTCCGATTCGAACAATGCCGCCGTCCTCATTCAAGAGGGCGCTGATTTTCTGGGCGGACTCGACATATTTGTGAGTTGCGCTGGAGCGCGCAATCACAAGCCGTTGACAGAGTTTTCAGGAGAAGAGGTCGATTTTCTTTTTGAGGTGAACGCCAAGGCACCCTTCCGCGCCTCTATCGAAGCCGCAAAAATCATGAAGGCGCAAAAAAGCGGCCGCATCCTCATTATTGGCTCCATTCACGCCATGATCGGCGTGGAAAACAATTCGCTTTACTGCACTACGAAGGCGTCCAATCACAACATGACCCGGGCATTGGCCACCGAACTAGGACCCCAAGGCATCCGCGTGAACTGTCTAGCTCCTGGAACCACCGTCACCGATAGGGTCCAGAAGATTCACGACAGCCGGCCCGGCTACGCAGATGCCAAGCTGGTCAACATTTCCGTGAAGCGCTTCGCCACCCCAGAAGAAATGGCCGGAGTCGCCTTATTTATGGTCTCTCAAGAAAATGACTTTATGAACGGGGCGATCGTAACAAGCGACGGGGGAACCACTGCCTGCTAAAGAAATGGTCTCAGAAGAATCATTGGCATCAAATGTCAATGATGTAATTATTTTTCCTGACGAACGCCAGGGACTCCAGAAAAATCCGTTGGCGACGCCTCCAGTAAATTTTTCATCACCGACAGATCCCCCTCATCAGTTCATTCATTGGGCTAGAGAGTCCTTCTATCCGGTTCAATAACTCTTCACTTTACCAGCATCCCTCTCCCATATCTCCACCTGCCACACCTATTGGAAATAAATTCGGGTAGAGAGTTTGAATCCCGGCCAACAGCAAGAACGTCCCCTCCCCCGCAACGATGCGGAATGAAATCGTGCAGCTGAATGAGGACCTGTCAATTTCCGCAGTAACTTGGGGTTGAAAAAGGTCTCTGAACGCACAGGAGGCCAGATGTCCTGCCTATCGAACTCACTCTTTCAGGGAGTCCGCCCCAAGAAGAGCTTCCCGGAGACGGCTCTTGAGCACCACCCCGTCGCGGGGAGGAAGAACCTTCGGGGAATAGGAATAATGATCTTCGGTAATTTTGATGGCGGCCAGAACGGGCCCTGGCTCAAAGCGGACCATATGGATTGCCCGCGAGAGACTTTCCTCGTCGGCAGCAGTAATCGTCTGGGAGAATCCAGCTCCCGAAGCCATCTCAGCCAGGTCAATTCCATAAGAAGTGTGCGTGAGCTGCCCTCCGGTCTCTCCATATATCCCATTATCGAGAACGGCAATTCCAAGGTTTTTGGGCGCCTGGGCAGCGATGGTGGCCAGTGCACCAAGCCCCATCAAAAGCTCCCCGTCCCCGGTGACCACCAGCACGCGGCGTTCGGGCTGCGCAAGAGCGAGACCGAGTCCAATCATTCCCGCTCCGCCCATCGCACCCCAAAGAGGAAAATTTAACGGATGATCTTCCACGGCCGTGCAGTCCCACACCGGAGATCCCAGGCCGATAATGGCCAGCTCCTCCTGCCTTCCAGCAAAGAGCTCGCTCACAACCTGGTTTCGAGGAACCCGATCGTTTTTAGGCGCCATCCGAATTCCCGCTGAATCTTTTCGCGCCAATGAGCTGCTGGGCAAGCATGACCCCCACCAAACGCGATGTGTTAAAGGCCACTTTCGCTGCAGCCTCGACGGTAGGACCCACTGAGGTGGAATCTTCGACGCGGTAAACGAGACCCCCAAGAAGTTCGATGGCCGAGCTGGCGGCCTGGCCCATGGGCACCTGCCAGGGATTGAATTCTCCCCACTCCCCCCGCATCGTAACGAGAACAAGAACTGGGATGCGGCAGTTGGTTGCGAGAGTGAACATGTTCATGCAATTGCCCACGCCGCTACTCTGCATGAGAAGCGCCCCCCGTTGACCACCGAGCCAGGCGCCCGTTATCAGACCAATACCCTCTTCTTCACTTGTGAGGGGGACAGAGACAATTTCGGGGTCGTCAACGCAAGCACCTATCAACTTTGCATGTCCCGAATCGGGAACATAGCCAACCTGCCGGATACGCATCGAACGGAAGATACCGTGAATGACCTCAGGCCACTCTTTCGTGTTCTGGGAACCAATAGTCGCGCTCATATTCACTGAATCTAGCACATGCGTCCCCCCCCTGTGGAGGATGCCAGCCACTGTTGAGAGGAATTCTGAGCAGATGTACTATCGTGACTACCTTCTATGCAGAACATCAGGAGAATCACTCCATGGCCCGCGCCATCATGATGCACGAAGAAGACAACGTGGCAACGGTCCTGATGGACGTTCTGCAAGGCGATACAATCTCCGTCGAAGGCGGCAAAGGCTCCCTCCACATCGAGGCCGCAGAAGCCGTTCCCTTCGGCCACAAGATCTCCCTATCGGGGATCGGGAAAGACCATTTAATTCTCAAATATGGAGAAACCATCGGCATCGCCATCTGCACCATCCCATCTGGAACCCACGTTCACGTGCACAATCTCAAGAGTTCAAGGGGCTAGACATGGTCCAACCCCCTTCCCTCAAAAAATCGGAATCTACTTTTCTTGGATTCCGCCGGCCCGAAGGCCCTCCCGGCGCCCGGAACCACCTCGCCATCATTAGTGCCATGGACAACACCAATCCGCTCGTCCGGCGAATCTGCTCCCTTCGGAGCGATCTTACTGCCGTCAACACATCGTTCGGCCGTGCTCTTATGGGAGTGGATGAGGCCCAGCATTTTCGCATCATGGGCCATCTGGCCGGACACCCCAACGTGGGTGCGGCTATCATTATCGGACTCGAACCCATGACTTCGGGAGCCATTGCCGAAGCGGCCGCCCAAGCCTCTCCCTGGATGCCAATCGAGATCGTCACCATCCATGAAACCGGAGGCACGCTGAAAACCACTTCACGGGCACTCGAACTCGCCGGAAAACTCGGCCCACATCTTTCCACCGCTCAGCGAGAACCCTGCGGACTGGAGGAACTCACCCTCGGCACCGAATGTGGGGGTTCAGACACCACCAGCGGACTCGTCTCAAACCCGGTGACCGGGATGGTGGCAGATCGAGTGGTTGCCGCAGGGGGCACAGTGATATTTTCAGAGACCCTCGAGATCGTTGGGGCCGAGCACCTTCTGGCAGCCCGGGCGGCAGACGCAAAAACAAAACAAAAAATTCTCGGCGGGGTGCAGCGCGCACTCACATATGCACAGGAACTCGGCGTCGATCTCATCGGCAGCAATCCAACCGCCGACAACATGGAGGGCGGCCTATCCTCTATCGAGGAGAAAAGTTTAGGTGCGATCAAGAAAGGTGGAAACGGCCCCATTGTTGAGGTGGTCGGTGCAGGTGAACGTCCCACAAAATCAGGGACCGTGTTCGCCGACGCACCCTGCGGCGGAGTGGAAAATATCACCTCCCTCTCAGCCAGTGCGGCCCAGGCCATCGTCTTCTCCACCGGAATCGGTAACCCAATTGGTCATCCCATTTCCCCGACGATCAAGGTGACGGGAAACCCGCGAACCGCCACTCTCATGCCCGAAAATATAGATGTAGATCTGAGGGATGTCATAGAAGATGGGGTCGGCTATCCAGAAGCCACCGACCGCCTGGAAAAAGAACTTCTAGAGGTGCTGAGCGGAAAACTCACTACCTCTGAACTGCTTGGAGAGACCGAAATTACGGTGAGCCGCGCTGCGCTGAGTCTTTGAGACTGCCCCCATGCAAGATACGAGCAGCGAAGAATCTCGAAAACTGGATTTGGCTTGGGAGCACTCTGTACTCGACGCCATTTTTCAGCGTAGAGCTCGGAGGATCCCCTGGGGAGGCGAAAAACCCGGCGGGGTGACCCCATTCCGCTCCGAAAAAGAACCCTTTCCTCTGGATGAAGCCGAAGAAGCTCTCCTCGTCGCAGCGGGAGCAGGCATCACCGGCATCGCCCTTGCCGATATTCCCTACACGGACTGGGAAGGAACTGATCTGACCGGCAACCTCCTGATCCAGTTCGATGGGCGCACATACCCGAGCTCCTGCTCTTCGCACGGAACCGAGCTCTTCTTCACGAATGATAGCGGCACGTTTTTCGTCGATATTCGAGGTAGGCGTCCTAAAAATTTACTGGAATTTCAGATTCCCGGCGACCGGCAAAAAGTACTGGACTTTTTTCGATCCGCCGTCGTCAAAATTAGCGAGAATCGCCTCAACCCGCCCGAACCTAGCCATCTGCCCTGGAATCGGTGGCATGTGAACCAGCCGGGAACAACGATGTTCATCCCCGTCTCAGACGTCACATGGCAATATATCAATGGACTGATGGTAGCCCTCGAAGCGAGGGGCTCCTACATCTACGATGACCTAAACGGAAGTGCCGAGCCTCTCCGCTCCTACGCCAATCAGGGACACCTCGAAAGAAGCCGAGCCGTCTCCCTGCGCGACTTCGAGCAACGTGTCGCACTCCAGATTATCGGGATCGAACAATCCACGATGCTTCACAACATGGCGCTGGCCGCTCAAGCCATCGGTTTGGGGAGTTTTGTTTTCCCCGCCTTGGACCCTTCAGTCATTTTCGGTGCGAAAGAAAATGGCGGACTTGGTTTTCGTCACCTCTCCCAGATCCCCCGTTCAAACCGGGCCAGCTGGCTCCCGCCGCCCAGAAAAATTCCGATTGGCCTCGATGGCCTTTTTGAGGCCCACCTTCCACCCTACTGTAAAGACATGCGCGACGCAGTTCACACCATTTATGCCGCCAAATGGGGCGAGAACGGTATTTACACAGACAATGAGATCGAGTCCAGCCTGAAGGACCGAACCCCTCTCGCCAGCCAGGTACCAAGAACGCCTGAATGGGTCGTCGACGCTGCGGGGGACTTGTGCCAATACCTTTGGGACACTTACGGACGCCTACCGGTCACGGTGGACCCAATGTCCACACTTCTTTGGTTCCAGGCCCTTCATCTAGACACCGAATTTTACGACCGCCACTACCAACCAGGCGCCTATACCAGCACTATCCGAGACCACATGAAAAAATGGCATCCTGGAAAAGACTAAAAAAAACAATACAAATTAATCAAATATGTTCTCCAAAAAAAGTCCCCCCTCCAGCCGACGATCCGCTGGAGGGGGACTTGGTGAATCGGGTGCGAGCTTCTAAGACTCCCTAGTTCGCTGGGGCGCCCCTCCTGGATCTGCGAGACTTGCTCTTCTTGGCTCTGAGCGCCCTGCGGAGACAGGCAATTCGTTTCTTTCTATCTTTTCTGAACTCTCTGCTACACTCGCTTTTCGCGATTGTACGATCGATACAGCCCCTTTGTTTCCTTTTATCTTTCGTGGACCTCCTGCACACGCTTTTCGCGATTGTACGATCGACACAGTCCCTTTGTTTCCTTTTATCTTTCTTGAACTTCCTGCACACGCGCTCAGCGTGCTTGCGATCGAGGGCCTCTTGTTGCCTATTGGATCTGCGAGACTTGCGGGACACACGTTTCT
>Ga0315336_1006216_pt1 | contig 12383 bp, 10 predicted proteins | sample ASW5metaG_FD_204512 | JGI IMG/M metagenome (GOLD analysis project Ga0315336, IMG submission 204512) | Ammonia-oxidizing marine archaeal communities from Monterey Bay, California, United States - ASW #5 | ecosystem: Environmental > Aquatic > Marine > Intertidal zone | place: USA: California...
AGTCTCTGGGGTTACGGCGGGCCGATCTTGGTCGATGACCATGTCAAAATTCAACGCATGCCGTTCATCACCCCGGAAATTCTCGCCTCACCGGCGCACGCCATGCCCTACGAATTGCTCGAAGCCATCGATCTCTGGACTTGGAAACGGGTGCGCACGGCGAAACGGGTCCGCATCACCGACCCGGAAGGCACCGACATCGAATTCACCAATCACGATGAGTATTACGACTCAAAACGCGAAAACTATAACTGGGACCTGATCACCAAGACCTGGACCGACAACCCGCATTTCGCCAAGACCTACCTGCCCGGCCATGTCACCGGACGACCGTGGATTTTCCTGCCCGGCAAGGAAGACGGCAACGGTATCATCGCCGGCACCACCAACCATATCGCACCGGTCGACTGGACCCAGTTGAAGATCGAGAACTCGAAAGTTACGGAGATCAACGAGGGTGGTGAGTTCGGCGACAAACTCCGCGCTCTGATGGCGGAATGCGCCGATATCCAATATCCCGGCATGCCGTCGCCCGGCATCATGCATTGGTGGGAAGCCTCCATCGGCACCAATCCGCACATTCACCGACCGAGAAAGGATTTCCCCTCGGGTCTCGTCAACTGCCTCTATGAGCGGGTCCGTTCCGGCGTCATTCATATCGGCTTCGGCACCATCATCTCGTCCATGGACGAACGCCGCGCGGCGCGCGAAGGCAAGAAGGTCGGTCATTGGCACCTGCATCTCTACTTCCCCACCTATACGACGGAAAACGGTGGTGACAACGATATGGTCATCGACGATGGTCGCCTGCTCGCCTTGGACGATCCGGAAATCCGCAAAATGGCGCAAAAGCACGGCAAACATCACGACCCGGACCTGTGGCTGCAGGAGAGTTGGATACCCGCCGTGCCGGGGATCAACGTCAAGGGTGATTACTGGAAACACTACGCCAACGACCCGCTCAACTGGGTGAAGACGGAATTGGATATCTGCCGCAACTGGCATCACCTGTTTTCAACCATGGTCGGCGGCGACCCGAAATACTGTGATGACGAAGCCGGGTTCTGGACCGGCAACTGCGTTGGCCATCCGAACCTGCACAAAGACACCTGCTGTTCCTGAGGCAGTCACCTTCACTTCCCATTGGGGATTTCCCATAGGGAAAGCAAACATGGTAGAAGGGGGCCATCTACCGGACGCGGAAGATCACCGCGTCCGGTTCTTTTTTGCCGGGGAAGCGCATGTTCGGCTACAGCTACGAGGTTCTGGCCGCGGTCAGCATCGGCGTCGGTGTCGGCGGTTTCGCCAAGGGCGCGACAGGCATCGGTCTGCCGATCATCGCCATCGCCGTGATGGTCAATTTCATGGACCCGACGACAACCTTCGTCACCCTGGTCATTCCCATTCTGGTCACCAATTTCTGGCAAGCCGCCACATCGCACAATTGGAAAGAACCCTTTTTCCGGTTCTGGCCGATGATCCTGTGTTTCATCACCAGCCTGTTCATCGGCGCCGAGTTGCTGGTTGTTCTCGATAGCGGCGTCCTGCTCATTATTCTAGGCATTTGCGTCACCATCTTCGCCGCATCCAACATGCTGAAGCCGCGGGCCCAGCCCTTATCACCAACCGTTGAGCGTTGGGTCGGCCCCTTTGCCGGCGCGCTCGGCGGGTTGCTCGGCGGGATGACCTCCATCTGGGGGCCACCGATGATGATGCTGTTCGTCATGCTGAAACTGAACAAGGACGAATGGGTCCGGACCGTCGGCCTGATCTGGTTTCTGGGGTCAGTGCCCCTAGCCATCGCGCACTACAACAACGGCGTTCTGAATGCGAACACCGCGCCCCTGTCCGCCTTCGCCTGCATTCCCGGCATGATCGGCATCTGGCTCGGTGAGGCGGTTCGCCGGCGCATCGACCAGGAAACTTTCCGCAAGGTCTTGTTGATATTGCTCTTCGTCATCGGTCTCAATCTGATCCGCCGGGCCGTGTTTTGACGCATTTCCGCTTGTCTCGAAAGTGGCAGGCACACAGAATATCGACCGTGATCACAACTTGCCGTGGAGCCGATTATGAATGCTGGCCGGGGTGAATTCGCGACCCGTTTGGGATTTATTCTGGCCGCCGCCGGTTCCGCCATCGGTCTCGGCAATATCTGGAAATTTCCCTATGTGGCCGGCCAGAACGGCGGCGGCGCATTCGTGATCGTCTATCTGATCATGGTCTTCAGCATCGGTCTTTCGGTGATGCTTGCCGAATTTGCCATCGGCCGGGCAGCCCAGCGCAACCCTGTTGGTGCCTTCGCCAAACTGAAAGGCGGCGCCTGGACCGGAGTTGGCTATTTGGGTGTCGCCGCCGGGTTCATCATACTCTCCTTTTACGCCGTCGTCGGCGGTTGGACGTTGGCCTATACGGTTCACACCATGGGGACTTTGCTGGAAACATCCGACCCGAAGACCTTGGGCGCATTCTTCGGGGAGTTCACCGCCGACCCCGGCAGTTCGGTTTTCTATCACGGCCTGTTCTTGGCCATGACCATGGCGATCGTCATCGGCGGGGTTGAAAAAGGTATCGAGCGGGCCAGCAAATTTCTCATGCCGGTCTTGCTGGTATTGCTCGTGGCGCTTTGCCTACGAGCCGTCACCCTGCCCGGCGGCGGTGCCGGGATTGCCTTCTTCCTGACGCCGGACTTCTCGAAGATCGACATCGACACCATCAACGCAGCCCTCGGTCAGGCCTTCTTCTCACTGTCGCTGGGCATGGGCGCCTTGCTGACCTACGGATCATATTTGTCGAGGCAAGTGCATCTCACCACCGCGGCTCTCTGGGTGACGTCCCTGGACACGTCGATCGCCCTGCTCGCCGGATTTCTAGTGCTGCCGGCGGTTTTCGCCTTCGGGTATGATCCGGCGGCGGGTCCGGGCTTGACGTTCATTACACTGCCAGCCGTGTTCGCCCAGATGCCGGGCGGCGCTTTTTTCGGACCTTTGTTCTTCGGTTTACTTTCAATCGCCGCCCTGACATCTGCCGTTTCCCTGTTGGAGACCGCGGTTGCCTATTTTGTCGACAACCGGGGCTTATCGCGCCGCAAGGCCACCGCCTGGGCCGGCATCATAATTTTCGCCCTCGGCATCCCGTCGGCACTTTCCTTTGGCGCCCTCAGCGGACAGACCGTCGCGGGGCGCACTTTTTTTGATCTCATGGATTACCTGGCGTCGAACGTGATGCTGCCACTCGGCGGTATCGCCATATCCGTATTCGCCGGCTGGACCATCATGGATCGCATCATCGATGAAATCACCGCCGATGGTGCACACGGTTTCCCAGCGCGAACCATATGGATCTGGATCTGCCGCATCGCTGCCCCGCTGGCAATCACCTGGATACTTGTCAGCGGTCTTTAGCCGTTCGACGCATCACAGCATACTTTCGAAAACCCAATGAGGAGCGGCTGCCATGGACCTGACCGACCCACAAATCTGGGCAAGCTTGCTTACCCTGACAGCCCTGGAAATCGTCCTCGGCATCGACAACGTCATCTTCATATCCATCGTCGTTGCCAAGTTGCCGACAGAAGTTCAGGCCCGGGCCCGATTTATCGGATTGAGCGGCGCTTTGGTGTTTCGCGTTCTCCTGCTTGCAAGTTTGGTTTGGCTGGTCGGCTTGACGAAACCCGTCTTCAACATGTTCGACATCGCCTTTTCCTGGCGCGATCTGATCCTCATCGGCGGCGGCCTGTTCCTTATGTACAAGGGTACCCATGAAATACACGAAACCGTCGAAGGTGCAGAGGACGGCGGGTCCGATGCCAATATCCATTCCTTCGCCGTCGCCATCTTTCAGATCATGGTCCTCGACATTATCTTTTCGCTCGACTCGGTCATCACCGCCGTCGGCATGACCAATGTGCTGCCGATCATGGTCACCGCCGTCGTCATCGCCGTGATCATCATGATGGTCGCATCCGGGCCCGTCTCACAGTTCATTCAGGATCACCCGACAACCAAGATGCTGGGGCTTTCATTTCTCTTATTGGTCGGTATGGCCCTAATCGCGGACGGCTTCCATTTCCACATTCCGCGCGGCTACTTGTATTTCGCCATTGCCTTTTCCGCCGGTGTCGAAGTGCTCAACGTGCTTGCAAGCAAGCGCCGCAAGCGGTCGGCGACAGGCTGAAGGATTACTCAGCGGCCTCGGCGGCCGTCAGGGACGGCCGCAGGACCAGGCAAAGCGGCAGAACCAGCAATATACTAGCGGCCAGAACAATGAGCCCGGCTGTCAATCCGAAGTGATCGCTAAACAGACCATAGGCGAAAGGCGCTGCCGCGCCGGCACCGACCCCGAACGTGTAGAACAGGCCAAAGGCACGTGCCTGGCGATGCGGATCGACAAAATCGCCAACCGTCCCGTAAAGCACGGACGACGTGCCATTCAGGACGACGCCGAGGGCCGGCAAAAAAATCAACGTCGCCAGCAAGGGCATATATACCACAGCGATGATGAGTGAAACGCTGGCGATTTCCGTCAGAACCACCGTGCGCAAAATACCGACACGCTCGGCGATGAGACCGCAAATCAGCTTGCCAGCGGCGCCGCCGGCGAAAACCAGGGTGAATGCAAATCCAACGGATCCGGTCTCGGCACCCTTCTCGATTAGGAGAAACGAAAGAAAGGTCAAAAACCCGAAACGCGACGAGCAATCGACGATCGAAATGGCACTGAGGGCCGAGAATCCCCTTCGATCGCCAATGCCCCAACCGCCCCAACCGCCCTTTCGTTGATCCGATTTGCCGACCTTTTTTTCCAATTCAGGCATCGCCGGACCACCGACATCAAGATGCCGAAGCACCAAATAGATGGCAATGGCCGCGACAATACCAACTCCGCCGTAGACCATGGCGCCGGTTTGCCAACCGGCGATGCCGGCAATGGCCGCGACACTGAAAGGAATGACGATTTTGCCGAGATCGCCGGTAAAATTATAAGTGCCCAAGGCGGCACGCCGCCGCCCGCCGTCATATGCGCGCGATACCAGGGCCGAGGCCAAAGGGTGCTGTGTACCGCAACCCACGCCACAGAGGAAAAGAAACACCGCGAGCATGCCCATATTATCCGCATGGGCGAGCAGAATGAACCCGGCCCCGGCAAACACTGTTCCGCAGACAAGAACCGCGCGTTCGCCAAACCGTTCGGCAAGAAAACCGGCGGGAACCTGAAAGCCCGCGAGACCGACGGTGACACAGGTTTTTAATATGCCGACCTCGGCAAACGACAACCCAAAGGCTTCTCGCCATAACGGCAACAGGACATAGACGGCGTCGGTAAAGCCGTCGTGGATGAAGTGCGCGAAACCGCTAGCCGACAATATCTTGCGGCGGCGGGTTGTTTCGGGATCGGGGAGAGAGGACGCATTCATGATGGCGGCAGGTTAGAGGCTTACCAAGCTTGGGACAACTCACCCGGCGAATGGAACCGGGGATTACTGGAAGATGGCCGCGCCTCCGGCTATACTCCGGCCCGAAATGCGATGACAACATGGCAAAGGGCATGAAGAGACGGCTTTTTACTTTCTGGCTTGCCGCCACGGTTCTCTTCCCGGCAGCCCTCAGCGCCGCCGGCGATCCTCCCTTGCAATTGCTCTATGCCGACCGCGCGCCTTACTACATCACACAAGCCAATGGCATGGTTGGCGGATTGGTTTCGGGCCCCGTCAGGGAAGCGTTGACGAAAGCGGGCATTGCCTTTGAGTGGGTGGTACAACCCGGAAAACGCCAGATCGAAACCATTCGCAAAGGCCGGATACGGGCCTGTTCGCCCGGATGGTTCAAGAAACCGGAACGCGAGAAATTCGCCAAGTTCAGCGATTCCATTTACCAAGACAGACCCCAGGTCGTGGTTATCCGCCGAGATGACCAGACCCGCATAAAACATGCGACCCTGACCGGGTTTTTCAAAGACTCAAAACTCAGGTTTGGCGCAAAACTCGCTTATTCATACGGGAGCTATATCGACAAATGGCTCGAAGACATCTCACCACCGACACAACGGACCCCTCAAGACTCGACTGGCATGGTCCGTATGTTGCTCGGTCGGCGATTTGATTACTTTTTAGCGGCACCGGAGGAATTCAGCAGTCTCGTGTTGAACCTTGATGAAATGGGTCAGCGGATCGTATCCATGGAAATGACGGATATCCCGCCGGGCAACTCGCGGTATCTGATGTGCTCCAGATCGGTCGAAGACATCCTTATGAAGCGCTTTAACAAAGCCCTCGCCGTCGTCTTTGAATAAATCCGGCTATACGGCCAGCAAAAGCTTGCCTTTGGTCTGCCTGGCCTCAATGATTTCATGTGCGCTACGGGCTTCGGCCAGCGGCAGAGTCTGATCGATGATGACGCTCAATTCACCCGCCGCGTACCATCCGAACAAGTCATAGGCGCGGGCCTGGCGTTCCTCCGCCGTGGCGATGTAATCGGCTAAGTGCGGCCGGGTGAAGAAGACTGAGCCGGCTTCTGCCAGGTCGAGCGGATCCAACTGGCCGATGGGGCCCGATGCATTGCCGTTGTTGGAAACGACACCACGCCGTTTGACGCATTTTAGGCTGCCCTGGATGGTATCCTTGCCCACCGAGTCGTAGACCACATCAACGCCCTCACCTTCCGTCAGCCCAAGTACTTCTTCGGCAAAATCTTCGTCGCGGTAAAGAATCGTATGGTCGGCACCGAGGCCGGTGGCGATCTCCGCTTTCTCCGCACTGCCGACCGTTGTGAACACCGTCGCGCCCAGACGTTTCGCCAATTGGATCAGCAACTGTCCGAGGCCACCGGCGCCGGCATGAACAAGGCAGCTATCGCCCGGCTGTAACGGAAACAAGGAGTGCGAGAGATAATGCGCGGTCGAGCCCTGTAGCTGCAGGGCGGCGGCAATATCCAGGGGCACGCCGTCCAGAACATGGACGAGTTTCCAGACCGGCACCACGGCGTATTCGGCATAACTGCCAAGTTCGATGCAGTAGGCGACGGGATCGCCGGCGACGAAGTCGTCAACGCCCTCACCCACCACTTCGACGAAGCCCGCCCCTTCCATACCGAGCGTCATGGGCGGGATTTGGGCGTAGGTATCGGAGCGTTTGAAGATGCCGCCGCGCATATAGATATCGATGAAGTTTATGCCGGCGTATGCCATCCGCACGAGAACCTCCCCCGGTCCCGGTTCGGGTTTGGGCACCTCATCCAACTGCAGTTGATCGGCGCCGCCGTATTGCTGAACCCGAACCGCCTTCATTCTCGGAACTCCTGATATTTCGATGCATATGATCACACATGTCACTGAATCGGCACACTAATAAACAACATCGTGCGGCTCCATCCCTGTGACAAATTTTATCGGAAAATGGCGCAGGCCGGTCGGACGAGGTTAGGTATATCGATGGATAATCTTTTCGCCGAAGAACCGTGTCCCTTCCATCGGCGGCATCGGTTGGATGACGACATGATCAGCCCCGGCCTCGGCCCAGGCATCCAAGCGCCCGCAGACCTCCTCCGCATCGCCCGTCAGGTTGGCGCCGAGAACATCATCAACGGTCGGCGGCACCGGGAAGCGATGCTTGCGCTCCTCGGCGTACATCTCCGCCCACTTCAATGTCTCCGCCCCGCCCTTGTCCGCCAGACCAACGGCGGAGACGGCCACTTCGAACGACCGGTCGGGACGTTGCCGGCGCATACCCGCAACCAGGCCGGCGACCACATCGGGGGGCTTTGAGTACATGAACCAGGCATCGCCATGCTCGGCCATCAAGGCCTGTGTCGGCGGCGAGTCCCCGGCGATCCAAATCGGCGGATAGGGTTTTTGTACGGCCTTGGGATTGCAGTAGGCATCTTTCAAATTAAAGAACTCGCCCTCGAAGCTGAACACGTCCCCGCTCATGAGGCCGCGCATGACGTGGAGCGACTCGTCCAGCCGGGCGATGCGTTCCAGGCCATCGTCGCTCCAGCTATCAAATCCGTAAGCCTTGCTCTCATCGGCAAACCAACCGGAGCCCGGTGCCAGAATGGCCCGGCCGTTGGTGATTTGGTCGAGCGTGCAGACAATCTTCGCCGTCAGGCCAGGATGGCGGAACGTATTGTTCATGGAATGCCCGCCCAATTTGACCCGCGATGTCAGGGCGCCAATGGCGGTCAATGAGGTCCAGAATTCCAAGATGGGCTTCGAGCGATCCAGGTGGGCGTTTTCCACATGGTCCGGAATCCAGACGGAATCGAAACCCAGTTCCTCGGCCAAGCGCGCCATCTCAAGCGTATAGGCGAAGCCCGCCGAATCCGCGCCCATTTCCCCTTGCACATTGAGACGTAGGCCGAATTTCAGTTTTGCCACCAAACCGTCCTCCCTCAATGCGTGGACGGCGTACTATCCAGGGTTAACGACGGTCCTTCAAGTTTCAGAGGACTTCTTTCAACGCATCACCGACATGCGACGGCGTTGCCAAGACATTGACCCCGGCGGCTTCCAGCGCCTTTTTCTTTGATGCGTAGGTTCCCTTGTCGCCCATGACGATGGCGCCGGCGTGGCCCATTTTCTTGCCCGGAGGCGCGGCGCCGCCGGCGATGAAGGCGATGACGGGTTTATCCATGCCGGCGACATATTCCGCCGCATCCTCCTCCATGGAGCCGCCGATCTCGCCGACCATGACGATGGCTTCCGTGCCTTCGAAAACGTCCAAGGCCTCAACAGCGTCACGGGTCGTCGTGCCGATGACCGGGTCGCCGCCGATACCGAGAAAAGCCGTCTGGCCATAGCCGGCGGAGACGATGTTCTGGCACATGAGCGTCGCCAGGCTGCCGGACCGCGACATCACGCCGACATTGCCCTTCTTGAAAATGCGGTCATTGAAGGCCGGCATAAAACCGAGGAAGCATTCGTCCAGCGTCACCGTACCGGCCGTATTGGGGCCGATGAAAGAGGTGCCGCGTTCCTTGGCGGCGGCCATGAAATACATGACATCCTGAACCGGAATGTGCTCAGTCAGGCAAACGATGGTCTTGGCGCCGGCCTCGATGGCATCCATGGCCGCATCCTTGACGCCCAAGGGCGGGATGAACATGACCGTGGCGTCGAAGCCGCCGTCAGCCATGGCGTCCTTGGCGGAAGCGTAAACGGGCACGCCGCAATGCTCGGTTCCGGCTTTCTTCGGATTGACGCCGCCGGTGATATTGGTACCGTATTCCTGCATGCGCTCGGTCCAGAAGGTGCCCTGTTTGCCGGTAATGCCCTGTACCAGAACCTTGTGTTCTCTGCGGACGATCCTCATGACGCACTGCCTTTCGCGGCATCAACCGCCGCCTTGCATGCCGCATCCATGTTCGGCATTGGGTCCATATCCATACGGTCCTTGAGCATCTTGATGGCAACCTCATCTCCAGTGCCGGCGATGGAATAGAAGACAGGCAAATCGGGCTTCAGTTCGTCCCAGGCGTTCAACAGGCCTTCCATCATCACGTCACAGCGCGCAAAGGCGCCGCAGAAATTGACCACCAGACTTTTCACGCCAGGTTTGTCGAGGACCATCTTCAAGGCCTCGGTGCCCTTGGTATAGGCCTCGCCGCCGATCTCACAGAAATTCGCCGGGTTGCCGCCGTGATGGCGGACCACATCCATGGTCGTCATGGTCAGTCCGGCTCCATTAGCGAGCACGGCAACGTCACCGTCGAGTTCGATGTATTTGATGCCCAAATCCTCACCGCGTATCTCAAGTTCGGTCAACTTGTCGGGCGTGCCCCTGGGCGCGATCTCTTGCTGGCGTTTGATGCCCGAGTCGTCCAGGGAGAATTTGCAATCCAAGGCGATCACGATACCGTCGCCGGTCAGCACTAGCGGATTGACTTCCAGCAGTTCGGCGTCATTGGCGCAGTAAGCGTCAAAGAGCTTCACCAGCGTTTCCGCGATCCCTTCCTCGGCGCCGTCGAGCGGCAGGCCATCGACCAATTCGCGGGCCCCATCAAGACTAAATCCTTTGCGGATATCCACCGCCGCCTTGCGCAGTTTCTCCGGCGTCTCGGCGGCAATCTCCTCGATGTCCATGCCGCCCTCGGTGGAAAACATGACCACGGGGCCCTTGGTGGTCGGATCGTTCAATACGGCCGCGTAAAACTCGCGGGCAATGTCGGAACATTGCTCGACGAGAACCTTCTCGACCACATGGGTGGCGATGGTCATGCCGAGGATGTTCTCGGCATGGGTCCGGGCCTCGTCGGCGCTATTGGCCAACTGAATGCCGCCAGCCTTGCCGCGCTTGCCCGTCGGCACCTGCGCCTTGACGACAACCCGGCCCAATTCCGTGGCCGCTGTCGCCGCTGCATCGGCATCATGGACGAGGATACTTTCCGGCACGTTGATTCCGGCGGCGGCTAGAATCGGCTTCGCCGCGTACTCTTCGAAGTTCATGGTTTTACTTCCCGTACTTTTCCCAATGGCTGCCGAACAGTGCCTCCTCGGACGGTTTGTCCTCGGGGATGGTGGTAACCAGATGGGTGATGTTGAGGAAATTCTTATAGTTCAGGTTCTCAGAAATCGAGTTCCCTGCCCAGGTGCCGCAGCCCATGGAGAGGGTGAAGTTGAGACCGTTATCGAAACTGCCGCCGTTGCCAAACGTATGCGCCTGATTGACCAGGACGCGGACAACCCGCAAGTCTTCCGCCAGTTCGCGGGCGTGATCCGTATTCTCCGTATGGATGCCGACGGAATGGCCCATGCCGACGAAATCAAGAACGTTTTGGACATGCGCCTTGGCGGCGGCGAAATCGGCGGCCCGGTAGACGGTCAGCACCAAGGACAATTTCTCATCCGAAAGCGGGTGATCCTTGCCCGCTGCGTTGTCGTCCTCGACCAGGAAAAACTTCGCCGACTTGGCCGCGTCGGGAAGTCCACATGTTTCCGCCAATACGTCCGCATCCTTGGCGATGACATGGCGATTGAGATGGCCGTCAACCCACAGGGTATCGAGAATTTTCTGTTTGTCTTCCGCCGTACAGAGATAACCACCAGCATCCTTCAAGGCCTGGATGGCACGATCATAGACGTCTTCAACAATGGTGACGGAGTTTTCCGACGAACACGACGTCGCATTATCGAAACATTTCGACATCATGATTTTATTGGCCGCGTCGGCGAGATCAGCGGTCGCGTCGATGATCACCGGTACATTGCCGGCACCGACACCAATGGCCGGCGTACCTGATGAATAGGCGCGCTTGACGTTGTTCTGCGAACCCGTGACGACGACCAAGTCGGCCTGATTCATGAGTTCCTGGGTCAGCGCCTTGTTCACCGGGGACGGTAGGACCTGGACCAGGTCCTCGGGTGCGCCGACCTTTTTCAGTTCGGCCCGCATGTAATCGACCGTCATGGTGGTTGCGGTCAGGCCGGCGGGGCTTGGCGCGACGATCACCGCGTTGCCGCCCTTGACCGCCATCATCGCTTTGTTCACCGGCGTCGCGGCGGGATTGGTGCTTGGCGCCACGGCGGCCACGACGCCGACGGGTTTGGCGTATTTGACCAAGCCCTTCTCGGGGATTTCCTCGATGATACCCACCGTCTTGACCCGCATAAGATCGCGCAGGCAGCCGAAGGTTTTCCGCGTGTTCTTGATGATTTTGCTATCGACACGGCCGAGACCGGTATCACGCACCGCAACCTCCGCCAGTTCCTTGGCATGGGCGGGCTCGTAGATGGACCAGGCCAGGGCCGTTACGGCTTCGTCCACCGCCGCCTGATTGGTGCTGTCGAAAGCATCCATGGCGGCTTTCGCCTTGTCGATCAGGCCGGTAATGACGGCGGCGGGATCATTTTCGGTTGCGGACGCCTCGGCGGCGGCAGTCTGGTTCATGCGTCAGTTCCTCTATTCGGCGGACATGGTTTGATCGTCAGCGGGACCAGGGTCAGTATCCTGATCGCAGTCCTGAAGTTCGATGATATGTTTTTGCAAGGATGCACCAACGGCACGCAATGTCGGCAGATGCGCCTCCGCCTGTTCTATGGACATGCGGGCGTCGGGGGCATGTACGGCGAGACCGGCGACGACACGTCCGTCGCCGTCATGCACCGGTACGGCCATGCCGATCAATCCGGTAATATTCTCGGAATCGTCGGAGGCATAGCCTTGCCGGCGAATTTTTTTCAGCTCCACCTCCAATAGCGACGGATTGGTAATCGTATTCTCGGTCAACTGGGACAAGGGGGCGGCATGGATCAATCGCTTGCGGTTACGGCTCGGCAGATGTGCGAGTAACAGCTTGCCAATTGCGGTCGAATGGATGGCAACCCGGCTGCCGGCACTCAATTGTAAGCGCAGCGGCCAGTCACATTCGACCCGATCCACGTAAACCACTTCG
>Ga0315336_1006217_pt1 | contig 12379 bp, 11 predicted proteins | sample ASW5metaG_FD_204512 | JGI IMG/M metagenome (GOLD analysis project Ga0315336, IMG submission 204512) | Ammonia-oxidizing marine archaeal communities from Monterey Bay, California, United States - ASW #5 | ecosystem: Environmental > Aquatic > Marine > Intertidal zone | place: USA: California...
CTGCCCTCAGCTTGTGGATAATCTGTTCGCTCGTGTATCGCTTCCTCGTCATTTCCTGCCTCCTTACACACACCCGAATCCTTCGATTCTCTCTCAAGATTCGGATTCGTTTTCAGGGGGCAGGTCACAGACGCTAACCGGCCCACGCATCATGCAGATGGGGCTGCGGCTCACCTTTTAACCAAAGAGAAGTTAGCATTCAGACCCGGCGGGGAGCGGGCCCACAGGCTCGCTCCCCATTTCTTTTTGATCGCCGGGGTACACTCGAGGTTCGGGCCCCACGCCAACAGCCGACATCGAAAACTCTCGACGCGACCAATCCATCCTTGGCGGGCTTTGCGCTAGTTTGCGTCTTCGCGAGAAACGCCTTTCATGAAGATCACCCAAATCGAACCCATCCCCATCAACGTCCCGCTCAAGCAGGGGCTCACGACCAAGACCGCCCACGGCGAGCACATCGACTCCCCCTACGTCCTCGTCCGCGTTCACACCGATGAGGGACTCGTTGGGCTCGGCGAGGCCACCGTCGCCCCACGTTGGAGCGGCGAAACCTGCGCGAGTTGTATCGAGGCGCTCAATGCCCTCCTGGCCCCCGTACTCATCGGCGAAGACCCCACGCGGGTTTCCTTTCTCCGGCAACGAATGGACCGCGCCCTCAAGCACAACCCGTTCACAAAGGCTGCCGTCGAGATGGCTTTATGGGATCTGGCAGGCAAGGCCGCCGGCGTCCCCGTCTATCAACTCCTCGGCGGACGCCTTCGCGATGAGGTCCCGATCAAGATGGTCGTCGGCGCGTTCGACCTCGACAAAGCGCGCTCCCTAGCCGAGCGATTCCTCGATTGGGGCGTCCGCTGCCTCAAGGTCAAGGTCGGCCTCGACCCCGCCGGCGATCTAGCTCGCGTGAAAGCCGTCCGGGAAGTGGCAGGCGCCGACATCCCCATCGGTATCGATGCGAACTGCGGCTGGAACGCCGCACAGGCCCGCCGCATGCTGGCCCAGCTTGAGGAGGTCGATATCCTATTTGCCGAACAGCCCGTTGGGACCGACGACCCCGCCGCCATGGCCGACGTCCGCCGCTCGACAACGATTCCGATTATGGCCGATGAGAGCATCTTCACGCTCAACGACGCTTTCCATCTGACCCACAATCATGCAGCGGATATCCTAAGTGTTTACCCTGGTAAGCATGCAGGAATTCAAGCAACACTTGAGATTGGGCACGTCGCCCGTGCTGCCGGGATCGTCTGCGCCATGGGTAGCAATCTTGAACTCGGTATCGGCACCGCCGCCATGCTCCATCTATCCGTCGCCGAACCCTCCTTAGACAGTGAAACCTATCCGGCCGACCTCATCGGGCCTCTCTATCACGACGCCGATATGATCACTGAGCCTCTCCAACTAGGCCCCGTAACCGCAAAACCACCCACAGGGCCCGGACTCGGCGTCGAACTCGACGAAGCTCAACTAACCCGCTACCGCACGGACGACTGAAGACGAGGCTTATTCAGACACACGATCTATCACGCCGCCACTCCACGTATTCCCTCTAGCGGAGCGTATTCCGTGAGACTACTACCGCCCCATACTCACGATATTTCGCCCGTTGGATATCACGGGTCACGAAGGGCGCGCGTCTATCTTCTCCATGGAATCAATCACTTACGAATATCGCAACCTATAAAGACGAGCACTCCGGGGTATGACAGAACCAGGAGATATCACCCGTTTCCAGTCCCAGAAAGTCTCACGCACACTAGCCCCCACTAACCGGAAGCGAAGGGTCCGCGTCGACCATGCAGGGTGTCCGGGATACTCTGACCGCCAAACCCGAGTCCTCCGGCTCCGGCCTTGTTACCCTGGAACCAGTAAATTCCGGCCAAATTGAACACTTCAGCGTTGTACCGATTTCTGCGTCGTCTACGTCTTAACACCGATCGTCGGCCCACCCACCAAGCCGTGTCGCTGCGACACTACATCCCCGCGATCTCAGCCGTCGTGCTCCTGCTCACGATCTGCGCCCCCCTGCCTGCACAGATCACCGGTCCGCAATACCCCGGGCGTTTGCCCCAACCGGACCCTGGCGGCGGACGTGTCCCGAACACGCGCGCACCCACCCCGTACCCCTTTCCTGGTACCGGCACAACCACCGTCAGGACGGTCCCGCCTCCCGATCTCCCCGGCTACACGGGCCCCCAAGTCCACTACGGCAAGGTCGACAAGATCGAAGAGAAGAAGCTTGTCATCATCGCCGGCGATAAGCGCATCCTTACCTTCGAGCTTTTCAAGGAAACCGAGGTTTGGCACAGAGACCAGCAGGTCAAGCGTGAAGACCTGAAGGTAGGTGACACCGTCCGGGTCGAAGCCGACCGCTCCGCCAAAGGGTTCTTTACCGCCAACCGGATCTTCATCGACGAACCCGCCAAGCCCGAGGTGGAAGAGCCGCCGCCCCCCGCTGGGCAGGAAACGGCAGAGTCGCCGCCGCCCGAAGATCGCCCCACCCTTCGCAGCGGGACCGATACGTGGGACTACTCCAAGCCACCGCCTGCCGCGCACATCCCCGTCGATGAGAGCGATCCGGGCCCGCCCACCTTGCGGCGCAAATCGGCGGAAGAGGCCGCCCGCATCCAAAGCGAACGCGCGGAGATGATCTCCGTTCCTCCGCCACAGCCGGATGTGACACCCCCTGCGGCAGGCGAAGAGGTAGAGACGTTTGAGGTCAAAACCGGCCCTCCACCGCCCGATCCCGTTATCGAGAAAGCTCGCGCCCAGGCTGAAGCCTTTACCGAGAACCTGCCCAACTTCATCTGCCGTCAGATGGTCGCGCGCTTCGAGAGCAGCGAGAAACCCGCCAACTGGGTCGCGCTCGATCTGGTCGAGGCCGAGGTCGCGTTCAAGGATGGCATGGAGTCCTACCAGTCCATCAAGATCAACGGGAAGTTCCTCAAGAAGCAAGCAATAAGCGAACTGGACGGCGGCTCGTGGAGCATGGGTGAATTCGGCACCGTACTCCGCAATATCTTCGAGCGCTGGTCGTTGACCGAATTCAAGTACCGCAAGTCGGAAACGATGAATCGGATCCGGAGCAAGGTCTACTGGTTTCACATCGAGCAATCGCGCTCGAACTGGGAGGCTCGCATGGCCGCGGTTTCGTATCTACCTGAGTACCGCGGCGCGATGTGGGTCGATGAAGAAACCTTCCGCGTCCACCGCATCGAGATGGAGGCTCTGAATCTTCCCGTCAGCTTCCCCTTGGACACGCTCGAGATGAACATCGATTACGACATGGTGCGTATAGGCGGACAGGAATACCTACTACCCGTGCACTCCGAGAACCTCGCTTGTATGCGTGGGGATCTCCGGTGCACCTGGAACAAGATCGACTTCCGCAACTACCGCCGCTTCTCCGCCGAATCGACCCTCTTCCAAACAGAGTCGGCAATCAGCTTCGAGGACAAAGAAGCTCCTCCCCCCAACCCGGAACCCGAGCCGGACGCCAAATAGCCGCCGCGTCAATCAACGATTGTGTAGCGGCACGGCACGCCGTGCCCGATGGCCCTCTAGTAATCATGACGGCGTATAATTGGTCCCAACGATGACCACAACCCGCCGCTCCTTCCTAGCCACTTCCCTAGCCGGCCTCGCCGCTTGCTCCCAGAAAAGCAAACCCAATCCTGCCGCCGATGTCCCGCTCCGGATCATCACAAAAGGCCCAAAGCACCATTGGTTCAGCTACTACGACAAACTGCAGTTCGACCCTACCAACCGCTACGTCCTTTGCATGGAGGTCGACTTCGAACACCGCACTCCGACCATCGATGACACCATCCGCATTGGCATGGTCGACCTCGAAGACAACGACCGCTGGATCGACCTTGACCAGAGCAACGCCTGGGGCTGGCAACAAGGCTGCATGTTGCAGTGGGTGCCCGGCTCCGAGTTCGAGGTCATCTTCAACGACCGTGAGGACGGCGTCTACGTCAGCCGTATCCTCGATGTGAAGACCGGCAAGAAGCGCACCGTCCCCCATCCGGTTTACTCCGTCAGCCCCGACGGCAAGAGCGCCGTCACACCCGACTTCCGGCGCATCCAAGACGTCCGGCCGGGCTACGGATACGTCGGCGCACCCGACCCGCATTCCGACGATCTCGCCCCCGAAGATTCAGGCATCTTCCACATCGATCTCGAGACGGGCGAATCGAAGCTCATCCTCTCGCTTGCTCAGATCAGCGAAACGGGTCAACTTCCCAACCCTGAACACGGCATCAAGCATTACTTCAACCATCTGCTGTTCTCGCCCGATGGCTCCCGTTTCATCGCCCTCCACCGCTGGCGGTACCCCAAGGGCAACCGGCTCACGCGCATGATCACCGCCAACTCCGACGGCTCCGACGTGCGCATCGTTGACGGCAACGGCTACACCTCCCACTTCATCTGGAGGGACCCCACGCACATCCTCGCTTGGTCCGACCAACCCAGCCACGGCCGCGCCTTCTACCTGTTCGAGGACGGCACGGACAAGGTCGAAGCCATCGGCTCCGACGTCATGCAACAGGACGGCCACTGCACCTACTTGCCCGGCCACAACAACGAGTGGATACTCAACGACACCTACCCGGACGAACAGCGCCTACAGCACCCGTACCTCTACCACGTTCTGTCTGGGCGCAAGGTAGAACTGGCCGCCATCCACTCACCGGAACAATACACCGGCGAATGGCGTTGCGACACCCACCCCCGCCACAGCCGCGATGGGAAGCTGGTCTGCTTCGACTCCCCTCACCAGGACCAAGGCCGGCAACTCCACCTAGTTGATATCAGTCAAATCGCATCTTGAGGAGGCTTCCCTACATCGTGACAGGCCGCGTACCGATCCATTGCCCAGGCGAGGGCTTGGACTCACGCCATCCGGGACCAAATCAACGACGTCAGGCCATAGACCAATCCCAGCCCCAGTAACACGCTACCGATCAGGCGCTCCTCGTGAAGCACGAACCACAAGTACAGCCCACTTGCGCCTAACAGCAGCAGCGCGATTGAGCCTAACAACGACAACGCCGCCCATACGCTCGCTGGCAGAACCTCGTGGTGGAATCCGTGATTGACATGTAACTGTACGAACGTCTCCGTCCAGCCCCAACGTTGCGTCTTGACCTGCACCGCATCACTGCCCTCGGTGTACTCGAAGATCGCATGCGTGCCGGGCCGGACGATGCGGAACTTCATCACGCCGTCCTCTTCGCTGACCTGCCGCAGATCGCCCTCGAAGTCATGGCTCCGCATGAGTTCCAGCGCCAGGGCACGCGGCGACGTAGCTGCCGCGGCATCAATGTTGATCGTCTGCTCGGTATCCACCCGGGAGTCTGGCAACCACGGGTGGTAGATAATTACCAGCGAACTGACGGCGAAGATGATCGCAAAGAAGAAGAACGCCAGGCCCAGGATCAAATGGGTATTGCGCATCCATAGAAACATCGCTTCACCTCACCGCCAGCCACATGATGATCGTCGCGAGCATCGTCACGCCGACAAGAATTTGCGCCCAAGGCATTCCTGGGCGCGTCGCGATCCACATCTACAGCCTCGACAGCGACATGAACAGGAATGCCCACGTCGCGAACTCGTTGTAGACGCCGTACAGCCGCGCCGAAAAGTCCGGCGCGCCACGCCGCGAATGCGCTGTGTGCATCGACGACACGAAGCCCCCGAGTCCGCCGTCGCGAAACTCAACGAGGACGCGCTTCTTGTCCTCGAAGTACGTTACGTTTCGAGGTCCATTCGAAGTAAACACGTTGAACGCTAGGTTCTGATCATCATCCCGATGGACGTTGTAATGACCGGCCGCCATCTTCAGTTCCGCCGCCCCGAAGACCCGTTTCGCCAGTTCCTTGTCGTCCAGATTGCCTGGCGCTGCAAACGAGAACTCCCGACGCGAAGACACTTCCGGCGGCTTCCATTCACCGGGCGCGGGCAGGAAGATCGCATAAATGCCCGTGATCCCCCAAACCACAAACGCCGTGAATGTCAGTAGCCCCGACCACATGTGGAGCTTCTTCATCCATTCGTAGAGCAACGTGACACCTCTAACTTCTCTTACGCCTTGTACTCGATGGCCAGCCCGGGCGTCTCGAGCAACCTTGCGTTGTCGTGAAGCGATTCCATCCCAAACGAGAGAACCCCCGTGGTCAACAAAGTCCGCTCGACGGGGTTTGGCAAGACGCCTTCCGCCACAAGATTCTCAAAGTTCCGCGCCATGAACCCCCAGTGCCCATGGAGATGAAACTGAATCCGGCACTCCGTCGACAGGATATCGGCGGATCCCTTCGGCCGCGCCGCGACGACCCAACTTCGCACCAGTCCGTCGCCCATGAGCAAGCGCCCCTTCAGCCCATCTCGGTACTCAATGAGGAAAAGAATCGGGTCCTCCAGAACGTCTTCGGGCCGGCCTTCAGTTCGTAATTCCGTCCGCGCAAGCGCCGCGTTCAGTAGGTCCTGCGACCAGACGCCTTGATCCCGCAACTCCCAAACCTTGCTTCCATGAAACGACTGCACGGAAGCCACACCGGTTTCCCCGCCCTGCCGCTTTTCGACAATCGCTTGCAGGGCCTCCAACGTGTGGAACCCCATGGCGTCGGTCTCTCCAAATCCGACAGTCAGAGCTTCGTCGAGTTCCTGTGTGTAGTCCAACTCCAACGGCGGATGCCGCCAAGCCAACGAGACCGTCGACCCCGCCATCAGCGGGATGCCCATCGACTTGGCCGTCTCGTACATCTCCGACGCCTTTTCCCAACTGTACGAAAAGTGCTTATCCACGAAGATCGGACACACCAACCCGTCCTGCTTCATCACCTCAATGATCCGCATGAACAACTCATACCGCGGATACAGACGCTGACCTCTTTCGTTCATTGGATAATCGCCGTGTTCGCCGACCAAGGCGACGCCGTCCACCGCCAGCCGATTACCTCCGCGGCGCAGCGCCTCGGCGACTGTCGAATAGACCTCGAAGCCGTACTCCTCGCCCAAGGCCTGCCCCATGTCGTTCTCCGGCACTTGGTCCAGATACATCGAGGCCACTTCGAGCCGTGGGTAGTACGTCTTTTTGTTCAGCCGATAGCCGTGCAAGATGCGGCTGAAGAAAACGTCCGCGTGCGACCGTTCGTGATAGACGGTCGTAATCGCGGCGATACGGGGTTTGGGTTGTTCAGCCTTGGGCTGCTCAGCACGCTGGCAAGCAACCGAACCAAGGGCAACACCGGCAAATAGATCGCGTCGAGTCATCGACTCGCAAGTGTATCAGGCGAGCAGAGATTTGACTACGTTGCCGAATACTGGACGATTTGACCCCCTTATTCCGATCCGATACTCTCAATAGATAGTCGACGCCGGCTGCCTCCCGGACAACCGCGGGTCTTTCCGTTCCCTCGGAAATCCCTCGTTTATGGCCGCCTAACCCGACACCCCAGCCCGCTCATGGACGTTTTTGCACTTACGAGGGCCTTCATCGACATCGAGTCGATCACCGGCAACGAGCTTGCCATCGGCCACTACTTCTACGACTACCTCAAGCCTCTGGCCGACAAGTACGGTGGAGAAATCGAGCGCATCGAAGTTGAGAAAGACCGCTATAACGTCTACGTCCGTTGGGGTGCGCCGGAAATCGTCTTCTCGACCCATATCGATACGGTTCCTCCGTTCATTCCCTCCAAGGAAGATGAGGAGTTCGTATGGGGCCGCGGCGCTTGCGATACCAAGGGTATCAGCGCGTCTATGATCAAGGCGACCGAAGCGCTGCTGGAAGAAGGCGTCCGCGACTTTGCCATGCTCTTCGTAGTGGGAGAAGAGATTGATGGTCTCGGGGCCCACTTCGCGAACAAAAACTCTCCCGGGCCGAAGTACCTCATCAACGGTGAGCCCACTGAGAATCAGCTCGCGCTCGGCTCCAAAGGCAACCTGCGCATCCAAATTGAAGCCAGCGGCAAGATGGCACACTCAGCCTACGCCGAGCTCGGCGACCATGCGATCGACAAGTTGCTCGACAATCTCGAAAGGCTTCGCAAGCTGGAACTGCCGGTCGATCCCGTGCTTGGTGATAGCACCTGCAGCATTGGACTGATCTCCGGTGGCCGCGCCGCTAATATCATCCCGGATCACGCCTCCGCGACCGCCGTCGTCCGGGTCGTCACCGACATGGACGAGGCGATCAAGCAGATCGACGCTGTCTTTGATGATCGCGTCACGGTTACCTATCCCGTACGTACGCATGCCATCCGCATGAATGAAGTACCCGGCTTCAAGACGACGGTCGTCAAGTACACTACCGACATCCCAAAGCTCTCCCATTGGGGTCAGCCTCTACTTCTCGGGCCTGGCACGATTGCCGTCGCTCATACGTCCGAAGAGCGGGTCCCGAAGAAGCAACTAACCGAGGCCGTGGAACTCTACCGCAAACTCGTTAAGCAACTCAAAACGGAAAACTAGACGGCAGGAATGTCTCCGGGTTCAAGTCCCGGGGGAGAATACCGCTATGGAACGAAAAGTTGAAGTCGGCATCTTGGGCGCGACCGGCATGGTCGGCCAGCAGTTCATCAGCTTCTTGCAAGGCCATCCTTGGTTTGAAGTGACCTGGCTCGGAGCGAGTGAACGTAGCGCGGGCAAGAAGTATACCGACGCCGCGAACTGGGCGCTTGATGGCGTCGCTCCGGCTGCGATCGCGAGTCAGACCGTCAACGAGGCCAAGCCGGCGAACGGCGCGCCGAAACTCATGTTCTCCGCGATGGATGCCTCGGTCGCCGGCGAAATCGAGCAGGCCTTCGCACGCGCCGGCCACTTCATCGTCTCCAATTCGCGGAACCATCGCATGGAGCCCGACGTACCACTGCTGATCCCGGAAGTAAACGCGGAGCATCTCGGTGTCATCCCGGCACAGCGCAAGAATCGCGGCTGGGCGGGCGCGATCATTACCAATCCTAACTGCTCCACGATCACCATGGCTCTCGGTCTCGCGCCGCTGAAGCAGTTCGGCATCAAGAAGATCATAGGCGTAACCATGCAGGCGATTTCCGGTGCGGGCTACCCTGGTCTGCCCTCGATGGATATTGTCGGCAACGTGATCCCTTACATCGGGAACGAAGAGGAAAAGATGGAGACTGAGACGCAGAAGATCCTCGGTGACTACGCGGATGGGAGAATCATCGATCTCCCGGCCACCGTAAGCGCTCACTGTAATCGGGTCGCGGTCGTCGACGGACACACCGTCGCCGTTTCCATCGAACTCGACCAGAAGCCGGGTGTGGCCGCGCTGAAGGAGGCGATCGCTGCTTACCGAGGCGTTCCTCAGCAGAAGAACTTGCCGAGTGCGCCGAAGCAGCCCATCCATGTGATGTCCCAAGACGACCGGCCGCAACCGCGCAAAGATGCCTTCCTTGAAAACGGTATGGCCGCATCGGTCGGGCGAGTTCGGGAGTGCCCCATCCTCGACTACAAGATGGTCATCCTCGGACACAATACAATTCGGGGCGCGGCCGGGGCAGCCGTTTTGAACGCGGAGCTCTTGCTCGATCAAGGGCTGCTCGACTAATCCCTGTCATTGTTTGCGACAATAGCCGATTCCCTTCTCTGAGCCTTTCGGTTCAACGAGGTGCCAGGATGCGTTCCCCTTTCCGCCTTTTCGCGACGACATGCGCCGCGCTGCTTCTTCCCGCCGGCCTTCTCACAGCGGACGTCCGCCTGCCACAGGTCCTGTCCGACCACATGGTGCTCCAGCGCGAAGCGCCGGTCCGTATCTGGGGCTGGGCAGATCCGGGAGGGTCAGTCACCGTATCCTTCGCGGGCCAGACCTCCGCGACGCGCGCCAACGAGTCAGGCAAATGGGAAACCTTTTTGAACCCGATGCCGGCAGGTGGTCCCCACGATCTCACCATCGCCGGCCGCAACCGAATCGCCCTAGCCGATGTACTGATCGGTGACGTTTGGATCGCCTCGGGGCAATCCAACATGGTCTGGCCGGTTCAGCGCTCCGACAATGCCGACACCGAAGCTGCGTCCGCGGACTCCTCGCGCCTCCGGGTTTTCAAGGTAGCCCTCAAGGTTGCCGACGAACCGAAGGAGGACCTGGAAGGCTCCTGGCAAGCCGCGACATCGGACTCGATCCCCGGCTTCTCTGCTGTCGGTTACTTCTTCGGACGTGAATTGCACAAAGAAATCGGCGTCCCGTTAGCCATCATCCAAACTGCGTGGGGCGGCACACCGGCGCAGTCCTGGACGAGTCACGACACCCTGAAGTCCGACCCGTCGTTGCAGCCCGTCTTTGACGGCTGGGGCGAAATCCTGGCGAAGTATCCGGCTGAACAAGCGAAGTACAAGGAGGCACAGAAGGTGTGGCGACTACAAGCCGCAAGAGCAAAGGTCGCCCACAAAGAACTCCCACGACGCCCTCGATCACCAGTCGGCCCTGGATATCACCACAGCCCGTCCGGGCTCTACAACGCGATGATCGCGCCTCTCACGCCGTTCGCCATTCGCGGAGGAATCTGGTACCAGGGCGAGAGTGACGCGGGCCGCTCGCGGGGCTATCTGTACCGCGACTTGTTCCCGGCAATGATCGAAGACTGGCGCGGCGCCTGGGCACAGGGACCGTTCCCGTTCCTCTTTGTGCAACTCGCAAACTATGGCCGCGTTGGCGAGACCCACCAGTGGTCTGAGTTGCGCGAGGCGCAGGAGATGACAGTCGGCCTGCGCAACACCGGCATGGCAGTCACCATCGATATCGGCGAGTCCGACGACATTCATCCGACCAACAAGCAGGACGTTGGGCACCGGCTAGCCCTTGCCGCCCGCGGCGTCGCCTATGGCCGAGAAGTCATTCACTCCGGCCCCAGTTATCGCCAGATGACGATCGAAGGCAGCAAAGCCCGGCTCTGGCTCGACAAAACAGGCGCCGGCCTCAAGGCGACCAACGGTGCGCTTGCGGGTTTGGTGATTTCGGGAGCGGACCGTGAGTTTCAGAATGCCGAGGCTCGCATTGACGGCGATACGGTTGTGGTGTCGAGCGGCAATGTGCAAATCCCTGTCGCCGTCCGGTACGCCTGGGACGCCGACCCGAAGGCGAGCCTATTCAACCGAAACGACCTGCCTGCGTCCCCATTCCGCACCGACGACTGGCGCACTGCGGTGATGCCGAAGTAGAAGGGCTGCGTCAAAGAGCTGAAGACTGATTTACAGCTTCTTCGCTGACGCATACAATAGGGAAAGCGGCAAACGCCGCAGACCTTCGACCCGTACCCACATACGAGTCTTCCCGACGGAGAGATGGCCGAGTGGTTGAAGGCGCACGCTTGGAAAGCGTGTGTAGGGGTGACTCTACCGAGGGTTCGAATCCCTCTCTCTCCGCCACTTCTTTCTTCGTAAGTTACTGATTCTACAAGGTGCCGAAAGCGCGGAATGCGCTGAATACGCACGCTGTCGCGACATTCCTGCGACACAGAGGAATGGCCGAGGTGCCTTCGCCCCTGTTCTTGCCTGCTTATCAGGGGCGCTAGTCCCGGTGGAAGCCGGGGCAGTCCGGCAACCCGAAGGGCCGGCCACCCAAACACGAGTGCCTGACGTCGCTCCTCAAGGAGCGGAGCCTTCCGTGGCGGAAGTGGTGCTAGTGAAGGCCAAGCACGATGAGGCCGAAACAGGCTCATAAGGCAGAGCGATGGGACAAGAGGACAACACGACTGAACAAAAGTTGACACCTAAAAAGGCCGCATTCCTCGCTTCGTACCCTGTTGCCGGCACGATCACGGCGGCCTGCGATGCGGTGAAGATCTCAAGGACAAGCCACTACGCTTGGTTGCGGGAGGACGAAGACTACCGCGAGGCGTTCGAGGCCGCCCGTGATGAATTCACCGATCGGTTGGAAGCTGAAGCGGTGCGCCGAGCGCATGACGGGTGGACGGAGCCTGTCTTCTACCAGGGTGCCAAGTGTGGGGCGGTCCGCAGGTTCGACTCAACCATGCTGATCTTCCTGCTGAAGGCCAACCGGCCAGCCAAGTACCGTGAAACGATCCGTAAGGAGCATAGCGGCCCCAATGGTAGTGACATCACGTTCCGCGTCGTCTACGACGAGTAGGCGCGAACACAAGATCCACCTGCGGCGTCCCCATGCCAAGCAGCAGGCGTTCATCGACTCATCGAAGAAACGTCGCATCATCCGCGCCGGCCGTCGTGGCGGCAAGACAACCGGCATTGCAATTGCCTGCGTCTACGAGTTCTTGAAGTGTCGCCGCGTGCTCTACGGGGCTCCCACCGGCGATCAGATTGCAAAGTTCTGGGCGGAAGTCAAAAGTTCATTACGCGAACCACTCGACGCCGGAATCTTCATCAAGAACGAAACCTT
>Ga0315336_1006218_pt1 | contig 12379 bp, 8 predicted proteins | sample ASW5metaG_FD_204512 | JGI IMG/M metagenome (GOLD analysis project Ga0315336, IMG submission 204512) | Ammonia-oxidizing marine archaeal communities from Monterey Bay, California, United States - ASW #5 | ecosystem: Environmental > Aquatic > Marine > Intertidal zone | place: USA: California...
CAAAATGGCGCCCACCGGAGTGCCTTCCGTGATGCGGTGCTCGCGACGCTGCGCATCGTGGAACGTGGATTTGTGCGAGACTCCCAACAGATGGAAAATGGTGGCGGTCAAGTCGCCGGCCGAGACACGGTCCCGGCTGGGGTGGCCCCCGATTTTGTCGCTGGCGCCGTAAACCTGGGCGGTTTGGACGCCGGCCCCGGCCAGCAGGCAACTGAACACCGCTCCCCAGTGATCACGGCCCCCGCGGTCGTTGATCTTGGGCGTCCGTCCGAATTCACCAACGGCCACCACCAGCGTCTCCGAAAGCAGTCCCCGCTGGTCGAGGTCTTCAATGAACGCGGAAAATCCAACGTCAAAAATCGGACACAGTACGTCCTCGCAGCGATCCGCGTTCAAGGCGTGCGTGTCCCACATCGGGTTGTCCACCGCCGAGTCGCCGGGTTCACGGCACCAGTTGACATGCACCATCCGCGAACCGGCTTCGATCAGCCGCCGAGCCAGCAGCAGGCACTGAGCCCACTTGTTGCGTCCGTAACGATCGCGCAAACGCGCCGGTTCGCTTTCGACATCGAACGCTTGCCGAGTCTTTCCCGTACTCAGAATGTCGAAAGCCTGTTGCCAGAAGGTGTCGTATGTCGCTTGCGCTCCTGTGCCTCGACGACTGTCGATCTGTTCGAACAGTGCCTTTCGCTTCAGGAACCGGTCGTGGGGTACGTTGAGCAGATCCAGTCCCTCCACACGGCTCAGGGCGTCGGACGGATCGACTTCGAAGCGATTGGGATCCCATTGCGATCCCAGGAAGCCCGCGGTTTGACCGGCGGGTGTTACGTTTTCGTTCAAGTGCATCTTCCGCGGGATCCACACGGTGCTCAGCGGCGGCAAGGTTTCGCTGGGCTTCAACAACTTGATGATCGATCCAAAAAATGGCCAATCCGTCGGCGCGATCGTCCGCGCGTTAGCCCCACGGTACTTGTAGCCGGTCAAAACTTCGTAGCCGCTCGCCGAGTGCACATTGTTGTCCGTGGCCAACGAGCGAATCACGGCCAGCTTGTTCGCCATCCGCGCCGTCCGCGGCAGCAGTTCGCAGAAATCGATCCCGGGGATATTGGTCTGGATCGGTTGGAACGGCCCGCGGATTTCGCTGGGAGCCTCGGGCTTGGGATCGAATGTCTCGTGCTGGGGTGGGCCGCCCTGCAGCCACACAAAGATCAGGTTCTTGGCCTTACCAAACGTCGGATCCTTGATCACGCCCGGTGGCGGACCTGCGGACGCCTGGAGCAGCGCCGGCAAGCCCAGACCCAGCACTCCGGAACCACCGACCCGCAGCAACTCACGCCGCGACAACGCACCCGCATGTCGCTCCGGATGTCCCAACACTGAAAACATCGCCACCGCTCCCTGGTTCATGATCCCACTCAGCCACGCCCCGGTCTGCTCACCACCGAAACGGTCTGGTGACCAGACCCAGCGCGTGCGTGTGTTCTGCTGATGAACACGCACAATAGTATACACGCAAACCGTCGCCGCGCGCAAGCCCATGTGCTGCGGCCCAGAGTGTGTCTGGCCCTGACCATTCCAGCACAAGCCCCGCACGACAGTCAGTCTCCGGGGGCATTCCGTGGTGTCGCCATGGACTGGGAAGCCGCGGGCGGGTTGGCCGACTGGCCGCGAATTGCCACGTCCTGGCTAGGCAAGATTGGGCCGAATATGCGATACTGATTCTCCGCTGGATTCGACTTCGACTTCCGACCTCTGCACGATCCATGGAGCTGCCGGCATGACACAACAGGATATTGCCATTCAGGGTGAACCCGTCACCGATGCGATGTGTCGTTTTACCGTGGATCGTCCCGTCTACCCGGGCAAGGCCTTTTTCTTTGGAAACGAGGAACAGGCTGAGGGCTCGGCCTTCGCTGAACGGATGTTCGCGATCCCAGGCGTGAAATCCGTGCTGGTTTCCGACAGCCAGGTCACGGTGCATAAAACGGGAACGGCCGAATGGCCGGTGATCGGCAAGCAGATCGGCAACGCGATCCGCGAGTTCCTGGGCAGCGGAGAATCCGTGGTCGCCGACGATGTTCTCCAGAACATGCCCTCAGCGGATACGATTCGCGAAGGTGTTCAACGGGTCATCGATGAGGACATCAATCCGTCGGTCGCCGGCCATGGTGGAGTCGTTCGTCTGATCGATGTGGTCGACAACGTTGTATATATCCAGATGGGTGGTGGTTGCCAGGGATGCGGCCAGGCGGATGTGACATTGAAATACGGAATCGAAACTTCCATCCGCGGTGCTGTCGCGGGTGTGGGAGAAATTCTGGATGTCACGGACCACGCCTCTGGGCGCAATCCTTACTACGTGCCTTCGAAGAAGTGAGTTGTTTCGAAGCCGTATCAGAATCGCCAGGCCTGAACTTCGAGTGCCGACATGCCACGCGTTCTGCTGCTGTTGCCGACCGCAACATTTCGCACGGACGCTTTCGTGGCCGCGGCGGAAAACCTGGGCGTGGAGGTGACGGTCGGTTCCGAACGCCGGAATAGTCTGGCTGGATTGAACCCGACCGGCCTGCTGACGCTGGATTTTGAACACCCGGATCGAGCGGCGCGGCAGGCGGCCGCATTTGCCGCCGAGCATCCCATTGATGCTGTGATCGCTGTGGACGACCAGGTGGTCCTGGCCGGGGCTGCCATTTGCCAGACGCTGGGGCTACGCCACAATTCGCTGGAGTCCGTCATGGTCGCCCGCGACAAACACCGGATGCGGCACCGGCTGCGGGACGCCAACGTGCCACAACCGGAATTCACATTGGCTCGATTTGGCGGCGATGTCGCGGCCTGCGCCGAACGCGTCGGATTTCCCTGTGTCGTCAAGCCGTTGGGGTTGGCCGGCAGCAAGGGCGTGATCCGCGCCGACGATGCACGCCAGCTGCTGGCCGCTGTCGAGCGCCTGAAACGCATTCTGGCTGACGAAACCGAACGCGCAGGTGATCAGCCGACGCCCGCTGCCGAGCGGCAGACCTGTGCCAACACGCCGGCGACCGACGAGCTGTCGTTTTTGATCGAGCAGTTTGTGGACGGTCCGGAAGTCGCACTGGAAGGCATCCTCCGCGACGGACAGCTGGAAGTGCTCGCCGTGTTCGACAAACCCGATCCGCTGGACGGCCCGTTTTTCGAGGAAACAATCTATGTGACTCCCTCCCGTCTGCCGACCGACACACAGCGGCAAATCAGCCTGCGGACACAACAGGCGACGCAAGCCTTGGGATTGACCGAGGGACCCATACACGCCGAATTGCGCAACACGGCGGCCGGACCGGTGATCATCGAAGTCAACGCCCGTTCGATCGGCGGGAAATGTTCACGCGTACTCAAGTTTGGTACCGGCTGGTCGCTGGAAGAGCTGATCATCTGCCAGGCCCTGGATGTGGACACGGCCTGGCCCTCGCGACAAAGCCAGCCCGCGGGAGTCATGATGATCCCCACGCCCGCGGCCGGAGTCCTGCGTGAAGTCCGTGGGCTGGCGGACGCCGAAGACGTGGCCGGAATCGAATCTGTGGATATCGTCGCTCATTCGGGGCAATTCCTGATACCCTTGCCTGAAGGATCCATTTACCTGGGCTTCATCCTGGCCCGAGCTCAAACCGTAGACCGAGTGGAATCCGCGCTCCGCGCAGCCCACGGTCGGCTGGAATTTGTCATCGAACCCACGAGTGACGCATCGTGTGCATCAGCCGTATCTGCCACAGAATCGGAAACGCGGGCTACGCAGTCCGTGTGTCAGAGCAGTGACGGAATACAGCAGTGACGGAATACAGAGGGTCAGGTCATGACGCTGGGATGTCTGACAGCCGCTGCCGAAACACTGTGGAGCAATCGCTTTCTCGCTAACCATAGATGACCTCATGTTGCTGAGCGAACCGAAACGAATCAAAATCGGCATGGCCGGAGACTTCCACGCCGGGACCCACAAGACGATCCACGTCGGGGATCTCAAGGTGACCGTCTACAATGTGGATGGCGCGTTCTATGCTATCGACGACCGCTGCCCGCATCGTGGCGCGTCTCTGGTCAAAGGCACACAGGAGGGTGTGACGGTCTGTTGTCCGTTGCACAAATGGGACTTTGACCTGCAGACGGGAATCTGCAGCCAGGATGCCGACGTCACACTCAAACGGTTCGAAGTCCTCCGCGACGGCGACGCTCTGCTGGTGGACGTCGCGGCCGAAGAGGACCAGGAGCAACCTCCCTGGCGGGGAGACTACCGATATTTGTTGCGGTATGGTGCCATGGGCTGGGTCGGTCACTTCAGTTCGGTCGAGGTCATCGCCTGCGACCGAGGTGATTTCGTCGTTGTCCAGACACACCGCGGTAGCGAAGTGGCCCAGGTCCTGGTGGGGCCGACAGATCGGGTCGGCCTGGCATCGGCCGCGTCGACGGCGGAAGACGCTCCCCAGTCGTTAGCCGGAGAAGTGTTGCGGAGTTGCACGCCGCAGGACCAGGCACAACTCGAATCGGCCCGCCAATTCGACACGGCCGGCGTGTTTGAGCAGTGTCAGAAACTGCTGGCCGATGCCGAGCTGCCCATTCAGGTTGTTGACTGCGAACGGCTGTTCGATGGTCGGACTACGGTTCTGTATTTTCTGGGTGAAGACAGCAACTGGTTGCAACCCATCGCCGAGACGCTCGAGGAAAACGAGAACGGTGAAATCGTATTCAATCCGGTTCATGAACCGGTGGCTGCACCGGGTGGTTGTGGAAGCGGCGGCTGTGGAAGCGGTGGCTGTGGCACGGGTCAGGAAAGTCGTGAAGCGAGTGACACGTGTGAGAGCTGATTGGCGGACCGGGATCGACACGGGTCCGACCGTTCGCTGGATGGAATCTGATTTCGCATTTGAGAGAATTGGAACAGGACGCAATTTGAGATGACGCACAACACACGATTGGATGAACTACTGGGATTGAGTAAACCTGCGGTGGCGGTGGCGTTTCCCGAATCGGCTCCGGATGGCGTCGATCGCATTGAAAGCTCGGCCGTTGCCGGCTGTGCATACTGGAAAATTGCCAGCCAGGGACAGACGTTCTACACGACTGCCGAAGATCACTACAATTGCCCGATCGGAGCTTACACGCACCATGTCGAATTGCCGGATTCTGTTGCTGCGGAACTCGACGGGATGCTGGCCACCATGATCGATCTGGAATACTTATCCGGCGACGAAGTCCCGGACATCCCCCGCCGCGAACAGGAATTCCGCGTGGCCGCATATGCTCCGTTGAATGCGTCGCCGTTTGATCCGGATGTGGTGCTGGTCGCCGGCAGCGCTCGACAGGTCATGCTGTTGGCCGAAGCGTCGCACGCGGCGGGTGTCGAGTCCACTGGTAGTGTTGTGGGACGGCCCAGTTGTGCGGCGATTCCCGAGGTTCTACGAACGGGCCAATGTGCCACCAACCTGTCGTGCATCGGGAATCGCGTGTATACGGAACTGGACGAGGGGGAGTTGTATTTCGTGTTGGCCGGTGAGCAACTGGACGGCATCGTGGAGAAGCTCGAGACGATTGTCGAGGCCAACAGCAAATTGCAGTCTTTTCACCGGCAGCGAAACAACTCGGAACAGGATTCCCCATGATGCCCCCGCGTCGACAGTGATCCTCAAGAAACGTGAATCCGAGCAAGGGCATCCCGTGTGCCGGAACTCAAACCGAGCTGCCGCTGACCACGCACTTCGTCCATTCGTCAACGCAACAGCTGGACAGACGATCGTATGACAGCTTCTTCCGATCCCGCAGCGGCCTGTTCTGATGCGCTGGCTTTGCCAATCGAAGGCTTGGAGTTTTCCAATCGCTTCACACGCTCGCTGCCGGCCGATCCGAGTTCCGACAACCGGCCGCGGCAGGTGCACGGTGCCGGCTTCTCGCGAGTCCAGTCCACACCGGTATCGCAACCCAGGCTCGTGGCTCATGCCCGCGAAGTCGCGCAACTGCTCGATCTCTCGGAAGACTTCTGCCACTCCCCGGAGTTCGCGCAAATCTTCTCGGGCAGCCGATTGGCCGTGGGTATGGATCCCCATGCCATGTGCTACGGTGGACACCAATTTGGGAATTGGGCCGGACAACTCGGCGACGGCCGAGCGATCAATCTGGGAGAAGTTGTCAACAGGCGGGGAGAACACTGGACATTGCAGCTTAAGGGGTCCGGCCTGACGCCCTATTCGCGGACCGCCGACGGCCTGGCTGTTTTGCGCTCGTCCGTCCGCGAATTCCTCTGCAGCGAGGCGATGTTTCACCTGGGCGTGCCCACCACCCGAGCACTCAGCCTGGTCACGACCGGCGAAATGGTTCTGCGGGACATGTTCTACGACGGTCATCCCCAACACGAACCGGGCGCCGTCGTCTGCCGGGTCGCGCAGTCCTTCGTGCGTTTCGGCAGCTTTGAGATTTTTGCCGCCCGAGAAGAAAACGAGGTTCTGCAGCAGTTGGCCGACTTCACGATTCGCAACGACTTTCCGCATCTGGGTGAACCATCGCCGGAGGTGTACATCGCCTGGTTTGAGGAAGTCTGTCGGATCACGGCAGAGATGATCGTGCACTGGATGCGCGTCGGATTCGTCCATGGTGTGATGAATACCGACAACATGTCGATTCTGGGGCTGACGATTGACTACGGGCCCTATGGCTGGCTGGAAGACTATGATCCGGGCTGGACTCCGAATACCACCGATGCGTCCGGACGCCGCTACTGTTTCGGCAATCAGCCGCGGATCGCCATGTGGAACCTGGCCCAATTGGGCAGCGCCCTCCATCCGCTGGTGGGCCAGATTGAACCGCTGCAGGACGCGCTCAAGTCCTATTCCCAACACTTCCAACGCGGCTGGCAGGAGATGATGGCCGGCAAGCTGGGCTTCCAGACGTTCCGATCCGAGACCGATGAAGATCTGGTCGCCGAGTTGTTGTCCGTCCTGCAACTGGTCGAGACCGATATGACCATCTTCTTTCGTAAGCTGGCGACATTCAGCGGCCAGCGGCAACCCGGACCGGACGCATCCGACCAGACGTTGATCGCACCGGTGATGGATGCGTATTACGAGCCCGACAAGATGGACGCCGAGCAGCGAGCGCGGATCGCGGCCTGGTTCCGAGACTATCGAGCGCGGCTGGGTCAGGATGGGACACCAGATGTGCAGCGATGCGAAAAAATGAACGCGGTCAATCCCAAGTACGTTCTGCGCAACTATCTGGCTCAGTTGGCAATCGACAAGGCGGAACAAGACGACAACGCGCTGGTCACAGAATTACTTGAAGTGTTACGTCATCCGTACGACGAACAGCCCGACCACGAGCAATATGCGGCCAAACGGCCCGACTGGGCCCGCGAACGCGCGGGTTGCTCGATGTTGTCCTGCAGCTCATGATGGCAGGCCAATCCGTGCCCCATCCACCGTGGCTGTGGGCTCGACGGTTGCATGGCCGCACCGCTTTCTTGACCGCATGCTGTATGTCGAGAGGATCACCCGCTCACAGCGGAGTGGTCGAACGAGGAGTTCGAGATGGTAACTACCGCCGATTTTCGGTTGCCGTTTGGCTGGAGTTGCTGCGATCGTTGTTTGTGGACAGCGATGGGCCTGCTGCTGAGCTCCGCGCTGCTGCTGTGTCGGCCTGTTTTCGCTGGCGACGATGCTCCGCGGAACTGGCCCGCGTTTCGAGGCGCGCAGGCCAGCGGCGATGGTGGCGACGTCGATGTGCCGCTCGCATGGGATATCGACAGCGGTCACAACGTGCGCTGGAAAACTCCGATTCCCGGCCTGGGGCATTCCAGTCCCATCGTGTGGGCTGGACGCGTGTTCTTGACCACGGCCATCAGCAGCAATCCGCAATCCGTGTACGCGCTCGAAACCAGTGGCAAGATTGATCGCCGGACCGATCGAGCCTCGCACCAGTGGAAATTGATGGCACTGGATCGTGTTACGGGAAAAGTGATCTGGGATCGCCTGCTGATCGATCGGGTGCCCCGCGTACCGCGGCACCCCAAGAACTCCTATGCCTCGGCGACTCCGGTCACCGATGGCCGCTACCTGGTGGCCTGGCTGGGCGGAGAAGGCCTGTATTGTTATTCCTTGGACGGCCGCCGCTTGTGGCATCGCGATCTGGGAGCGATTGTCGCCGGAGCGTCGTACGACGACACCTACATCTGGGGACCCGCGAGTTCACCGATCATCCACCGCGATACGGTGATCGTACAGGCCGATGCACAGAGCGACAGCTTCATCGCCGCCTTTGACCTGGCTAGTGGCAAACCGCTGTGGCGTACACCGCGCAACGTGATTTCCTCGTTCTCGACTCCCACACTGTGTGAACACGGTGGGCAGACTGCGTTGATCACCAATGGCGCTGGGACGTTTTTTGCCTATGATCCGGCGTCCGGTCGCGAGTTGTGGCGGATGTCTGGTAGCTCGCTGAACACGACGCCCACACCGGTGGTTGGCGGTGGCCTGATCTACGTGGCCAGCGGTTACAAAAATGTTCAGTCGATTTTTGCCATCCGTCCCGGCGGCCGCGGTGACATCACACCGGCGGACGGAGCGACAGGCGGCGGCCAGGTCGCCTGGAGTGTCAGCAAAGGCGGCCCGTACATGACGACGCCGCTGTTTCATGACGGCCGCCTGTATGTCAATCGGCGGGGAATATTGAGCTGTTATGCGGCCGATTCCGGCACAGTCGTCTACCGCAAACGCATCAGTGGCGGACCGTTCTATGCGTCGCCGGTGATGGCCCGCGACCGGATCTACCTGCTGGATCAGTCGGGGCATGTCAGCATTGTGTCCGCCGGGAAAGAATGCCGCTTGCTGGCCGAGAACGAGATGCAAGCGCCCTGCATGGCCACACCCGCGGTGACGGCCGAAGGGATGCTGATCCGCACGCTGCACGATCTGGTGGCCATCGGGCGAACGGCTGGAACAAAGCCGCACCCGCGGCCGAAGACAACGTCCCGGGGAGCACGTCGGTTCGATCTGGCTCAGACGCTGGGCGACCGCTCACTGCGGTCGGCCGCGGTGCATGTGGGCGACATCGACGGGGATCGGGATTTGGACGTGGCGGTCGCCGTGGGCCGGCACTGGCCGGCACAGAATTCCGTGTTTATCAATGACGGACATGGCCGATTTGTGGAGGCTCGGCCGTTTGGCAGCGGAGCGGACAGAACCTACGCCACACCGCTGGCTGATCTGGATGGAGACGGTGATCTGGATCTGGTGGTGGGGAACGACTCGGATCCGAATCAAACCTATGTCAACGACGGCCAAGGCCGTTTTCAGCCCGGCAAACGCTTCGGACCCCCATCCCAGAACACACGGAGTGTGACTCTGGCCGACGTGGACAGCGATCGCGACATCGACATCCTGGTGGCCAATCGCAGGGCCGCCAATTTCATTTACCTCAACGACGGCCGTGGAAGTTTCTCCAACGGTATTCCCTTTGGCAGTGGCTCCGATTCGACGATTTCGGTCGCCGTCGGCGACCTGGACACCGACGGGGACCTGGATCTCGTGCTGGGCAATCGCGACGGCCTGCCCAACGTGGTGCTGATCAATCGCGGCGACCTGCGATTCGAGGCCGCGGTTCCCATCGGAGACGGTAACACGGCGACGCGCTCGATTGCGGTGGCCGATTTCAACGGAGACAAGCGACTGGACATTCTGTCGGGGAACATTCAATCGCCGAATCATGTGCTGCTCAACGACGGGCAGGGCCGGTTTCCGAAAACCGTGGACGTGGGCCGCCCGGACGGCGCAACCTATTCCGTGGCGACGGCCGACATGGACCGCGACGGTGATATCGACCTGATCGTGGGCAACAACGGGCAGGCCAACGCTGTGTACTTCAACGACGGATCCGCCCGCTTCGCCACCGCGGCCTCCTTCGGCGATCCCCGTGGACGGACCTATGCCGTGGCAGTCGGCGATCTGAATGGCGACGGCTTTGCCGATATCGCCGTCGCCAATTCCGGTGGCCCGGATCGGATTTTCTTTAACCTGCCGGCGCACAAGACGCCTGGCGATCCGAAACCCGCACCGCGCGATTGATGCCGGTATCCTGTGCCAGTTCGCTGGGGGCTGGCTGCGGAATTGGTCGCCAGCCGCTGGTGCGATTGCCGAGGTCGATCCCCGTGACCCACCCGATCCATCAGCGTGGGGCATCCAACTGCGGGTATGCCGTCAACACTCGTTTGGCAAACGTGTTGGGCCAGCCTTCGTTGCTCTGCTGAGTGCCCGGAGTCGTGCGGCCTTGACGGATCGCCGTGACCAGCAAATCGACCAGTTCCCGCACGCGCTGCGGATGTTGGTCCTGCACATTCGTGGTTTCACTGGGATCGGCCGTCAGGTCGAACAGTTGCACGGGCGGCAGTGATTTGTTCTTGCGTGCCACATTGGGTCGCGGCGCACTCCATCCACCGGAACCTGGGCAGAGGCAGAGTTTCCATTGGCCGCGACGGATGGCGAACTGTCCCTGAATCGAATGGTGGATCAGGTACGGGCGGACCTGGGCGGAATCGCCCCGCAAGGCCGGCAGGAAGGAAAACGAGTCCTCGGCTTCGCCGGCGGTGATTTGGTCGGTACCTCCCGTGATGTCGGCCACCGTGGCGAAAAAATCCACCGTGCTCACCAGGCGGTCGTTCTGACTGCCGGCCTTGACCCGACCCGGCCAGCGGACAACGAACGGCACGCGGTGGCCACCTTCAAAAATGTCCGCCTTGTGGCCACGCCAGTGTGCATTGGGCCGGTGTCCCTTGGCGATCAATGCCGGGATCTTCGCCGCAGGAGAACAGCCGTTGTCCGTGGTGAACAGCACCAGGGTGTTCTCCGCGATTCCCCGTTTGTCGAGTTCTTCCAGCACCTGGCCAACGACCCAGTCGGTCTCCATCACGAAGTCTCCGTAGGGGCCCAGTGGGGATTTGCCCTGCCAGGCCGGCGAGGGGACGATCGGCGTGTGAGGACTGGTCAGCGGCAGGTACAGAAAAAATGGCTTGTCGCTCTGGGAATTACGGGTGATGAAGTCCCGCGACTCGCGCGCGAAGTCACGCAGGCAATTCACGGCTTCGAAGTCTTTGCCCGCCGGACCCGGCCGGTGAAAGGCCTTGGTGACCGTAGCAGCCTGCACCGTGCGATCGTTCCGCAAATACACGTAGGGAAACATGTCCAGTGAAGCGGGAATGATGAAGGATTCGTCAAATCCCAGCGTATTCGGTCCGCCGGCAACCGGGCGCGCATAGTCGATGTCCCATCCGCCACCCTGCGTTTTGCCTTGCTCGGCCTTGCGAACTTCGCCACCGGGCAATTTTTGCCAGCCCAGGCCCAGGTGCCACTTCCCCACGACCCCCGTGTGATAGCCGCGACGTCCCAGGAACCGCGCCACCGTCGTCCGTCGTTTGGGAATCAGTGGTTTGTCCAATCCGAACAACACGGATTTCTTCAACCGTGACCGCCAGTTGTAGCGGCCCGTGAGGATGCCGTAACGCGTGGGTGTGCAGACCGAGGACGTGGTGTGCGCGTCGGTGAACCGCATGCCTTCGGTGGCCAATCGGTCGATGTGTGGCGTCGCTGCCAGTCCACCCGCGTGGGACACGTCGCCGTATCCCTGGTCGTCGGCCAGGATGAAGATGATGTTGGGCTTGTCGACTGCCGCGGCTGTCAGCGATCGCGAGACCACGACTTGGGATGCGAGTGCGACAACGACCGTGATCATCAGTCTCTGCATGGCCTGCTGCGAACGGCCCACTGACGATCTGCGGCAACCAGCGGCGCATGTCCTGACCAGGAACGGAAACATACGGAATCCTCTCTTTTCAAATCGTGCGCTGCCGTGTGTTCGATTGCCTCGTTCACAACGGCATGGCTTTGGCGGTGCAACCAACGCCAGACGTCGCCGAGGGCCGCGCTATGGGGCGATCGGCGGCGGCAGGGAATCACAACCCGCTGCGTCTGCATTGTGTTGGCCACGGTTTCTGTCGTCAATTCCCAGCGGCAACCGGGACGGCAAACAACGCCAAAGTCTGCACGCAACAGCGACACTGCCGGGTCCGGGCGAAAAAGTGACCAGGCACCACCGCATTCTCGGCGAATGTGAGGGGCCACCAACGCGAAATGCGGCTGAGTCACTCGACTCAACCGCATTCGCGTTGCCAAATGTCCCGCCACACACCGGCAGACCCATTCGCTCACACACGTTCAATTCCGATCGGGCCGGGGTCGAGTCCTTCCGGTCGGGGGTGCGGTGATGGCAGGGGTGCGATGGTGATCGGGCCGGGGTCAAGTCCTTCCGGTCGGGGGTGTGGAGATGGCAGGGGTGCGATTCCAACGAGATCGTCTTCATAGAATTCCATTCGGGG
>Ga0315336_1006219_pt1 | contig 12376 bp, 9 predicted proteins | sample ASW5metaG_FD_204512 | JGI IMG/M metagenome (GOLD analysis project Ga0315336, IMG submission 204512) | Ammonia-oxidizing marine archaeal communities from Monterey Bay, California, United States - ASW #5 | ecosystem: Environmental > Aquatic > Marine > Intertidal zone | place: USA: California...
ATTGTTGCGTCACTCTCTGCTTCGTCTGCCTTCACTTTAGTCCTCCCGCAGTTGGTCCTTCAGGTAAATAGTTAATAAGAACCTCCATTCTTTTTCTCAAAGCCCGCCAGACTAAGTTAAGAGTGGTGGCATTGTCGGTTCTAAAAAAAATCAATATTCTAAAAACACCTATCTTCTTCCTGATGTGTGTCGTAAGTTTTTCCGCGTATCAATAACCTGTAAAGTATGAACAAAGCTCTACGCTAAAGAATTATCGCAGCGAGCCTCATTTATTTTTACCAAAAAAGAAGTTTGTGACACGAGCCATAAGATTCTTCTCCTCTTTTTGGATTGCTTCATCGCGATCTTTACCGCTCGCGGATGCTATTTCTTCATTTTTCAAACGACGTTTTGCTACAACTGCGGTCATTTTATTCAATACCTCAGGGTTTTCTGTGGCCAGCGACATGATGGAATCTTTGGTCAACTCGCCAACTAGTGATTCAGTCGAGCTGGTAATATCTGCTGAACGTTTTTCACCTGTCAAAAGAGCCATTTCACCAAGGAAAGAACCCGGTCTCAAAAAAGTCAAGTGTCTCTTCTCGCCTTCTATCTGCAAGCTGACTTCTAATAAACCTTCGACGAGAACAAAGAGACTTTCACCATCATCACCTTGCTTCATTAAAACCTCTTCCGGTTTAAGTTCTTTCAAATGAAAACTGTTGGTGATAGCCTCTAGCAGTTCGCCCGAAAAATCCTGGAACAAAGCAATGTTAGACAACAGATCCATTCGGTCTTCTTTGTTAGTCCAGGACTTCTGACGTTTTGGCATCTTGCCAAGAAAAATATCCTGCTTAGCATACGAGTGACTCATTCCGGCATTGGCAAGGTGATAAATAACGTTGGCATTGATCGTGTTTCTTGCTTTGGAGGGAGAAACTTGTGTAGGCTCTAAAAAATACCTCAGCTTATAGACTACCCCATCGCTGTTAACCCCGGTTAAAATAGTTTTTGGTTTAGGCGAAGCCACGGGCCCCTTTGCGCCTACCGAGTCGAGAAGGGCGGCGTTAAAAATTCTGATGGCTCTATCCGAAGGCACAGAAAAATCCAAAGTATAATCCAGTTCAAAGCGGGCAACTGACTCAGGCAGGGAGTAATTGGTCACTATGGTACTGGTTATATAGCTATTGGGCACAATGACCAAGTTCCTATCCGTTGTCCACAATCTTGTGGTTCGCCAGCTAGTCTCCTCAACTCTTCCGATAAAAGTCTCACCAAACCGGTTATGACAATTAATAAAATCACCCACCTTGAAAGGGCGGTCCATTTGGATGGCTAAACCTGAAAAAAGATCCAAAATCAGCCCTTGAATTGCAAAGCCCAGAACAAAGCCTAATCCTCCGGCAGCTGCTACGATTGTTGTGAGTGGCTCATCATACACAAAATGAGCTATGCAAGATACCGTGAGGATTAAAACAAAAATGCCGGAGAGTTGAACCAGTAATAGAGGAGGTGGAGTATGTGCGACCTTTGCGACTAATGTGTCCCAAAATAGCAGGGAAAGCATTCGATTGAAAAGCCATCCCCCAGAAAGCCAGACTAGTATTTCAAGAAAAACCAGTACACCTTGGTTTGCCCATGCGGGTAAGAATAGATCTCCCGATACATTTGATACAAATAGCATTGCTGAGAAAAAAGCAATAGCGAGGGCGGGCAACAAGGCGGCCTGAAAGATTTTTTTCCCCATAAATAATTAGACCAAATAATAAACGGATTAAGAGTCAGTTGCTCTACTAACTGAGCTGACGACCCATCTTATTTTTCAATACCTTATCTTATACCACAAAATGTATTGCTGGGGTATTAACGGGGTCTTGCTTTGAAGTAAGACTTCCATATTCGTCAGATTCCCAGAGTGCATAGCAAACGACTCTTCGTTACTCATTTATTATTAGCAGTTGTGAAAGATTGTCATTATTCAAGCTCAAGTTGCCTTTTGTTGGCCCATTTTCGGACCTGATATAACACCCTGAAATTACAGCAGATATGCAATACGGTTATTGACATTACTTTAAAGTAAAGCTATAAGATTAACCTAATCAATAATAAAGCTTATCGAAGGTTTGGTTTGACCGTATGTTGCACATGGAAATCCGTGTGCTGTTTGTCAGGTTTCCCCCAGGGGATCTAAACTTCTGGGTGTGTTTTTATTTCAATTGCGAAAACTCATTTTGGAGGAGAGGCAAAATGGGCACTTTGTTTAAAAAACTTACCACGCTGGTAAAGGATGGCTTTACGGGAACGGTCCCCTTGTCATCGGAGGATACGGATCACGAGGAAAAGATGAAAAATGAATCGGACGTTCATGAGGCTGTCTCAGCAAAAAATAAAACATTATTACAAAATTCAAATTACGGATCACGAAGACAAGACGACAAATAAATCGGGCAGTCTTACGCTAATGTAAATAGCTTCAATTCATATTAACTGTTAGATAAAGTTTTACATTACGAAAATGAATAACTAGGGGAGGGTGTTAAGTTGAAACAGTTTTGCATCATATCATGTGTGAGTGTTTTATTTTTCTTTGGGTTAACACTCATACCAGTAACTTTGGCTTCTGCTGACGAGCGTGCGGCATTTACTGGATGTGAGGAAATGCCCACCCAACCGGACAACTACAAATCGCTGAAACGTCAGAAAAATTGTTTCAGGGACGTTGCAAAAAGATTAGGGGCAAAGCGATCTGCGCGCAGAGAATTTCGTGCATGCCAGAAGATTAAACCGAACCGTGTATCAACCCAAAAAATGCAGCAGAAGATAGACTGTTTTATGGACGTTGCAAGTTCACTAATGCCTGATATGGCAGAACCACCGGCAGCACCGTTCAACGACGCATCACTATCTGCAGCACCGTCACCAGAACAAGTACCTGTTGCCCCGCGGGGTCCTCATCGTACAAACATCAAGGCATGCGAGTCGGCATGTGAAGTATCGGACGAAACATGTAGTGCATGCGAACGAATAGTGGCTCTGCCGCACGGACCAGACAGGCGAAAAGAGTGGAGAGTACACCAGAGGCTGGTGGATTGTATGAGTCGGTGCGAGGGTGGATCATGCATAGCGCGTGGCTACGAAAACTTCGTCTGCGAGGCAGCCCCCGTTGCAGCACCGTCAACAACACAAGAACCGGACTCCCAGAATGGTACTTCTCGGGTTCAAACCGTAGCAGAAATATGCCAGCAACCATGTGAAAGATCGGCCCCGGGGTGGCCGCAATCATGTACATCGTGCGAAGCGTTGGTGGCGGAATGGGGGGGTCCGGAGGAGTATGGGAGAAGGGTGGATGCAATGTACAAAGGTAAAGAAACGGAAGGAACATCATCGGCAGCACCAACATCTTGTGCTGGGCAATATGCAGCTGGCTCCGGAGAACGGTTAGCATGTCAGAAGGCAAACCACGATTTGTTCACTGGTACGGTCGATGCGTCGTGTGCTGAGCAATATGCATCTGGCACTGCGGAACGGAATGCATGTTTGAAGGCTTTTTTGGATGACTTCAATAGGAAGAGTGGAAGATAGGGGGTGTTGTCATGAGCGTGTGTTTTTTGGCTGGCACAAAGTTGCATTTGATGTGTAAACAGAATTTCCATTGGCACCAAGCTCCACCCCAGCTCTCACCCATCGCCACCAGTTCCTGACGTATTGCCCGATGCGTCTAACATCTGCACCTTGCTCATAAAGCTGGGCGATACGTTCAAGAAAGTTTGCTAGAGTCTTCGGGGCGATTGGTAGCCCCTTAGGCTCAAAGCTATATCCTAAAAAGTCGAAGCCTTTAGCGATCCGACTTAATGAAAGTCTTGGTCCGGGTGCTTCTCCACTTTTAATTCGTTGAGCGTCTGTTTGATGACCTGAATAGCCTTCTTTATAACCTATCTCGGGCCAATCATTTTTTTCCACTCGTCGGTGGTTTTGCGGGTTGCGCTGGAGGCGCGGCCTTGGTTGGTGGTTTAGCTTGTCTTTGAAGTTGTTGGGCCCGCCTTAATTGTTCAGCTTTTCTTAATTGTTCGGCTCGTTTTAATTGTTCAGCTTTTCTTAATTGTTCGGCTCGTTTTAATTGTTCAGCTTTTCTTAATTGTTCGGCTCGTTTTAATTGTTCAGCTTTTCTTAATTGTTCTTCTAGTCTTAATTCTTCGGTCTTTCTTTTACTTGCTTCATTTTCCTTTTTAACTTCTTTCTCAACAAGAACAAAGGATTCCCGCAAGGATTCTTCAAGTATTTGGTAATAAAATTTAATCTGATGATAAACGGTCGCAACCTCGGAGTCTAAGAGGAAATAACGTGTCTTTTTAATAACCGGCAATATGAACTTCGTGCCGGGACCAAATTCATTGAGGTGTCCAAAAATATGTTTGCTTCTATTTAACTTTTGGATCTCTCGCACTACTATCGCCCTACGAATCTTCTTTAAATCTTTCTCGCTGGCAATAAAGATCCGACTAGAGTCTTTATGGTGTTTGTTTGTCTCTGTGAGGAGTGTGATTTCTGCCAGCGGAAGCATCCTTACAGTCGCATGAGGCTGCACTGAAGAGTCGGTCTCTTTTTCTGAAAATCTCAATTCAAGACCGTAGCTTTTTTTTGACTGCGCCTTCTGCCATTCTTTTTCAAGAAAAGTAACTTCTTTAAAGTTTCCATCTCCGGCATGCTCCGTAATAATAATTCTGTCTCTAGAAACTTCATCTGCATAATCACGCTTTCCGACTATATCGTAAATCATTCGCGCAACGAGTCCATTCCCTCCAGGAAAGTGTGCTCCTGAATAACTCTTTGCCAGTGTGGTTTTTGCAAACGCCTCATCTCTTGCTGAACGGCTAACCACATAGTTACGATATTTTTGAAATTGTGTGGATTGATAGACAAAGCCTAGATCAAAAACATCCTCAGCACGAACTCTATAGGAGTCCCGAAAGAGGTCCATATCGCTGTCATCAAACATGGCCGTGTCTTTAGGAGTTTGAATGCCGATAGTATTACTATTACGGATAATGTGGGGAGTAATCACTACGATTACCTCTTTCTTTGTATTCGAAGAAGATTCTGCTCCAAACAGCTTTCCAAGGAAAGGAATATCACTAAGTCCTGGAACTTTGTTCGAAGTATCTTCACGCTCCTTTGAAACCAGCCCACCTATGATAATGGGGGTCTTGTTCGGCACAAGGGCAAAGGTATGCACTCGTCTGGTCGATGATCCCGGTTTAGTGCCCATTGTGTTCCCACTACTATCTTTTGCTGTACCATCATTTGCAGAAACTAGCGCCTTTACTTGCACATCAATCTCCATGGCAACTTCATTTTTATCGTCGGAAACTCTGGGTCTAATTTGCAATAAAATGCCTGGGGTGACCTCCTCAAATCCGTAAGAGAGGGACAACCGCCCGTATTGGTCGGCGGACGATGAGGTGACGGGGAACTGTTTTTGCTCCGTAACTTCAATCACGGCGGGACGATTATTTATGGTGATAACACTGGGGCGTGATAGTACCTCTGCAGAACCACTTGCAATCATTGCCTGAATCTCAACAGAAAGTAATTGACTTACAATATCGCTTGAAGCTATGCCTGCACCTTTTGCTATACCCGCTGCAAAAAGATTATCAGATCCAGCTATAGAACTAGGTGATATAGGGTTTAATGCCCCAACGTTAAACTTCGTTTGCCTATCGGGGCCTGGCGTTTGATTTTTATACAGCAAACCCAGTCTATCCATTCCAGACTCATTAACCTCCAAAACCATACTCTCGATATAGACTTGGATGGGAGCGGCATCCAATGTTTTGGAAATGGTCTTTCTGACGTTATCGTAACGCTTCTGGCCAGCTGGATGGTAAAAAGCAACTAAGCTATCATTCAGCCCATAATCAGCCGCTGCCATGTTCACCATAGAAAACCTTGAGCCAGTTGTGGTCGGGTGAGGCCCTTTCAATACATTAGTTAGTGATTGAACTGGAATCGTTGTAGGTTTGTAAAAAATAGGGAGATCCGAACAGGCATATGTCGTTTTCGGTTTTTGGATGTTTTTATCACGAGGAAGAAATGACTTTCTGCCGCGCGCGTCAACCGTATAGGGTTGAGCTGTTGGAACATCTGCCTGGACTGTTTGCAGCCCCATCACTTCCAGTGAAGAGATAACACGATCCATATTGGAATAGGAAAGAGGAATTAGTTCGCTTTTTAGATCAGCTAGCAGAAAGCGTGTTTCCTCACCTGTTTTTGCGCCAATACAGGGGGCTATTTCATCTTTTGGCTTTGGCGGAAAATCTACCTTCTCCGCTAGTTCTTCAGTTAATAGTGGTTTTTTTCCTTGAACTAGGGGAACGAAGGGCAGCTTGATTGTCTCTTCAGGCTCCTGTGGTCCTGGCTTAGAGGATGGCGGCTTCTGAAGAGCAGAACACCCAGCCAGAACCGTAAGAGCAACTAAAAAAACTATCTTGTTTATTAGGATATGCAATTTGTTATAAAAGTTAGTTTAAATTGTGACATACCCATCCTGTGAAGAGACCAAGTCACTAAAGAAAGTACTGAAAAATGGTAAAAGAATCAAGAGAGAAAAACGATTATTGTCTTAAAAAACAATAAAGAGGAGTAAAAATACTAACTTAAAAAATGGTGCAACTTATAGGGGTAGGCCAAACCCATAGCAGAGTCCGACATCTCCAGAGAAATCCTCAAAACCACCAAGTAGTAGAAGAAGGATTTTCATTATAGGTTAAGAGGATATTTCCTTTCTAAGAATTTGGCTTAAGAAGATAGGTGTAACCATTTAGACCCTCTTTATACAAAGTGAGGAATTCGTCAGCCTCTTTCTGAGTAATATTTTCTGTCTCTACATAGTTGGATAAAAACCCGGCCACCCTTCCCGCCAGTTCATCAGCTTTAAACTGGACGTAGTCGAGAACATCGGTCACATCTTCACCTTCGATAATTTGTTCGTACTTTATACTTCCATCCTCCTGCATAGAAACGTGAAAGGTGTTGGTGTCACCGAAGAGGTTATGTAGATCGCCTAGAATTTCCTGATACGATCCAATTAAAAATATACCTAACTGATAGGACTCGCCGATTTTCAGAGGGTGAACTTTAAGTGTTGGAGTGTTGCTTCTATTGGTTCCGATAAAATGGTTTAGGTGTCCGTCAGAGTCACAGGTGATATCTTCGATTGTTGCCTCGCGTCGAGGTTCTTCGTCTAGCCTTTGGATAGGGAGTACTGGAAAAACCTGATCGATAGCCCATGAGTCGGGAACTGATTGGAATACCGAGAAATTACAGAAATACTTATCAGCCAGATTTTTGCGTAGAGTTTTGATTTCGTCGGGTATGTACTTTAATTTCTGTGATAGTTTCTCTATTTTTCTGCTGATGCCCCAGTAGACGTGCTCACAGAGGGCACGGTCATGCAGGGTGATTAGCCCAAGCAAGAACTGATTATGAATCTCGCCTTTCAGGTGAGTGGCATCATGCCAAGATTCACTCAAGTTTTTATTTGACGTATTTTCAAGTACGCCATAGATTTCTTGGACGATTGCGGGTGCATCTTTTGGGATTTCTATCTGTCCGTTCCACTCAGGAAACGAGGTTACATTAAGTACATTGAACACGAGGATGGAGTGATAGGCTGTCATTGCCCGCCCTGATTCTGAAATAATGTTGGGATGGGGCAGATCTTCCTCCTGGCATGACTCAAGGATGTGATAAACTACGTCGTTGGCATATTCCTGAACGGTGTAGTTGGTGCTAGAGGCATAGGTGGAGCGTGATCCATCATAATCTACACCGAGTCCGCCACCCACATCGATATAGTCGATAGGACAGCCAGATTTTCGGAATTCCACATAGAAGCGCCCCACTTCTTTCAAACTGTTTTTGATCCTGCGTATATTAGTGACCTGGCTTCCCAAATGAAAATGGATGAGCCTAATACAGTCTTTGATTCCGCGTTTTTCCGCAAAGTCCAATGCCTCGATCAGTTCCATTGAATTGAGCCCGAACTTCGAATACTCTCCACCTGACTCGGCCCATCTTCCTTGTCCGGCACTGATGAGTTTGATACGCAGTCCAATATTCGGTTGAATGTTTATTTCTCTAGCTACCTGGTCAATGATTTCCAGTTCACCCAGTCGTTCGACCACGATGAATACTTTTTTTCCGAGTTTCTGGCTCATCAGAGCGAGGCGAATGAAAGTCTCGTCTTTGTACCCATTACATATGAGGAGCGCCTCTGGATTATCCATGATAGCTAGGATCGCATGCAGCTCTGGTTTAGAACCGGCCTCTAGTCCAAAGTTGTAAGGTCTGCCGAATTTGACGACTTCCTCTACCACCTGTCGTTGCTGATTAACTTTGATGGGATATACACCGTGGTAAGTTCCTTCGTATTGATATTCCTTAATGGAGTTGTTGAAAGCGCAGGCCAGTTTAGAAATGCTGGCCTTGAGGATATCGGAAAATCGGATAAGCGCGGGAAGAGAGTAACCTTTAGCCTGGATATCTTCGACTAATTCTTTCAGATCGATTGAATGATGGTTTCCGTTTTGCGGTTGGACGATAATGTGCCCTTTATCATTGATATCGAAATACCCCAAACCCCAACCACGGATATTATAGAGCTCTCGTGATTCTTCAATATTCCATTTTGTCATAGGGCAGTTTCTTTCGTTCGAAGCAATTGTAGTCCATTACATAGACAATAATGTTTTTTCCATTAGAGGAGGTAATAAAAATCTCACTATATTCTTCATATATTAAAAGATTTAATGATTGGTTGAGCCAGGTTGTAAAATTAATTGAGCAAAGGCCTAAGGCCAGCGTGGGTAATGAGAAATAAAAGCGTGGTCATTCGTATGATGTTTAAAGTTATAATATCTCATTGAAAAGTCAATTTTTTTGTGCACTTTTTCTAGCTTTAAATAACTGGAAAGCAATAGGGCTATGGGTTAATTTATGATATATATGCTGATCGTTAATGAAGGTCATTTTAAGGAGTTGAGATGAAGATTGAGGGTGTTGATGTTCGTAAAATAGCTCGGGAGTTTGGGACGCCAGTTTATGTATACAGTATGTCAGGTCTTCGCCAGTCGATCGAAGAAATCCGGCAACTATCTCCTGTTACTCGTTATGCGATGAAGGCTTGCTCCAATGTTCGTATCCTCAAAGAAATGCTTTACCACGGGATAAAGATTGACGCGGTCAGCGTTTACGAAGTGAAACGCGCGATCAGAGCAGGGTACAAGGCCGAAGATATATGTTTTACCAGTGATGTTTTTTCTAATTCGGAGGATGTTCTTTTCTGTCTAGAAAACAAAATCTTCACAAATTGCGGAACGCTGGGAATGCTAGAAGAGTATGGTTCTGCGTTTGGGAAAAAGAAACAGGGAAATCAAAACATATCCATTCGCATCAATCCGGGAGAAGGTGCGGGTCATTCCAAAAAGACCAACACGGGCGGGCCCTACAGCAAGCATGGTATCTGGTATGAAAATCTAAATGAGGCTCGGGCTATTGCAAAAAACTATGGCCTAACAATTACTGGGGTTCACATTCATATCGGATCAGGTGGAGACATGGAGCACTTGAAGCGGATCACTGGAAAACTGGTAGATTTTGCAAAAGAATTCAGTGATTTGGAGGTGATTAACTTTGGTGGTGGTCTCCCTTATCAGTATGACCCCGACTTGCCACGGGAGGACGTTTTCGGATACAAGTCGATCCTTGCTGAAAGAGTAACAGCTTTGGAAGAACATTTTGACCGCAAAATAGTTTGCGAGATTGAACCTGGTCGCAGGTTTGTGGCTGGCTGCGGGTATCTTATCGGAGAAGTCCGGGCCTTCAACCACACCTTTGACGAAGACGGTAAACGCCTTAATTACGTTTTGGGCAATATTGGATTTTGTCACCTAATAAGACCCATGGCCTATGGGTCATTTCATCCTATATGGTTCGTAGGTGATAATTTGGGCCCTGAGCAGGATATCATTGTCGCAGGCCCAGTATGTGAGTCAGGGGATGTGCTGACACAAAAGGATGAACAACCTGTCCCCAGACGATTGCCGATGCCAAAAGTGAGCGACCTAATTGTTGTTGGAGGGGCAGGTGCTTACGGATTTGCAATGTCTTCAAACTATAACACTCAACCACTTCTCCCGGAAGTTGTCGTAGAGGGAGACAAGTGCCAACGCACTCGCCGCCGGCAAACTGTCGATGATATGTTGAGGGAAGAAACAGACTGATATCTGTATCTTTTATGTCATATTGAGTTTTTTGAAATGTGGTTGTCTTTCAGAGACCCAAGAAGAGTTCCTAGTAATTTAGATAAAGTCTCTAAAATAAGGGGTTAATTTTCTGGGCCATTTGCACGTCAGCAAGGGTCACACCCCCCGACGAGTGGGTCCAATACTTAACCGATATACGTTTGTAATTGATGTGAATGTCCGGATGGTGATTGTTTGCCTCAGCGGCTTCCGCCACTTTATTTACAAAATCGATTCCTGCCACATAAGTGGAAGCATGTTTAACACGTTCAATAAAGGGGACGCCATATTCATTTTCTCCTGTTTTCCATTCAGGTGCTAGCTCTTTGATTTTTTCCTGAAGCTCTTCCAGAGTTAAAGTTTTTTTGTCGACCATAATCTTATAGACTCCGTTGCTTAAAATCTATCCAGTTTGCGGCGCAAAGATATTTCATTTGTTTTATAGATAAAACTTTCTTCACCATTGATCCTTATCACAGGAATACGTTCTCTAAATTCTTCATATAATTCCGGGTCCGACTCAATATCAGTTACCACCAATCGTGCGGGATAATCAGGGAGTACTTTAGTCACAACCGTTTTTATTTTGTCACAGAGAGTGCAATCCTGTTTTGTTAGGATTTCTACGACTATTGTATCAGGCATAACAAAAGATTAAGTTGGTTTATTACATTGTGTGGGTCATTGTAGTAAACTTGCCCCAAAGGGTAAGCGCAGCAAACAATATTACTGTGAACCACAGGACTGTCATCGCAAGGGGGCGCTTTTTTGGGTCAGTTTCTACACTTTGGTCGATGAAAGGTACGCTGACCAGACACAAACCAATTAGGAATGGTGCTACGATCAGAGATGGAACCCAAAGATTTTCTAGTGCATAAACCCAGACAAACTGCCAGGGCGGTTTTGTGACTTCCAGTCCCATAATCGGTGCATTGCCTAATGGAGGAGAAATAGTTAAAGCCAGCAGGCATATGATTGCAAAAACACCCGCCCCCGCTCGGCGCAGGTAAGCCATATGTTGAGTAAAGGGAATGGTTTGGCCTGTATCCGTCCCGTCTGGTTTTGCAGATAACGTATGGTATTTTATATAGAATATGTGAAGACCAAGAACGGCCATCGTAATAATGGGAAGCAGTGAGATATGTGCCATGTAAATCCGGCTCAATAAAGGAACACCCGGGGAAAATTTTTCTGTCAGCGGTGCACCTAAGATGCCGAACTTTTCTGCAACCCAAAGAAAGTGGTCTAGTGCTTCATATCCTTCCTGGTCCCACTTGAGAACTGTTCCCGTAAACATCAGGGTAACCATTAGCCCAAGCAGACCAACACCGAGCAGCCAATTAACCTCTCTTGGGTTTTTGTAGGATGCGGTGTAAAAAACGCGTATCATATGTAGAATCAGTGTGATTGTTAGAATTTCGCCTGCCCAGAAGTGGATCCCTCGAAGGAACCAACCCAGATATACCTGATCCATAAGAAAATGCATGCTGCTATTGGCTTTTTCTGGAATGGGGTTAAAAAACTGGGCCAGTATGATACCACTTATAATTAGCACTCCGAGTGAGGTTACAGTCATTCCCCCCAAAGAATATTTTATGGAATTGGAATGGTCGGGGATTTCGTAGTCGAGGAGATGTAAGCCTAACCGCTCTGAAAGAATTTTTTGAAGTCCGCTCATAAGGTCACCCTTAATCAATGATTATGATGGGTCTTTGGCGCTTCCCTCGCCAATTCTAAAAAAACTTAAGCCTGCAAAAGCCAACCCTGAAATAATAGTTATGCCGACCGCTACCCTGTAGCCCTTTGCACGCGGCGATATCAATTTGTGAGTCGCTTTTTCAACATTATGTTTTTGCTTATCGTGCTGACTATGTTTTTGTTCGTGGAGTATTTTCTCTTCGAAGCGTATCATTGGCTCACCATCATCCATTTCCAAACCTATTAGTGAATCTTTACCACTTAAGACATTAGAATTTGAAAGCGAAAGACTTAAAGGATTATCGTCGATTATCGATGGTTCGGTATTTTTTGTGCTGTCGATAGCATAAATGGAGTCGTTAAGTACACCCGTTTCTTCTGTTTGTGGGGGGGGG
>Ga0315336_1006220_pt1 | contig 12374 bp, 10 predicted proteins | sample ASW5metaG_FD_204512 | JGI IMG/M metagenome (GOLD analysis project Ga0315336, IMG submission 204512) | Ammonia-oxidizing marine archaeal communities from Monterey Bay, California, United States - ASW #5 | ecosystem: Environmental > Aquatic > Marine > Intertidal zone | place: USA: California...
CACGCGCGAAATTACCTACCACGTACGTAAGCCAGTGAACTACACCAAGACGGTCAAGGTTCGCTCGGGACATTGGGAATCAGAGAGCTACACGGTTCCCGGTCCGAAGTATACGAAGGTTGTCCGCACACCTGGTCGTTGCGTTTACGATCCGTGTACCTGCTGCTGCCGGTACGTACCTGGTTGCTGCAAGCGAATCTGCTGCCAGGGTTGCCCACGTACTTGCTGCAAAAAAGTTTGGGTACCGGAGTGCCATGAAAAGGAAATCTGTTGCACGAAGTACGTCTGCGAACCTCGCACCAAGACGTGTTGTTACAAGGTCTGTAAAATGGTCCCTGAGACCCGCACTTGCTGCTACAAGGTCTGCAAGATGGTCCCTGAGCAACGCACGAAGACTTGCTGCTACAAGGTCTGCACAATGGTTCCCGAGACCCGCACTTGCTGCTACAAGGTCTGCAAGATGGTCCCTGAGCAACGCACGAGGACCTGCTGCTACCAGGTCTGCAAAATGGTCCCTGAGACCCGCACTTGCTGCTACAAGGTCTGCAAGATGGTCCCTGAGCAGCGCACGAAGACTTGCTGCTACAAGGTCTGCACAATGGTCCCCGAGACCCGCACTTGCTGCTACAAGGTCTGCAAGATGGTCCCTGAGCAACGCACGAGGACCTGCTGCTACAAGGTCTGCAAAATGGTCCCCGAGACCCGCACTTGCTGCTACAAGGTCTGCACAATGGTCCCCGAGACCCGCACTTGCTGCTACAAGGTCTGCAAGATGGTCCCTGAGCAGCGTACGAAGACTTGCTGCTACAAGGTCTGCAAAATGGTCCCCGAGACCCACACTTGCACCTACAAGGTCTGCAAGATGGTCCCTGAGCAGCGCACGAAGACCTGCTGCTACAAGGTCTGCGTTCCTGAAACGTATGAGAAGACGATCAAATGCTACAAGTGTGTACCACGTAAGGTCCCTTACACGGTTACTCGCTGCGTACCCAAGATCGTTTGCAAGCAGGTTCCCGTTTGTGTTCGCCGTTGCTGCAAGTGTGCCAGCTGTGAAGAGCCGAGTTGTGAGGCACCCTCCAGCTGCGACTGCAACTGAGCGGTACCAGACATTAAGCCTCCCTTCCTACGTCTGGAAGAAGAGAGCTGGTTATTCATATCAAAACAGCCCGACCCATCATGGGTCGGGCTGTTTTTTTTGTGCTGACCTCCCCACGGCTCATCTCCCAATCTCCACTTTCCATTTGTCACACGACCGGATCGGTGAATAACAACAAACGCCGAGCCTGGTCCACAGGACAAGGCTGAAATTGGCAAACCTCTCCTCCTGGCCATGGCTCAGGATGGACTGGGAGGAATGGTAGAGACTCGCCGATTAAAGCCAGAATTGATGCTACTTGACACGATTTCGTGACCCGTGAGGTCAGGTCACCCGCCATCGCCTACTCGCCAAAAAGGTCGACCAGGGCTCGTCAGCACTCGTGCTCGATTTGAATCGGCATGGCTTGCTCGACGATAGACTGGTTCTCTGGAGCGGGGAATTGAGTTGCGTGGTCCGTCGGCAAAACTTGGGCGGCGACTACGGACGCAACCACCATCGGTGCTGCTTTTGCGTCGGGTTGGATGGTGGTGGGATAAAAAATACCTTAGCTTATGGTGAAATCGACGATCGGGGGTACAACATCGTTGATCAAGACACCTGCGGCGTCCGCGTCTACGACCTGAATGCGGGCAGTGTGCAAGTAGTACATCGACGTCATTCGCATTCGTTGACGAAACCGCCGGTTAAAGTGCGTCCAAGAGAGAACTCCGGCCACCCTTCCATCCCACCGATTGCCTACGTTGAACCACTCGACATAAGGATCCGTCATCAGTGGACCGACTTGCTCCATCTCGCCGTTCCCCAGGAAAACCACTAGGGTTCCAGAATTGGAGGTCGTTGCTGTTCTTACATTGGGAAGTGCCTGTTGACCAGTTGAGAGCCTGTGTTCCCGACTCCCTCTCGTTGGATCTCTACGAGGGAAAAGCCTTGATGGGAGTGGTGCCTTTTGTCATGCAAGATGTCCGGCCCCGCTGGTGGCCCGCGTTCACGGCGATCAATTTCCTGGAAACCAATGTTCGCACTTATGTCCATTGCGGGGGTGAACCGGGCGTCTATTTCATGTCGTTGGACGCGAATGCTCATCTTGCAGTCTGGGGCGCAAGAATGGGTTGGGGGCTACCGTATTACTTTGCCAAAATGAAATTCACGGCAGGGGAACATCAACATGTGTATCAGGTACAACGCGCGCGACAGCCAGCCACGTTTTCAACCCGTTACCAGATCGGTGATCCCCTTGGGCCCTCGCAGCCCGATACGCTCCAGCACTTTTTGCTAGAACGTTATTTGCTGTTTGTCGAGCGTCAGGGTCAAGTGTGGCGTGGCCAAGTGCATCACCGCCCCTATCCCGTTCAAAAGGTCGAGGTCACCGAAGTTTCGGACTCCTTGATCCAAGCGACGGGAATCGAGCCGATCAACAAAGACCCTGTCTGTGCCCATTATTCACCCGGCGTCGACGTCGAGATTATGGATCTCCGACGCGCCGGTACTTAGCTGACCGTGCGATTCCAGGTGCGGCCACCATCGCAGCTGGTGACGAAACGACTCACCCCGCAACTGTCATGAAATACGACGTACCGTTGGACAAACTGCTTGCTGAACAGCTGTTTACATTATGGGCATCGATCTTTTCAGATGCTCCGGATGTCACCCATGACGTCTATCTGGGGAGCGAAAAAGAACACAACCAATGCACCGTGTTTTTGGAAAATCGCGATGAGCTGGTGGTAGCCGCCTGTAGCACATTGCAGCCACGGGCACTTTCCCGGTTGGGAAGCCTGGGTGAGGTAGCGACAGATCCAAAGTTTCGTGGTCAGGGTTTGGCAACCAAACTTTGTAGCGAGGTGCTCACCGAGTTCCGCGCTCGATGCGGGGAAGTGCTATTTCTCGGCACACGGTTTAACCCTACTGCATTTCGTATTTATCATCGGCTCGGGTGGCGAAGGCTGACCTGCAGCACGGTAATGGCCAACATCACCAGTGGCAAATCACCTGAGGCCTTTCTGGTCGAACACTTCCGCGTAGCCGGTGGTGTCACGATTGACGAAGCAACTCCGTCACTCCGGGTTCCCATCATCCCACTGCTGCTGGCTCCACATAACTGGCAGGTATTGGACGCAAATGCCGCCATGGTTTCGACGCGTCACGAGATACAGATTTCCTGCAACGGACTTTACCGACGCTACCTGGCTGCGGTCGGCGGCGATCAAGGCCAATGGTTCGCCGCTCGCACCGACGACGGCCGCTGTGTAGGGCTGTCAACCGCCAGGCTGCTCGACGATGGCACCTGCCAGGTCGATGGTTTCGCACACCACCGATTTTTGACCTGCTGGTCAGAACTGATTCAAGCCGCAATCGATTGGGGAGAATTGCACACCTCAAGTGGCTGCTGTGCGGTGCTGTCGGTCGAAGATGAAGAAAAACTGGAGTTTTTCCAGTCGCTCGGTTTCAAGTCGGGAAAATCGCGTGAGGGTTTCGAGATAGGGGGCCGAAAAATCGCGGGCGTCAAACTGGAAAGAGGGTGACGCAATTTCCGCGCGCCCTCGTGAGGGAAACTGCCTAACAGAACAACCGATGGAAACAGACGTTGCCGGGTTACCCCAAGGCGACGTCCTCATGTTCGAAGCCATTGGAGCCCAAAACCGTCTGCACACACCCCCACTGCCAACCATTGGGAAGCTTGGCGTGAAGTGGTGACGTCGTCGCTTGTCATCGCGGTTAACCCGCGGGGTCAATCTTTATGGAGCGGGCTCGGCTGCGTCGAAATCGACACCGTAATCCCGAAGTGCACCGGCCTTGGTGATGTAACCCTGGCGAAGATCATCGGCCAGCAACGCACGGGGGCGCTGGCTGGGATCACCAAAACCGCCGCCCCCAGCTTCGATCAAAGTAATTCGATCTCCCGGGGCGAGCTCGTAGTGACCCTTGGGATGGATCGTCTCGCCGTTGACACAATGCTCGCGAGGACGACCTGGGTTCCCCCCAAGCAGCCCGATCGCGGGGAATTCCGTGCGACTTGCCATGGAAAAGATACTCATAGGGTGACCCGTGTCATTGCGAATGGTAACTTCCTGCCCAACACCACCACGGGCCTTTCCCGGACCGCCGGAGTCCGGGAGCAGTCGTCGATGCTCGACAGTCGTTCCGGTCAGGGTCTCCCACAGCTCGGTCGACACCACGGCCATGTTGGATGGGCCAGGGGTGGTAGCCAGTCCGTCATAATCCTGCAATGCACCAAACCCTCCCGAGGCGAAATAAATCGTGGTGATGCCCCGCCCGTTCGAGTGCGTTCCCTGAAAAGTCATCAGATCCATCATGCCGCAATCGGCTTGTACTTGGTCGGGAGCTGCCTCGACGAGTGCGCCGAAAAGCAGCGGTGTGACAAAATGCCCGATGACGTGCCGTCCCCCCGTTGGCGAGGGCGACTCGGCGTTGAGCAAACACCGCGCAGGGGCCACCACGTGCACCGGCGCAACCGACCCACTATTGTTGGGTAATTCAGGCACAGTCATGCATTTTACGGTGTAGAGTGACATGGCCTTCGTGTAGCAAAAGGGCACATTGATACCCCGCCGTACGCTGGGAGAAGTCCCGGCAAAATCGACAGATATCGAGTCACCCGAGATGGTCGCTTCGCAAGCGAGCGTCAGTGGCCCGTCGATACCTTCGATCTGGATCGAGTTTTGGTAGGTACCGTCGCACATGGCGCCGATGGCTTCGCGGGTTGCCTGTTCGGAATGTGACCGGATAGCCGCTGACAAACCCTCCAAATCAGACAGGCCATATTCGTCCATGAAATCCAGGAGCATCCGCCCGCCCACCTCATTGCAAGTGACATTCGCAAAGAGGTCACCCAGAACCTCTTCGGGAGTCCGCACGTTCGTGGAGACGAGGTCGACGATGAAGTCGTTGCGAACCCCACCTTCGAGTAATTTGCAGATCGGCAACCGTAACCCTTCATGATAGACCTCGGTTGCGGTCGCCCCGAATCCGAGCCCCCCAATGTCGGGTAAATGGGTGATGCTCAAGGTGTAGGCGATGATTTTTCCATCACGAAACACGGGGCGCATCACGTTGATGTCGAACATGTGGCCGGTACCAATCCAGGGATCGTTGGATATGACAACATCACCAGGTTTCAGGGTCTCCGGCGGGAACCGCTGGAGAAAGTGCCGCAGGGTATGCGGCGCGGTTCCCATGAAGACGGGTACGCTGTAGGTCCCCTGCGCGAGAAGCTGACCGTTGGAATCCATAATGGCTACCGTCAGGTCGTAACTTTCCGAAACGATGGTAGAAAAAGAGGTCCGTATCAGAGTCGAGACGATTTCGTCGGCAATGGATACCAACCGGCCCCACATGATGCTGAGGTCTACAGCATCAATGGCGGAACGCGAGTTGCCGGACTCGGGATGGTTGCTCATTTTTCCACGTGCTGATTTGCGATTGTCGGTGAGCTGGTTTCGCCCAACTCCGCGACCAGGTTTAAATAATGGTCCACCGTGACCACGTCGCCCGGCCCGATGACCATTGTCGATTCTCGTTCTTCAATCAGGCCAGGACCTTCCAGGCGCGAGGCGGCGGGCAACAAGTAACGATTGTAGACCGGGCAGTCAACGTAGTTGTCGCCTTCCGGAAAATAGGCGGGTCGGGTGCCCTTCAACGCCTTGCTCACGTCACTCGACTGCTGGCTTTCAACGCTGTAACCAGCCATTATTTTCGGCTTTGGTCCCCGGGCCTCGACCTTCCAGGTGGTGATCTCCAATGGCGATTCGACCAGGCTGAACGCGTAAACGGTTTCGTAACGCTCAGCGAAAAGGCTGGTCAGGTCGTGGAAGATGGTGGAGCGATCCGAGCGATCGGGCAGAGTAACTTCGAGGGCATACCCCTGCCCATGGTAGCGCATATCGAGTCGATATTCGAGCGTGATTTGCTCGCGCGGGACCCCAGCTTCGCGCAACGGTGCAATGGCACGCTCGACCAAAGGCGCAAAGGCACCTTCGAATTGCGTCGCGTCCAGCTCGTCAACAAAACAGTGCTGTGCTTGAACGATTTCAAATGCAAGTGGGCTGGCGAGTAATCCGAGAGCCGACATCACACCCGCTCCGACCGGAAATATGACACGCGGAATCTTGAGCTTGGATGCGATACGGAGCGCGTGAAGTGGACCCGATCCACCAAACGCCACCATCGAGCATTTGCGATAATCAAAACCACGTTCCGATGCATGAATTCTAAATGCCCGGGCAACGTCCTCGTTCACGATGTCGTGGATACCCCAGGCGGCCCGCGCCAGCGAAAGCTGCAGCGGCTCCGCTATGCGGGCGTTTGTCAGCTCTTTGGCCGCGGTGGTTTCCAAATTGATTTCTCCACCCAGGAAGAAATCGGGGTCGAGATAACCGAGGATGAGATTGGCGTCGGTGAGGGTAGGTGCGTCTCCACCTCGCCCGTAGCAGATGGGGCCCGGATCTGCACCTGCGCTGCGAGGCCCGACTGCCAGAAGTCCGCGATGATCAAGCTGGGCAATACTACCCCCACCGGCGCCGATTTCGATCATGTCGATGACCGGGATTTTTGCGGGTAGCCCACTCCCGCGCTTGAATTGGTGCACCCGTGCCACCTCCATTTGGTACGCCTTGACCGGCTTTCCGCCCTGGACCAGCGCACCCTTGGCCGTCGTCCCTCCCATGTCGAAGGAGAGCAGCTCAGGGAGTGTTAACGTTGCGCCGTGAAAGGCCGACATCAGTACCCCGGCGGCCGGTCCAGACTCGAGCATTCTTGACGGAAAAGCGCGGGCTGTCTCCGTCGTGACCGTCCCCCCGCTCGAGGTCATGATGTAGAAGTTGCCGACCAGTCCCAGCTCTGCCAGAGCCGATTCAATTCGCTGGAGGTATTGGTCGAACATCGGCTGGGTGTACGCATTGATGCAGGTTGTTGTCCAACGTGCAAACTCGCGAAGATCGGGGAAAACCTCTGCCGAAGTAGAAATGAAAAGATCCGGGTACTGTGCGGCTGCCAGGCGCCGGATGGCCAGCTCGTGACTGGGATTGGCATAAGAGTGCAACAGGCAGACTGCCAGGGATTCGATCCCCTCCTCCTCAACCAGATGGGTCACGGCGGCGCGAACCTTCTCCTCGTCCAGCGGAATTTCCACGGTGCCGTCGTAGCGACATCGCTCTGATACTTCCATGCGGCGCCAGCGTGGAATCAGCGGCTCGGGAAACACCAACCGTAGATCAAAGAGGTCGTACCGTTTCTCTTCCCTCATATCGAGCGCATCGGCGAAACCCGCGGTGGTGATCATACCGGATTTGGCACCCTTGCGCTCGATAATCGCGTTGGTCACCAGCGTTGTACCGTGGACAATCGCCGCGACCGACTCGATGTCAACCCGCTCGCGCCCAAGGAGACCACGAATCCCATCCAACACGGCGCGGGAAGGATCATCCGGCGTGGTGAGCTGCTTGTGGACCGCGAGCTGGCCGGTGTCTTCGTTCAGGAGAGCGAAGTCCGTAAATGTGCCACCGATGTCTACGCCTAATCGATATGTCATCGACTCAACTTGTCAACCTAAACTTGGAATTGCTGGAACGTTGTGTACAATTTATTCGGTTGGGTCATCTGTATCAAACCGCGATTTATATCAAACTGCTGATCCCGCCAAGGTGCGGTGCGTGTTTAGTGGCGGCGATTCAAACAGGTGCGGGGAGTCGGTTTACCAGGAGCAACTCATGAATCAGGTTTCACGGCGATATTTTCTGGAGCATGCTGCGGCCGCTGCAATGATCACAAGTTTATCGAATCGATTCGCCAGTTGCATGGCCGGCACAGTCCAACCGAACGCACACGGACGAATCCGAAAAGCTGTCAAATATCATATGGTTAAGGAAAATCTGTCGGTGCTGGGGAAATTCCAGCTACTGGCGGACCTCGGTTTCGAGGGAACCGAAATACATGTCACGACAAAGATCGACCGAAACGAAGTCCGCAAAGCCATCGATGCAACGGGTGTTGTCGTGCATGGATTTCTCAACAGTACCAATCCTGACCTGAAGAGCGCCATCGACAACGCGAAGTTCTACGGAGCGACAAGCGTATTGGTCGTTGCGGGTAAAGTCAACAAGGACCATCCATACGATACCGTTTATCGCGAACAGCAACAACAGATCCAGGCAGCAGCACCGTATGCTGAGCAGCATGGCATCAAGTTACTGGTCGAAAATGTGTGGAACAATTTTCTGCTGAGTCCGCTGGAGATGGCTCGCTTTGTCGACGAGATCCAGAGCCCGGCTGTGGGTGTCTACTTCGACGTCGGCAACGTGGTACGATTTGGCTGGCCCGAACAGTGGATCCGGATTCTCGGCCCGCGGATTGTGAAACTGGACATCAAGGAATACAGTCGTAAAAAGCAGAAAGATGAAGGCCTTTGGAAAGGATTTCAAGTGAAAATTGGCGACGGCGATTGTGACTGGCGCGCCGTGCGAGCGGCATTGGCCGACATCGGCTATACTTCCGGTTGGGCAACGGCCGAGGTTCCCGGCGGAGACCGCCAGCGGTTGGCCGACATCTCCCAGCGCATGGATCAGGTCCTGGTAACGACGTGACCTCACACCATCCGATTGAAAAAACAGGGCGTTTGGCCTTCCCCCCAAGGGGAAAGGCGGGCAAATACTCGAATCGATGATCCCGACATCTCCCTCCTGGCTCTCCTGCAAACCGACGAGCGATTTCCATGCAGAAAAACGAAAAGCACAACTCTGACCGGTACACTTCGCGGCGCAAATTTATCAAGAACACGGCGACCGCCGCCGTGACTGCAAAGCTGGCGCTCGGTTCTAAATTTGCGCAAACAGCGCACGCCACGGGTTCCGACACGTTAAAAGTTGGCCTCGTCGGATGTGGAGCGCGCGGGCGGGGTGCGGTGATTCAGGCACTCAAGGCCGATCCCCACACCCAACTGGTGGCACTGGGTGATGCGTTTGACGATCAGATCGAATCGTGTTTAAAAATCTTAAAGCGACACGCTGGTGATCTTGCCGGTCGTATCGACGCGCCGAAGGAACGATGCTTCGTCGGCTTCGATGCTTACCAGGGGGTCCTCGACAGCGGCATCGATGTGGTGCTGCTCGCCGCACCGCCCCATTTTCGACCACAGCATCTACAGGCCAGCGTTGACGCCGGGGTCCACATCTTCGCCGAAAAACCGGTTGCCGTAGATCCGGCTGGAGTGAAGAAGGTGCAAGCCGCGTGTGACGAGGCCAAGCAAAAAAGTCTGGCTGTCGTTTCGGGATTGTGCTGGCGGTATAACACGGTTGCCCGCGCCGCAATACAGCAAATTCACGACGGAGCCATCGGCCGCGTCGCTGCTATGCACTCGGCTTACAACGCAGATCGGCCGGGCAAAGAATGGCCAATGCGGCGCGAAGAGCATTGGGGTGACATGGAATGGCAACTCCGCAACTGGTACTGGTTCACCTGGCTGTCAGGCGACCACATTGTCGAGCAGGCGATCCACAGTATGGATAAAGCGGCCTGGGCCATGCACGACGAACCGCCTGTTTCGGCGGTCAGCCTGGGTGGCATGCAGGCACGTAATGGACCAGAACTCGGCACAATTTTCGATCATCATGCGGTCGTCTACGAACACGCCAGTGGTCTGAAGCATTTTCATCATTGTCGCCAACAACCCGGTTGCTCGAATGATGTCTCCTGCAACATCATCGGCACCGAGGGAGTGTGTCACGTCGAAAAGGGGATGATTCAGGACCACGACGGCAACGTCACGTGGGAGTATTCCGGTCCCAAAGGGCGGCAGATGCACCAGGCCGAACAGGACGAACTGTTCGCCAGCATCCGTGCCGGCAAACCAGTTAACAACGGCGACGTTATGGCCAAGAGCACCATGCTGGCAATCCTCGGACGTTTGGCCAGCTACACTGGCAAGAAAATCACCTGGGAACAGGCAACCAACTTGGCAAAAGACCTTTCACTCCCACGCTACGATTGGGACGTGGCCGTCGAAGTTCCTCCAATAGCTCGGCCGGGAGTGTCGACTCTCAGCTAGATCGCCACCGGTACTCCTTTTTCAACCGATTCGGAAGCGGCCAGGCAGAGTGCGACGGACCAGCGCCCGTCTTCCCCCGTTGCGGCCAGTGGACCGCCATCACGGACCGCACGGACCATCATCGCCATTTGATCTTCTAACTCAAACAACTCACCTGCAGTCTTGGTGATCGGCACTTCCCGCACCTGATCGCCGTCAAACGCTTTGAGGAAAAAGGTGGGATGCCGAGTTCGGTCCTGAGGACCGCTCCATGACAACCAAATTGCGCCACGACTACCAGTAATCTTGACCGTCTGGTGGTGCTCGAAGGCACTGAGCGTTTGGGTAATGACCCCATAGGCACCTCCCTCAAAATGAACGATAGCGCTGAAGTTGTCCTGCAACTCGGGATGACCCTCTTGCCGCGAATTGGCGGTCGCATAGACGCTGGTCGGTTGGCCAGAGGATTGTAAATACCATCGTGTTAAATCGAAAAAGTGAATTGGCTCCTCCAGGACCCAGTTACCCACCCGCTCGATATCGTACCGCCAACCATAGGATCCCTGGCGGTAGGGATTCCGCGAAAGCTCGACCAGGACATACTGCGGCTGGCCCACAAAACCTTCTTCCACTAATTCACTTGCTTTACCCCACAGGGACGACAGGCGCAACTCGTGGCCAATCGCCACCAGTCGCTGATTACAACGCGCAAGCTGCAAAATGTCATCGCACTGCTGGACCGATATGGCCATGGGCTTTTCCAGTAAGAGGTGCTTACCCGCTTCCAACGCTGAGCATGCGACCTGGTGATGGACATGGTTCGGAACTGCAATGTCCACGACGTCAAGATCGTGACGCTGGACTAACTCCCGGTAATCCGCGTACACATCGGCGTCGGGAAAAGCTTCTCGCGCAGCCTGGCATGTCTGTTCGGTACGTCCCGAAATGGCCCTCAACTCGGCACCTTCCGTTTTGGCAATGGCGTCGGCGTGAAACTTTCCCCAGGCCCCATACCCGACTAAGCCGAAACGAACCGTTGAATGGGTCATCGATGTCTCCGTAAACAGGAATGCATGCAATCGTAAAGGACAAACGAACCGGACTTGTCGGACGAAAACCGAATACAACTTCTGTGATTATGGAACATTTTGCGCAGAGTTCCATAGCTGACGGTTCCAGAGTGCCACGGCCCTCCCCAACATCCCACTGCATCACACGGTTGGTATGCACGGTGGCTGTGGGGTTTACTTTTTAAAATTCGATCCCACACGACTTTGGGGTACCGGTACCCGGCCTTGTTTTTCCGTCGGTGGCACCACACTGGTGATTTTAAACCGGCTCGCTTCACAACTCGCAAACCCCAATCCGCTGAGTGACCGCCCGGGCCGTCGACTCTTTGTCATCAGCAGCACTTCTTCCCGGCAGTCATCTCCGATCCCTTGATCGTCATGTGCGAAGACCGCGACGGCGACCCAACTTCAACACGTGAACCAGGACCACGAAATCGTAGAGTCCATGGGCAACTGCGGGAGTCACAATTTCCCCACACAGCAGGGCTAAGGATCCTAAATAAAGCCCGATGAGGGTGGCGAAAACGAAATAGAGCCATGTCAAACAGTGGGCCAGTCCGAACAGCAGGCTTGCCGCAATCAGGCCAATCACCGGTGTTGTGAGATGAACCACAACTGGCTGAACCACACCGCGAAAGAGCAACTCCTCACCAACTCCAGCCAGTGCCGAAACAACCGCCAACTCCCAGGTGCTGGCGTCTCCCAGGAGCAAACGGGCAACACGAACCGTCCCCCTGCGAAGCCGCACCAGCGGGGGCCAGGTCATCATGGCAAGCAACAGGTAGCAGCCAACCAGCGGTACCGTCGCCAGAACTCCGCTTAGGACCGCTCCTGGCAGGGCTGGCCATGTGGGCCAGATCAACCTCCACAAGTGCCACCCGGGCCACCGGGCGAGGACCACAACAAGGCCACTTGCCAACACCACCAACCCGCCCTCAAAGAGGATGGCCATTCGCTTACCGGACGTGTTCTTCAAGGTTAGCATCACGGAAATGGCTTCTCCCAAACTTCACATGACATGAACTGACTCCCGTAGCCCAGCAGCCTTTGTCGGCAGGCAACTACGAGAACACCCATTCTGTTGCCACCTTTAAACCTGAAATCAGACTACCGAACAAACCTGTGACATCAAGCTGCAGGCAACACGATCCGTTTTGCCTGGGAGTGT
>Ga0315336_1006221_pt1 | contig 12372 bp, 15 predicted proteins | sample ASW5metaG_FD_204512 | JGI IMG/M metagenome (GOLD analysis project Ga0315336, IMG submission 204512) | Ammonia-oxidizing marine archaeal communities from Monterey Bay, California, United States - ASW #5 | ecosystem: Environmental > Aquatic > Marine > Intertidal zone | place: USA: California...
AAAATCTTAGAGATGTACTGGATAAATATAAATTGCCCACAGGAATAAAACTAACAGTTGATGTTGATCCTATAAGCTTCAATTAGCGCACTAAATTAGTGTATATTTTATAATCTGAGCCTTGAAGACTCATTACTGGTATGTTATTTAAGCGAAATTTTTAAAATATCTTCAAATAATGAGCAAAAATTGAGCGAAAACAATACTACATTCTCAACAAAAAATAGTTATTCAAAAGCTTTATTCGAATTAGCTTCTGAAAATAATTCAATACACGATGTTGAGAATCAAGTTTCTTCAATACTTGAATTGATTAGTAAAAGTACAGATTTCAAAGATCTTATTAAGGATCCAACTAATACAATAGAAGATCAATTAAAAGTTATGAATATAATTTCAGATCAATTTAAATTCAATGAATTGTTAAAAAAATTTCTTGGTTTTATAGTTTCTAAAAGAAGATTCTTTTATGTTGAAAAAATATTAAATGATTTTCTTACTATTTGTTCTAATGCTAGAGGCGAGATTCAGGCAGAGTTATCTGCAGCTAAAAATTTAAATGAAAGTGAAATTAATAATATTAAAGATGAACTGTCTATCACTTTTGGTTCAAATATAAAATTAAACCACAAATATGATTCAAGTTTAATTGGAGGTTTAATCATAAAAGTTGGAAGTACAATGATTGATACTTCTATAAAAAATAAATTACAACAAATAGAAAAGAAAATGATAGAGGCATAAATGGAAATAAATCCGTCAGAAGTAACAAAAATATTAAAAGAACAAATAAATAAATTTGGAAATAAAGCCGAAATCTCAGAAGTTGGACAAGTTCTCTCAGTAGGAGATGGTATTGCTAGAATATATGGTTTGGATAATGTTCAGGCTGGAGAAATGGTAGAATTTTCTGATGGGTCTAAAGGCATGGCTTTAAATTTAGAAAGTGATAATGTTGGTGTTGTAATTTTTGGTGATGACAAAGCTGTTAAAGAAGGAGACATTGTAAAAAGAACAGGCGCTATTGTAGATGCTCCGGTAGGTAAGGAGTTATTAGGTAGAGTTGTTGATGGACTAGGGAACCCAATAGATGGTAAGGGAGCTTTAGATAAAGGAGCTCATAGAACTAGAGTTGAAGTAAAAGCTCCAGGAATTATTCCACGTAAATCAGTTAGTGAACCAATGCAAACTGGACTTAAATCTATTGATAGTTTAGTTCCAATTGGAAGAGGTCAGAGAGAATTGATTATTGGTGATAGACAAACAGGTAAAACTGCAGTTGCTATTGATGCAATTATAAACCAAAAGAAAATAAACGAGTCTAATGATGAGAAGCAAAAATTATACTGTGTTTACGTAGCAATAGGTCAAAAAAGATCTACAGTTAGACAAATTGAAAAAACTTTAGAAGAAGCAGGAGCAATGGAATATACAACTATTGTTGCGGCTACAGCTTCAGATGCGGCTCCTCTACAATTTTTGGCTCCTTATACCGGTTGTGCTATGGGAGAATATTTTAGAGATAACGGAATGCATGCATTAATTATATATGATGATCTTTCAAAACAAGCAGTTGCTTATAGACAAATGTCGCTTTTATTAAGAAGGCCTCCAGGAAGAGAAGCTTATCCAGGAGATGTATTTTATTTACATAGCAGATTACTTGAAAGAGCAGCCAAATTAAGCGATGAGCATGGTGGAGGATCATTGACAGCTCTACCAATAATCGAAACACAAGGTGGAGATGTTTCTGCATTTATACCTACGAATGTAATTTCAATTACGGATGGTCAAATCTTTTTGGAAACAGAATTGTTTAATCAGGGTATAAGACCAGCTATTAACGTAGGATTGTCGGTGTCCAGAGTTGGATCTTCTGCTCAAACAAAAGCAATGAAAAAAGTTTCTGGATCTATGAAACTTGAACTTGCCCAATATAGAGAAATGGCAGCATTTGCTCAGTTTGGATCAGACTTAGATGCTTCTACTCAAAAACTATTAAATAGAGGTTCTAAATTAACTGAACTGCTAAAACAAAAACAATACTCACCTATGACTGTAGCTGAACAAGTAATTTCAATATTTTGTGGTGTTAAAGGTCATTTGGATGATATTGATCAAAAAAATATTGCTGAGTTTGAAAATAAAATTATAGAAAAATGTAAATCTGAAAAACCAGAAATTTTAGATTCAATAAAAAACTCAGGTAAACTTGAGGAAGATGTAGCAAATGATTTAACTGAAGTTATTACTGAACTTAAAAAAAACTTTAATTCTTAGATAAATGGCAAGTTTAGACGATTTAAAAAAAAGAATATCAAGTGTCAAATCTACCCAAAAGATTACCAAGGCAATGAAAATGGTTGCGGCAGCTAAATTAAGAAGGGCTCAGGAGAGTGCAGAAAAAGGAAGACCTTATTCAGATAAAATGAATAATATTATTCTTAATCTTTCAAATAGTATTTCAGATAAAGAAAATTCTCCTAAATTACTCGCAGGTTCTGGCGAAGATAAAGTTTATTTATGTATTGTCATGACTTCTGACAGAGGTCTTTGTGGAGGATTTAATACTAATATAATTAAAAAAGCTAAATCGTATTTTCAAAAAATTTTAGACGAGGAGAAAAGTTTAAAAATTATTACCGTTGGATCAAAAGGTTACGATCAATTAAAAAGAATATATAAAGATAATATAATTGAAAAAATTTCTTTCAAAGATTCTAAAAACGTTAATTATTTTGATGCTGACAAAGTAGGAAAAATCATTGTTGATAAATTTGAAAAAAAAGAATTTGACGTATGTACAATTTTTTATAACCAATTTAAAAATGTAATAACACAAATACCACAAGAACAACAAATTATTCCTTTAGAAGCTTCTGAGTCAGAGGGAAATTCATCTGAAGATAATTATGAATTTGAACCCGAAGAAGATGAAATTTTAAGCAATTTATTGCCTAAAAATATATCTACTCAGATTTTTAAAGCAATGTTAGAGAATTCAGCTAGCGAGCAAGGTTCAAGAATGAGTGCGATGGATAACGCAACCAGAAACGCAGGTGAAATGGTTGACAAGCTTACTATTGAGTATAATAGAAGTCGTCAAGCAGCAATTACTAAAGAACTAATTGAAATTATATCAGGAGCAGAAAGTTTATAATTATGAGAAAAGGAAAAATTACACAGATTATTGGAGCGGTAGTAGACGTAAAATTTGAAGGAGAATTACCTGAAATCTTGACAGCATTAGAATGTGATAATAATGGAAATAGACTAGTTTTAGAGGTAGCTCAACATCTGGGTGAGTCAAATGTTAGAACAATTGCGATGGATGCTACAGAGGGTTTAAAAAGAGGCGACGAAGTAATAGATTCTGGGAACCCAATAAAAGTTCCTGTAGGACCTGAAACATTAGGAAGAATTATTAACGTGATAGGTGAGCCTATTGATGAAAAGGGCGAAGTTAAAACTAAAGAAAGATGGCCAATTCATAGACCGGCACCATCTTTTACAGAACAATCAACGGAAACAGAAATTTTAGTAACAGGAATTAAAGTAGTAGATTTACTAGCACCATATGCCAAAGGAGGAAAAGTTGGATTATTTGGAGGTGCTGGGGTTGGTAAAACAGTTATCATTATGGAATTAATTAACAATATTGCAAAAGCGCACGGGGGATTTTCAGTTTTTGCAGGTGTAGGTGAAAGAACTAGAGAAGGAAATGATCTTTACCATGAAATGATCGATTCTGGAGTAATTAAACCAGAAGGTGTTGGATCAAAAGCTGCATTGGTTTATGGTCAAATGAATGAACCTCCAGGTGCAAGATCAAGAGTAGGTTTAACAGGTTTAACAGTAGCTGAATATTTTAGAGATCAAGAAGGTCAAGATGTTCTTTTCTTTGTAGATAATATTTTTAGATTTACTCAAGCCGGATCAGAGGTATCTGCATTGTTAGGCAGAATTCCTTCTGCAGTTGGTTATCAACCAACACTAGCTACTGATATGGGTAATCTTCAAGAAAGGATTACAACTACAAACAAAGGATCAATTACATCTGTTCAAGCAATTTATGTACCCGCTGACGATTTGACTGATCCTGCGCCAGCAACATCATTTGCTCACTTAGATGCAACAACAGTATTATCTAGACAGATAGCAGAGATTGGAATTTATCCTGCTGTAGATCCGCTAGATTCAACATCTAGAATTTTAGATCCTAGAATAGTTGGAGATGAACATTACAGAGTTGCAAGGGAAGTTCAAAAAATTTTACAAACTTATAAATCATTGCAAGATATTATTGCTATCCTAGGCATGGATGAACTTTCTGAAGAAGATAAATTAATTGTAGCAAGAGCTAGAAAAATTCAAAGATTTTTGTCTCAACCATTTTTTGTAGCCGAAGTCTTTACTGGTTCACCAGGAAAACTTGTAGATCTAGAATCTACCATTAAAGGATTTGATGCGATTTGTAATGGTGAATATGATCATATTCCAGAAGCAGCTTTTTATATGGTGGGCACAATCGAAGAAGTAATTGAAAAAGCTGAAAAAATGGCCAAGGAAGCTGCCGCTTAATGAGCGAGGGTTTTAACATAGAGATTGTAAATCCAGAAAAATCTTTTTTATCTAAAGAAAATGTATCAGAGGTGGTTATACCTGCATTTGAAGGAGAAATAGGAATTTTAAAAGATCATATTTCGATAATTTCATTTTTAAAACCTGGAATAATTAAGGTTTTTGCTGGATCCGAGGAAGAAAACTTTTTCGTTGAAGATGGAATAGTTGAATTTAAAAATAATTCTCTATCGATACTTACTAGTTCTATTTTCAATATTAAAAATGTGGATAAAAACCAAATTAACAATTCTATTGCAGAAGCCGAGAAAGAATTAGCAAAAAATGAAATTGATGATCAGAAAAAGTTTTTATTAAATCATAAAGTAGAAGTTTTAAAATCATTAAGTATTAACTAAATTATTTTTTTAATTTCTTTTTGTATTTCTTTATAAACATTAATTTTGAAATCAACTACTTCATCAGTTAAATTTTCAATATTTACCCATTTCCAATTTAAAAATTCAGGTTTTTTTGTATTGATATTTATTTCTTTTTCGTCTCCATTAAATTTTACTATAAACCATTTTTGTTTTTGTCCTTTATATCTTCCTTTCCAGATGATCCCTATTAAGTGATCTGGTAGGCAATAGGTAGTAAATTTATCTATTTCATTGATTAATTTTACAGTTTTTATACTAGTTTCTTCTTCTAATTCACGAAGGGCTGCTTGATAAAAGTCTTCTCCATTGTCAACTCCACCTTGAGGCATTTGCCAAAAATTTTTTGGATTATCAATTCTTTTAGCAACAAATATTTGATTTTTTTTATTTAACACAACAATTCCCACACCATTTCTTAGTGGTAAATTATTATACTTTTCATTCATTTTTATCCGTTAAGAAGTTTTAGAGCAAAGTTTAATTGATTATCAGTTTCAGTATTTAGTTTGAATTCACCAGAGTTTTCTTCAACTTCAATATCAGGTGTTACACCAATTTCAGATATAGATTTACCAGAGGGAAGGTAATATTTAGATACCGTGAGTCTAATTGCACCATCATTTTGTAGTGGTATTAATGATTGGACTGAACCTTTTCCGTAAGTATTTTCTCCAATCAAAATAGCTCTTTTGTGGTCTTTAAGTGCTCCAGCAACTATTTCAGATGCAGATGCAGAACCATAATTAATTAATACAATCATTGTTTCGTCTTTTAATATATCGCCTTTTTTTGCAAACCATTTTCTATTTTCATTTTTTCTTTTACTTTTTGTTGAGACTATTTCTCCATTATCTAAAAAAAAGTCTGAGATTTTAATTGCTTGGGAAAGTAATCCACCAGGATTGTTTCTCAAATCCAAAATATAGTTTTCCACTTTAGTATTTTTTTTAAATTCTTTAATTTTTTCTTTTATTTGATCACTACTGTTTTCATTAAATGAAGTTAATCTTAAGTATCCAGTTTTTTCGTTAATAATTTTAGATTTTACAGAGGCGACTTTTATTATTTCTCTGGTAATTGTAAAAATTAGTGCTTTTTTTTCTCCTCTTCTTCTAACAGTAATTTCTATGTTGCTACCTACCGGACCTCTCATTATGTCTACTGCTTCACTAAGAGATTTTCCCTGAACCTGAATATTATTTATTTTTACAATATAGTCTCCAGCTTTAATACCAACTCTTGAAGCCGGAGAATTATCTATTGGAGATATTACTTTTACCACTCCTGCTTCCATCCCAACTTCAATACCCAATCCTCCAAATTCTCCACTTGTTTCTGTTTGCATGCTTTTGAATAACTCAGGGGTCATATAAGCAGAATATGGATCTAAAGATTGAAGAACCCCATTAATTGCAGCATCCATAGCATCACTTTGATTTATCTCTTCAACATATTCTTTGTTAATTTTATCTAATACTTCACTAAACAAATCAATTTTCTTATAAATGTCATCCTCATTTGCAGAATTACTCGAATTAGTTAAAATTAGAAAAAACGAAAATAAAATTAATAACTTACAAAATATATTTCTCATATAATTACCTTTTCTTTTGGAATAAGCTCAGACCACATTTTTTCTAATTCGTAAAATTTTCTTTTTTCTGGATTAAAAATATGAACAATTAAATCAATACCATCAACTAATTTCCAATCATTACTTTCTTTTCCTTCAATTTTACAATTTGCAATACCATTATTTTTTAACTTTTCCAAAACTTGTTCAGATAATGCTTGAATATGTCTAGAAGATGTCCCGCTCGCAATAATCATGTAATCTGCTACAGACGATTTACCTTCAAGATCAATAGAAACGATATCCAATGCTTTGTTTGAATCTAGAATATTGATTATTTCTTTTTTAAGATTGGAAATTTTATCCATTAATTAAATTTAGAGTATCAAATTTTCCTCAATTGAGAAGATGAAATTTTGACTTTTTTAAATTTAATAAATTCTAAGCCTTTTTTATTATATTTTTTAAAGGATAAAGATTTCATAGATTTTGATTTATAACCATCTCTGTCAAAGACAAGTATTTTGCATAGACTAGTTATTACATTATATTTTTCCCATTTATGAAAATATATTAAATTATCCGCTCCCATAATAAAATATATCTCAGTATTTTTATTTTTTTTTAATAAGAATTTTATTAAATTTATTGTTTTGTTTGATTTAATTTTATCTTCATAAAATCTAATTCTAATAAATTTATTTTTTAAATTAATTTTTTTTGCATAACTCATTCTTTCTTCAAGACCGAGTGAACTTTTTGTTTTAAATGGATTTTTTTTAGTGACCGCCCATATAACTTTATCAAGTTTAAATTTTTTTTTCGCTGATTTTGATATTTTTATGTGACCAATATGTGCAGGATCAAATGTACCACCAAGAATTCCAATTTTTTTTTTATTTTCTAATTTGACCTGACCCATAAATTTCATATTTGTAACTAACAAGTTGATTAAGACCAACAGGGCCTCTTGGAGGTAATTTATTTGTGGATATTCCTACCTCACCCCCAAATCCAAATTCACCGCCATCTGCAAATTGAGTTGATGAGTTATGTATAGCAATTGAACTCTTCACATTTTTCATAAAATATTTCGCCGACAATTTATTCTTAGTGATTATTGCATCAGTATGCATAGTTCCGTATTTGTTAATATGTTTTACAGCTTCAGTTATATCATTAACTAACTTTACAGAAATTTTTTCTGATAAAAATTCTGTAGACCAAACCTTAATATTGGCTGTGATTGTTTTTCCTTTATATAACTTTTTGATTTTTCTATCAGCAAAAATAATGCATCCTTTTTTTGACAATTCATTTAAAATATTATCAACAAATTTTGAATTTTTTTTGTGAATAAGTAAAGTCTCTGTAGCTCCACAGATACTTGTGTTTCGTAATTTAGCATTAACAACTATCTTTTTTGCCATCTCCAGGTTTGCATCTTTATCAATATATGTGTGACATATGCCTTCTAAATGACCAATTATCGGAACCGATGACAAGTTTTGAACTTTTTTTACTAAGTTTTTGCCACCTCTTGGAATTATAACATCAATATAATTACCCATTTTTGAAAGCATAAAATCAACTAATTTTCTATTTTTATTATCAACAAATTGTACAAAATTTTTATCAATTTTATTTTTTTGTAATGACTTTTTAAATAGATTGACCAAAATTTTATTACTAAAATATGCTTCTGATCCTCCTCTTAAAATTACACAATTACCAGATTTAAAACACAGAGTAGAAACATCGGCAGTAACATTAGGTCTGCTTTCATATATGACGCCTATAACACCAATAGGTATTGTCACTTTTTTAATTTTTAGACCATTTGGTCTTTTCCATCGATCCAATTCTAAATCAACAGGATCTTTAAATTTGGCAATTATTTTAATTGATTTAATTATAGAATTAATTTTGTTATCGTTCAGAACAAGTCTTTTAATCAAATTCTCTTTTATTTTTTTTGCTTTTGCAACTTTAATATCTTTTTTATTTTCTATTACTATTTTATTTTTGTTTTTATTAATTAATTTGCAGTAATCTTCTAAAACTTTGTTTTTAACTTTTGTATTTATTTTATTTTTAAAAGCAGATCTGGCTTTTTGTCCAATTTTAATTAAAAGTTTACTCATTAGATTTGCACCATATCATCTTTATGAACAACTTCAGATTTAGAAATATATCCTAATAGATTGCTAATTTTATTTGAGTGTTGTCCCTTAATTTTTGATATTTCATCAGATGTAAAGCTGCTCAACCCTCTTGCAAATTCAACCATATTTTTATCTAAAATTTTCACATGATCTCCTTTACTGAACTGTCCTATGACTTTTTTAATACCTGCCGCTAATAAACTTTTACCACTTTTTAAAGCATTTAAAGCACCATCATCAATAATTAATCGTCCTTTGGGTGAAATTGAACTTATTATCCATTTTTTACGAGCATCTAATTTAGAAATTTTTGGCAAGAACCAAGTACATGAATTGTTATCTAAAATATTTTTTATAGGTCGATTTACTAGCCCATTGGCTATCACCATATGACATCCAGAGAGCTGACAGATTTTAGCAGCATCAATTTTAGTCTTCATTCCTCCAGTTCCGTGTTTTCCGATACTTCTAGTTGCAATTTTTTCAATTTTTTCATCAATATTTTTTATTTCTTTTATAAGTTTTGCATTTTTTTCTATTTTTGGATTTTTTGAATACAATCCGTTTACATCAGACAACAAAACCAAACAGTCCGCACTTGATATTTGAGCAACCCTAGATGCCAATCTATCGTTATCTCCATACTTAATTTCAGACGTTGCAATGCTGTCGTTTTCGTTTACCACAGGAACAAATCCCAAACTAAAAAGATTTTCAAATGTTCGTTTTGCATTTATGGCCCTTCTTCTCTGTTCAGTATCTTCTAATGTAAGCAAGATTTGAGAAAGATTTATTTTTTTTTTGCCAAATGTTTTTTTGAATAAATTCATAAGCTCTATTTGACCTACCGACGCCACAGCTTGACTTTTGTCTAATTTTAAATTTTTTTTGTTTAATTTTAATTTTTTACATCCTAGAGCGATTGCTCCGGAACTAACAATAATTACGTTTTTTTTTAATTTTAGAAGTTCTCCCACATCTTTTGAGAACTCTAATAACCATTTTTCTCTTATAATTTTATTCTCATTTATGAGAAGTGATGATCCTATTTTAATAACAACTATTTGTGAATCTTTAAGATACATAGTTGATTAATTTTGATTTAATTTGAGATACTGTTTTTTTATCTAGTGTAGACATTAATAAGACATCTTTTTTAATTTCTTTTTTAAATTTGGTTAATTTATTCTTAACTTGTTCTTTCTCAATCAAATCTATTTTATTAAATACAATTAATTCTTCTTTATCTAAAAGATTTTTACTAAATTTGCTAAGCTCTTTTTTCACTTGTTTGTATGAGTATACCAAATCATCTTCATTTATATCAATTAGATGTAATAATGTTTTGCATCTTTCTATATGTTTTAAAAATTTAATTCCAAGACCTGTTCCAGCGTGGGCTCCCTCAATTAAACCTGGAATATCAGCAATTGTTATTTCTTTATCATCATAAAATGCAACTCCTAAGTTTGGATTAAGTGTAGTAAATTTATAGTTTGCAATTTTTGGATTGGCGCTTGTTAAGGATGCAAGCAAACTTGATTTTCCTGCATTAGGCAATCCAATTATTCCTATGTCAGCAATAGTTTTTAATTGAAGCCATATCCAGAACTCTTCTCCTGTAGCACCTTTCGTAAATTTTTTTGGTGCTCTATTTGTAGAGGATTTAAATCTAGTGTTGCCAAATCCTCTTTTTCCTCCAATAGCAACAACAAATTCTTCATTTTCTTTTTTAAAGTCATAAATTAGAGTTTTATTATCTTCCTCGAAAACTTGAGTACCAATTGGAACTTTTAAATATAAAGTTTCACCATTACGTCCAGTTTTGTTTTTTCCACTACCATTCTTGCCTCTTTCAGCTTTGAAATGTTGTTGATATCTGTAGTCAATTAATGTATTTAAATTTCTTTCTGCTTTTAAAATAATAGAACCACCTTTGCCACCATCTCCACCATCGGGCCCACCAAACTCAATAAATTTTTCACGTCTAAAACTTGGCGATCCGGAACCACCTTCGCCTGCTTTTACAAATATCTTAACTTGATCGAGAAATTTCATTATACAACTGGTTTAAATTAGTTGCGATTATTAATTGGGCTTTACTGAAACGTAAGTTCTATCTGATTTACTTTTTTTAAATTCTACTTTGCCTTTTACTACTGAAAAAATAGAATGATCTTTACCAATACCAACATTCTCACCAGGAAATATTTTTGTTCCTCTTTGTCTTACAATTATATTTCCAGGCACAACTAATTGGCCACCGTATTTTTTTACTCCAAGTCTTCGACCGGCGCTATCTCTTCCATTTCTAGATGATCCACCTGCTTTTTTCGTAGCCATAAATTACCCTGATTTACTTGTTAGCCTCTTTTGCTTCAGTTTTAACTTCTTTATTGTTTTTTATTTTTTCAGCTTCAGAAATTACTTTTCCGTTTTTTGAAAAAATTTTATTGATTCTAATTAATGAAAATTGCTGTCTATGACCATTTTTTCTTCTTGAATTTTTTCTTCTTCTTTTTTTAAAAATTAGAACTGTTTTATTTTTTCCATTTTTTAATAAATCTGCCTCAACTTTTGCACCAGATATAGTTGGTTCTCCTATTTCAATATTTTTTTCGTCTCCATAGGCTAAAATTTCTTTGAACTCAATTTTTGACTCAGGTTTTGAATTTTCCAATCTTTCGATCTTAATTATTTCTCCAGATTTAACTTTATATTGTTTTCCACCTGTTTGAATAACTGCGAATGACATCATATATCCTAATTATTATTACCAGCAATATAGTCAGAGACTTATTTTAGTCAAGACGAATAAGTCAAAAATTATCCTTTAAATCTCTCAATTTTGAAAATGTTTCAATATCTTCTGATCTCAAAAAAATATTACAATTAAGTTCATCCTGAACTGTTGATGGTATAGTAGGTAGACCTTTTTTTAAATTCTCTTTGATTGATAAAATTTTTTCTTTCAAGATAAAATTATTTGCGTCATATTTCAAACAGAAATCAGAATTTTTTAAAGTATATTCATGACCGCAATAAATTTTTGTATCTTTAGGAAATGATTTAATCAATTGTAAAGATGAAAACATTTGTTCATATGTTCCTTCAAAAATTCTACCACACCCCAATGAAAATAAAGTATCTCCTGTAAATAAAATATTTTGATTAAAAAAATGATAGCAAATATGTCCAGATGTATGTCCAGGTATGTGATAAATTTTTGCTTCAAATTTTTTACTCTTCCAAATATCTTTATCATCTAAACAAATATCTATTTCAGGAATTCTATCTTTGTCTTTTTTAAAACCAATTACTTTTGAATTATATTTTTTTTTTAAATCTTTATTTCCACCAACATGATCAAAATGATGATGGGTATTTAATATAAATTTTAATTTTATATTATTATTTTCAATAAAATTAATTATAGGTTTTGACTCACTTGGATCAATTACACATGAATAATTATTTTCTTCATCAATTAAAAGATATGAATAATTATCTTGTAAGCATTTAATTATTTCTATTTTCATTTATTCTCTATTAGAAATATACCTAACTCAGAAATAAAATTTTTTATACTTAAATTTGATGAATTAATAACTGAAATTTTTTCTTTATTTAA
>Ga0315336_1006222_pt1 | contig 12371 bp, 14 predicted proteins | sample ASW5metaG_FD_204512 | JGI IMG/M metagenome (GOLD analysis project Ga0315336, IMG submission 204512) | Ammonia-oxidizing marine archaeal communities from Monterey Bay, California, United States - ASW #5 | ecosystem: Environmental > Aquatic > Marine > Intertidal zone | place: USA: California...
ATAGTTACATTACCATCTACAGTAAGGCTTGCTGATATATTTTGATTTCCCGTTTCAGTAAAAGAACCAGTTATACCACCATTAGCTAAAATCATTGACCCATTATCAATAGTAAATATATCAGTTGATGTTATAGCTCCAAAAACTACACTTGATGACGGACTAACTGCTTGTCCAATCGAATAAGTAAATGTTATAGAAGTTAATGCATTAACTTCTGTATTAGCAGGATCTGTAGTAAATCCTGTTCCATTTTGAAATGATAACGGATTTTTAAAAATAATCTTAGCCATTATAACCCCTATGAATTAAATTTACCGATTGCTAATATCTCATCATCCGATTCTAATAAATAACCTATACTATCATTATCTACTTTTAATAATAAAGTTGAACCATTTTGTTGGATTGCGATTGCATCGTGTTCCATATACTGACCATTTATAAAAAATATAAAATCATTTTCACTTGTAGAAGTCATACCAGTAGGTGCTGAAGCGGTAACTGCTGTAAAACTAGCAGTAGCTGGTACTGTAATTGATGCCGTAGTTTTTACATATTGTTTTCTTAAATATGTCTGTTGAGTAGATGTTTGATTGTCTACATAAGTTTTTACTGCATTCTCTGTAACAAATGATGTAGCACTACCATCTGCTAGTGAAGTATCGTTTGATACTTCTATCATAGCAGAACTTCCATTTAAAGTAATAGAACCAGTAACTAATAAACTACCAGTAAAATTATGAGTATCATCAAGAGTATCACCAAATTGAGTAGAACCACTTGCATATATTATTGAACCACTAACAAATTCTGTATGAAATTCTTGAGCTGTTACTGTACCACCTATAGTAGCATTTCCACCTACTGTTAAATTGCCTGTTGTGCTAACCGAACCAGAAATACCTAAATCACCAGTTATACTTCCACTATCATATGTCAAATCATTAAATACTAATGAACTCGCAGATACTTGAGCAAATGTTACATTTGATGTAGTAGCTACATCCTGTCCTATAGATATTTCTAAATCTACAGCTGAACTACCATCAAATTGAATACCATCAGTTGAAAGAGTAACTCCAGTTCCCTCGTTAAAAGTCATTGGATTAGTTACTGTAACCGCGATTGTTGATTCTTCTGTACCTGGAGCAACTCCACCTATCGTATCTTCTAAATCCTCAAGGAATGTACCAGCTCTACCTACTACTTTATCTATTGCTGCATCTGTTTCAGCACTGAATATAACTTTTTTTGGTGTTAAAAATTTCTGAGTTGTAGAACGATGATCAAAATTACCTTCTGGTAATAAATATCCTCTCAAAGTAACTGTAAAAGTGGTTCTAACTAATCTTTCAGCGTCAGCAACTTCAGTAGCATCAGTAAAACTATCAATGCTACTTCTAAACCTCATTTTATCAGGGTCGCCCCAATAAGCCCCCTCTGAATATACGATTTTTTCAACTATACTATTCATCTGTTCAATATAAGATGTCCAAATAGTAAAATCATAACTTATGGTTACATAATCTGGAAACGCTACATTATAATATTCTCTTTGAGGAAGTAAACCAATTTGAGTTGCAAAATTATCATAACGATTTACTTGTGAAAACTTTTTTTCAAAAGTATAAAACATATTAGGTTTATTTGCATCTAATTTATCTTGAGGAAGTTCTGTATCTTTAGTAATAGATGTTCTTCGATAAGCAACAACTGGTGTTATAATTTGCCTCTTTTTATCTTTCATAAAACCATCGCGTTGAATTGCTTTCCAACGTTCAGGTGAAGCATACATAATTGGTACTTTTACATTTTCACCATTTTCTAAAACTGAAGGTTTTATAATATTTTCAAAATAAAATATAATAGCACTATCTACATCCATCAAAGATACAGAAGGAGTTTTTACATCATCATCTTTTCTTGAATACAAATATCCTCTATTTAAAACTCTTTGTTTTCTAGGTAATGGTTTAGTTCTAGCCATTATATACTTCTCACTCTCTCAATACTTAAACTAGATATTCTTGCTAAAAATGCATTACATATTACCGAATGGTTATAATCAGTTTGTCCGCCCACTAACTCATTTTCACTTATAGATGATACTTCCCAGTATCCAGAATTCCAATCTATTACATCACCTATTTCTATAACATAACTTATATCTACTAACATTTGTCGTAAAAAAGAAAATAGTGCCGTTTGTGTTAAATCTGGTCCAAATTGATCTGTAGTAGTAGCTTGAGCTTCTGCTTCAACTAATGCACTTATTTGAACTCCTGAATTATATATTTTACCATCTGCTGTTTCACCGTACATATTGACTTCTGTATCATAAGCTGATATTTTATAGATAATTACTGGTTGATATATAATACCATCTTTACCAACACTCAAATCTCCTATGAGTTCTTGGTTGAACTTTTTTATTGTATCTCTATCTTTTTGTGGATAATAACGACTTGGCATTTTTCTATCCTATGTAAATTGGATATGGAACTTTTTGTAATTTCTCCTGCAGAAATTCTGCCTCGTCTTTATCAGCTTCTAATAAAGATTTTCTACTTGTTTGTTCTAACATTTCTCGAAGTTGAGTAACTAAAAATTCTTTTTCAGATGCGGCTTCACTTCTTAAAGTATCTCCATCTAAAGTTGTAGATGAATTAGGTATAGGTATTGTTCCATATTTAGAACGAATCATACCTAATAATTCTTTACATAAAGCTAAACCATATTTTCTAATCCATTGCTTACCAACATCATTTATAAATTTATATTCCATATTATTATAAGGAACATTAGAATAATCTGATACTACATTTGCAGAGCCACTATATTCTGTAAATAATGGGTCATCTCTTTCTGAAGTAACCACATAATCAAAATACAAAGTTTTAGCTTCTAGTGGATCTGGGAAAACTTTAAGTTTATTATTAACTAAAGTAAATGTATATGCAGATTTCCTAATTGAATCATTCAATTCAATTGCTTGTACTCTTAATAAATCTTCAAAAAGTGGCATCATTGTAAATGAAACTGCTGGGGAATATTTACCAAAACCGAAACCCTCTACAAGATTAATAGTGCCATATCCTGTTGTAGCATATGGATCGAAAAATCGTTGCATTGCAGGTGTAGATTCGTGGTAAACTCTTTTAATCTCTATACTAGCTCCACTTTCAGAAGCTTCAGCAAATGTTGCGTTTAAATCATATTCTTGTGAACCACTTACTACACTAACTTGTCCTTTTTTCCAATCTACATTACCACCAACTCCAGCTTCTGTACCATATTGTTTAGATAAAAATATACTTCTACCCATAGTTGGTGAAACTCTTTTGTGTGTAACATTTGAACCAGTCGCTTGACCAGTAAGATGTAATAAATTGTCTTTTATATTAAATTGATTGACTTGAGCTGAATATTCTGTTACAGATTCTTCATAACAAGCATAAAACGAACCAGAATTTAATTCTACTGACATAATCGGGTGTCCAAGTCGTCTTGCTGCCCAATCTGCAAATCTATCTACTGAAGTAGCCCCAGAACCTGAAAATTGGGTATCACTATCATAAAGACCGAATGGTGTTTGGCCTGATGCAAATGAACTACTTCCTTGCCAAATAATTTCTGCCATTATTTTCTCCTAAACTATATAATTACTCAATAATAAATATAAGGAAGTGTAATAAACAAAAAAAGGGAGACCGAAATCTCCCTTTTTTTTAGTTGTACCTTAGTACGATCTAATTATGCATTAAACGTAGTTAACGTCAGCAACAATCACTTTACCGTAGAATTCAGGACGCACGATTTTCTTCGCGTATCTTGTCATCACACCTTTACGTGGTGTAAAGTTCTTAGGATCGTAGACAAGAGGTGTCATTATTAACGGTACATAAGGAGCATACACAGCACCAGTTTCTAGGAAATTACTTCCTCTGAAACCAATAAGAATTACATTCTCAAACTGGTATGGGTTCTTATATACAGTATAACGGTTATTTAACATACCCGCTTTTTGTACACCCATTGCATAGGATTTATTAGTAGACGCAGCATCAGAATCCGTTGCGTATCCAGGAATAGATTCAAGGATTGTAGCAACTTCAGGACTTACGACCATAAAGTTTGCTCCACCGCGGAGTGTTTTCTGATGAATTGTGTTGGAAACAGACTGTATCTTGTTACCAAGAGTCTGGAACCAATCGCCTTTAGTATATGCGTTTGAAGCACCTGAGGATTCCTCAAATAGTGTTGTAGAACTATTATATTCATACCCAACACGTGCACTCCAACGTTCCGTCTTAGCAAGAGCATTTAAACGAAGCATATCAAGGATTTCAAGATCGATTTCCATTGACACATACTCACTCAAAAGTGAAGTAAGTTCTGCTTCAGCGTCAACACTATGATAAGCGTTAAGGTCTTGAGCTAACTCAGGAGTCCATACGGCTTTCAATTTACGTGTTTTCGCAACAATTGCGATAGACCGCATCGAAATATCAATTTCTGGAATATCAATATCAGTTTCAGGATTTGCATCCATTGCTGTTGTTGATGCTTCAAAATCACCGCGAGTTGTATCGGTCGGTGCTTTATGATATAATACAGATGCTGTTGGTGTATCACTAGCTTCTTTAACGACAAAGCGAACATGTGTAGCTGCACCATCAGTAGGTGAACATTCAGCTCCATCTACACCTTTTGTAATTTTGGTGTAAGCTGGATAAGTCGCTGTATACCCTGTCGAACCTGTAATTTCAAATGCACGAGCACCCTCTTTATCAGGGTTACTTAGACTCGAAAGTGCAATATCAATTACTGTTAATGAGCTCAAAGAACTCGAAAGATCAGGTTCAAAATCAACATCTGACCACGCACAAGAACTCGAAAGTGCTGTTACGATAATTGGTGCAGTTGTTGTTTCATTTACGGTGTATCCGAATCGGCCAGCACCATAAAGACCCTGAGAAGCGTCACCAGAACCAGATGTTACACCAAATACTTGGTCGCCATCTTTAAATCCTGGTTGGCCTGTTCCATATTTGAAATCAAGATAGAAAATCAGACCTGAAGGAAGGTTCATTGGTTGAACAGAAACGAATTCCTGAGCGGCTAATTCACCAAAGATCTTACGAACTAAGGGAAGAGCTACACCAGACCATTCTTCTGAATTAGCAGAAGTACCTGTTGCACTAGCTTCGTCAATAAGCTGACGAGCTTGGTTTTCCAACAGAACTGCCATTCCATGTGTTCTCTGTTCAGTTTCAATACCTTCTAACAAACCAGTCGGCTCCCATTTCTTGACCAATCTACGGGTTTCTTCCATCCGTTGACGATACGGATTAAATCCGTCCATCAACTTTTCGATTGTTGAAAGATTTTTATGTTTAGACATTATATTTCTCCAATATAAATGTTATGAAATTAAATAATTCCAGCTAACTTCTTAAATCTATCTCTCAACTCTGAACCTTCAGCAATAATTTCCTGTTTTTCAGATTTTGTTGAGGCGACAGCTTTAGAAGCTGAACCTTTATGTTCTTTAATTTCTTGTTTAGTTGTTTTCGTTCCAAAGGATTCTGCCAATGTGGAATAAACCAATTTGACTTCACGAAGGTTATGTGCTCTATCAAAATTCTCCACAACTTTCATTTTCTGATCATTGGACAAGCCAAATGAACGGAAAAGTTTGTTTGTGAACAATAATTTTGCATTAAGCAAATTAACTTCGTTCAACTTTGAACGTAAATATTTAACGACATTGCGATGCTCGTCAAGTTCTGATTTGATTTTAGCGACTTCATTAGCTTCTTCCTCTTCATCTTCTTCTTCAGAAAGAGCTTTAATGACTTCTTCAAGATCAATATCATCTTCTTCTGTCAAATCGTCAACTACTTCATCATCATCATTTTCTTCACCTTCAGGTGAGGAACTAGCGGCTGCTGGTTCTTCCGAACCTTGACCGACATCAGACGAATCAGATGCTTCAGGTGATGGTGCAGAATTTTCTGCTCCACCAACTTTAGAAGTATCAAGAGTATCTTTAGAATCATCATCAGCTGATACGCTGGTTAAGTCATCTACTTCCTCTTCTTCACCAGGAACATCCTGTTCTTCTACTGGTGCTTCTTCATCTTCTTCTTCTTCTAATTCACGAAGTATAGCTTCAAGATCAAGTTCATCTTCATCTTCTTCTGCTACAGGCTCTTCTTCAGCTTCTTCTTCATCTTGTTCAGACACGACTGGTGCATATTTAACACCATTAATTTCGACTACGTCCTCTTCATCTTCTTGTTCAGAAGTTTCATCACCAGGTTCTTCATCCTGTGCGGCGATAATATCTTCTTCATCTTCAGATTCTTGTTCAGAATATTCATCAGAAGGGTCTTCATCATCTTCACCATATGCTGCCATTTCATCTTCCATTTCGTCATCTTGTTCTTCGACGTCCATTTCTGATTGAATTTTCTTGGAAAGCATAGATTGTAGGCGAGGTGTAAAGGCTTCTTCTAACGCAATTTTAGCGTTTTCAAGAGCTGTTTCACGAACTGCTTTTGCATCTGCAATGGCTTCTTTTAAAAGATCATCCATTACTTTTCTCCTATGATTAAATTAATAATCATCTTTGTTTTGGAATTAATATAGTTATTGTGAACTATAATGTGATTAACATTCGATTACACTACAAGATGGCTAAAATGCCGTAGTGTATTTTTGTATATATAAATATATACAAACTAAAAAAATATAACTAATTATATGAATTTTTTTTATTTCTTAGTCTAGCTTTAGCTTTTTTTTCTTTTTTAAGATCTGATGGTTTTGTGTAAAACTCTCGTTCACGCAATTCCAACATTAATTTAGTTTCTTTTACTTTTTTCTTTAAAATACTTAAAGCTTTATCTATTTGTCCTTTATGGACTTTGACGTAAATCAAATGGCCTCCTAATCAGCCTCATTATCTCCCGACCAATTTTTATCTACATAATTGAAGAATTCTTTTTTCTTCTCATCATCTAAATCATCTGGTGAAGATACTCCATATTTTTTAAGAGCAGCATTAAAGAATTTCTGATATTCTTCTTTACCACCTTCTTCAGGTTCATGTGAACCATTTTCGTGATCTTCACCTACTTCATAATATCTACCAAGAATGTTACCCATATCTTCATATAGAGCACCCATTCTTTGTTGTAAAGATTTTGCTTCATTAGCTATTTTACTAAATTGACCCGAAAGACCTGTTAGTTCTTTCATATTACGATTAACTGTTATTTTATCAAACCAATCTTCTGTTTCATGGAGAGTATGAGATTTAGCTTGATTAGCAATCCAACTAAGTTTTTCCGCAATCTGAGTAATATTAGATTTGCCAAATATAGTTTCACTTAAAGCATTATAATTTGATATTTCAGTAGTTAAACCTTTAACATCAACTTTTTCGCCGTCAACATCACCATATTTTTCTTTTACTATTTTAGATAAACTAACATTGTTATGAAATGGACTTTGTGATATAAAGCCACCCATTAATGTGCCACTAAAATTTTCTTTAAGCAAGTCTTTCATTTTGATAGACATAGAAAACTCCTATTCCATAAATTATTAAGCACCAGGTTCAATACAAATATATGAAAATGAACCTACACATGCTCCACTTGCTGTAAGTGTAAATGCTGTAGTTGCTGAACTAATAGCATCTACTTCTACCGATACTACACCAGAATCATTAACATTATGTATTGCACCAATTATCACGTTAGGTGCTACATCATATGCTGTTTCATAAGTTATTGTAGCTGTGTCGCTATTTGCCCATGTTCCACCAAATGTTACTGTTCCAGCAACATCACTCATACCAGATCCAGTTATTGAACCATCTCCAGCAGTAACATAAGAAGCGGAAGTACTTGAACCACTAGTTGTAGTAATATGTTCTCCACGAACATGTGCTTCTGTTACTAATTCATTTAAGTAATTAGCCGAACTTTTCTTAAGATCAACTTTCATTGCATCTCGTCTTACTTTTGCCATTTTATTCTCTCCTTTAAATTAACAGAATTAAATTATTAAAATTTTTGTAGATAATAAATATTCATCTACATATATAAATATAAGCTATCTTAATTTTCCACGTTTAGAATATCGTCTAAATCCACTTCTTACTTTATTCCACAATTGTTGTATAAAATCTATTTCACCAGAATGAGTTCTTTTAACTGGGCCCATCTGGATTCCTCTAGCTAAGTCCATTGCGTCATACTTACCACCTTTTACTCCATCCATCATAGTTTTAATAACGTTCTGTGATGCTTTTCCTAAAATCTTTGACATTTTAACAAGATCAATATCAACTTGTTTAGATGCTTCTGGTGAACTAAATGCTGGTACTTCGTCTATCCTTTTTTCACCAAAAACTCTTTTAGAGGTAAAAAAATCTAATGCATCATTATTATTTGAAATAACACCAGTAGCTTCCTTTGGTGCTTCCACAAAAGTATTTTCTGTTATAATTTTTTTATATATTGATTTTTTGCTCATACTTTACCGAATTTAGTTTGACCAAATCCACGTATTTTATTTAACATTCTAAACATACGAGTAATTCTATTTGTATCTGCCCAAGGCCCCATATGAACAGGTCTATTTCCTGATAAATACCACAAATCACCTTTTTTATCAACTTCAATTTGTAAAGTATACTTCTCTATTTTATCAAATCCTCTTTGTTCTACATCAATAAAAAATCCAACCTTATTTTTGCTTACACTAAAACCACTTTTCATCTGTTTTGCTGTTTTAGGTTTTATTCCTGCATTTCTCATTGCCTTAATAATACCACCTAAATAAGTATCTATGCCAATATCTTCATTTACGGATTCATCAATTGCTTTTGGGTATTTTGTTTTCTTAGCAAGTTGTAAAAGTTTTTTTATATCGGCTGGTTCGTTTCTGTTGAATTTATCAGCGTTCTTTTTATCTTTGAAGATTGCAGATACTTTTTTACCATTATCATCAATCATAATGATAATACCTTTTTTACCAAAATATCTTTCATCAGATACAGAGATGCGTTCATTTACGGATTCATCTAAATCAAAATCAAATTCATCTTCCATATCTTTCTTTGCTTGTTCTTTAGCTTTTCTTTCCATCTCCTCTTTATCTTTTTTGGATTTTTCTTTTTCTGCTTCATTTACGGATTCCCAAGCAGTAAAATTCGCGTTCCATCTCCACAGTCCACTTGCTGCTCTCACATATTTATCTTTTACTAAACCCTTCCATGCTTTTTCTAAATCTCTTGAATTTGGATTCCCATTATCTTTATATATACTCTTAATATGTGATTTAGATGGAAGTTCACCTTTTTTCTTTATTAATTGATTTATATATTTCTTTGGTATCGGGCCTGGTCTAAACATAGCTTGCCAAAAAGAAACTGCACTTTCAGTTATAGATTCTGAAGTTAAAGTAGGACGAGATGCTTTTTTTGTAATTTTTTCAAATTTTAAACCTTCTTTTTCTAATAATTCTTCTAAACCTTCTAAACCTTTACCTTCTTTAACTTTAACATCTATATCTTCACCATTTTCTAAAGTAACTTTATATCTCTCTAAACCAGTTGACCATGCTTCATTTACGGATTCCAACATTTTATCTTTAGAAAGTTTTGATATTTGTGGAATAAATTTATGCAGTTTTTTCTCCATATCTATTTGAAATTTATATAATTCACTAGTCATCAAACTAAACTTTTTATTATATGGAGCGTTATCAATATGACCTCTCAAAATTCTTATTCCTTTTATTATATCTTCTATTCCCTCTTTCATTGTACGATACGCAAGAAATGCTCTTTGACCTTCATTTACGGATTCTTTCATTCTTGTAATATCCATACTTATATTTCGTAACTTTTTTGTGTTAGGCATTATAATACCATTCACATCACTATCTACAGGGCCCCAAAAATTCTTTTTTGCAAATCCTTCGATTCTTTTTAGTTCTTTTTGCATGAGTTTAACAACTTTGAACCAATCTTTTTTGTATTGTTCTCTTCTTAGATTTACTTCATTTATAGTTTCACCAACAACACCTTTTATAGCAGCAAGTGCTGATGGATTTCTAGCAAAATGATTAAGAACCTTTATTACATCATCTTTAGATGTTGTTTTTAAACCCAACCTTGAAAAAATTTGTTTTATTTTAGGATTTTTTAATATTTTATCAATATTAACTTTTACTGCTTCTTTTCTTAATCTACTTTTCTCTGCTCTACCACGATTTACTGATTGATTTTCAAATCCCACAATTTTGCCTCCCTTATGTGATGCATCTTTACCATCACCATTACCATAAGTTCCTTTTTTTCTATTATATTGATTTAATTCTGCTCTGTATTTCTTAGCTGCTGTAGATGAACCATATTTCTTATATTCTGCTTTGTAATCTCTATCTTCTTTTACATCTGGAGTACCTGATAACTCATACCCCAATACTTCTGCATTATTTTTTCTTGCTTTTTCAAATTTTTGTTTATCTTTATCGTTTAACTCTCCACCAAATCCTTCTTTTTGTACAGAATCATAACCATTTTCTGTCATATACCGATTTGCTAAATGTTTTTCTCTACCATATTTTCTATGTTCCCATTTTTTCCGTAAACTCATTGGTAAATCTTCTTCATTCATCCCTCTATTCACAAATGAAGCAACTCTTCTAGCATCTACACCTCTAACTTTACGATATCTAAATTCTTCAAGTTTTTTTAACCATTTTGATATTTCTTTTACGGTTACTTTTTTGGGAAGGCCTTTATGTTTTGTAGAAGCATAATCTGTAGCACTTTTTTTCTTCATACCTTTAGCTGCTTTTTTTACTTTCGCAGAAACAGTTGATGGTTTTATTGTACCTTTCTGTACTCCATGAACCATTCCCATAAATTTTTGTTGTGCTTTAGATTTTGCTGGCATTTTTAATTACCCTGTTATTTCATCTTTTTAACGAATGATAACATATCTCTCATAAATTTTGTTACATTTTTCTGATAAGATTTTATTAATTGATCTGCTAATTTTCCATTCGGTATATCAGCACTCATTCTATCAGCTAACTCATACATATGCAATCTCATCCGACTTTCAGCAGTTTCAATTTGTTTTTGGATTTTTTTTGCTTTCATTACATCTTTAACATCTTCATTTACAGATTCACAAGCACATGCGTGAGTACCACCGCATCCACAATCTTCATGTTTTCCCATTACATCAGATAAAGTAGGTAGTGGTTCGCCGAATTTTCTATCCCAAGCGTGTTCATTTATTAATTTTTTTAATTTAATCATCTATCGTTTGCGTTCAACTTCTTGTCTGACTTCTCTATCCATTTTGTCAACAATTCGTTCCCACTCCCTTTTATATTTCACAATAATTTTTGGTATTTTTTTATTATCTTTCCAGATATCATCAATATCTTCCCAATATTTTACAACACTTCTCCACCTTTTCATTAACATATCAACGGCAGTTTCAACATCTTCCGTTACTACTTTTTTTTCTTCAGTTTGATGTTTTTCAACAACATCTTCTAAAGTAGGTAATGGTTCGCCAAACTTTCTATCCCAGGCATGTTCTTTTATTAATTTTTTTAGTTTAATCATTATATTTTATCCATAAGTTTTTTAATTTGTTTTAAAATCTTCACAGTACCTTGAGCATTTTGAAATACACTATAATCTTCACCAATATCCACTAACTCATCAAATTGATCTCTTAAATCGTATTTCATACTTCTCCAAGTCCTACTATCAATTCTATCAGATTTAACTACTCTGATATTTGACTCAACAATAGTTTCTTCAGGTTTATGTTTTTTAACAACATCTTCTAAAGTAGGTAATGGTTCGCCGAATTTTCTATCCCAAGCGTGTTCTTTAATTAACTTTTTTAATTTAATCATTTTATTATTAACCGATTCCCACTATCAGTTGACACGATAGCTCCTGACTTTTTCCTATTACCTACATGAATTTCAACTGCTGTTGGTATTGCAAATGATCGGCCTTTACCATATTTGATTAACTCCGACAACGTAGTTATTTTTTTAGGTTTTGGATACTCCACTTCATTCAACTTCTGAGTTTCTTTTTCTTCATTTGTGTAATCTTCAAATTTTTCTGAGTCTAACCGCCAATCTTTCCATTGTTCCCACATTTTTTTATCAGTAGACATTTTATTCTCCTCTCATAATTTCATTTATTATAGTTTCTACTTTACAATAATCTCCACAAGTTCTACCTACTGTACCTTGACGATCGACATTTTCATTCATCGGATACATAAAAGCTCCATGTGTAGATG
>Ga0315336_1006223_pt1 | contig 12370 bp, 9 predicted proteins | sample ASW5metaG_FD_204512 | JGI IMG/M metagenome (GOLD analysis project Ga0315336, IMG submission 204512) | Ammonia-oxidizing marine archaeal communities from Monterey Bay, California, United States - ASW #5 | ecosystem: Environmental > Aquatic > Marine > Intertidal zone | place: USA: California...
TGTTATCCCGAAACCTCCCCAGCTTGGTACAATCATCGGTCGGTACCTGGTTCGCTGCAGCCGTCAAAACAGTCTGCCGGCCCTCCAACCATGCCCGGTTGCACAGAGGACGAGTTTTCGATGGATGACTGCCTGAATTTTTTGGCTTGAATTCTTGCCCGGCTTTCGACCAGGTTCTTAACAGGACAAAGACAAAACTGATGGCCCTTGAAGCAAACTCGGTTGAACAGGCTGCCACCTGGCTGCGAACCGCCCATGGGGCGGTTGTGCTCACCGGTGCCGGAATTAGCACCGAGAGCGGCATTCCCGACTTCCGCTCGCCCGGTGGTGTGTGGTCGAAATACCGGACCGTCTACTACGACGAGTTCTTGACCAGTGCCCAGGCCCGACACGAGTACTGGAGGCAAAAATGTGAAAGCCACGCCGACTTTGCCACAGCCCAACCCAGTGTCGGGCATCTCACGCTTGCCGCGTGGGAACGTGAAAACCGGATCCGCGGTGTGATCACCCAAAACATTGACGGGCTCCATCAATTGGCCGGCAATGAGAACGTTCTGGAACTCCACGGCACGGCACGCCAGGCCACCTGTCTTGACTGCGGAACCCGTTTCGACATCGACCCCTTCGTGGAGCAATTCACACGCCAAAACCGCGCTCCACCATGCCCGGCATGCGAAGGCCGGCTCAAACATGCCACCGTTTCTTTTGGTCAATCGCTGCCAGCCGACGTGCTTGAGCAAGCTACAGACTGGTCCCAAACCGCAGAGGTGATGCTCGCCGTCGGCTCTTCTCTGGTCGTAACCCCAGCGGCCAATCTGCCGGTCATCGCCAAACAGTGCGGCGCAAAGCTCATCATCGTTAACCGCGACGAAACCCCGGTCGACCCCCTGGCCGACCTGGTCATTCGCGGCTCGATTGGAGAAGTTTTGGCGGCAATGGCAGCCTCGCTTGAAGGTTAGGGGATCCAACTCACAGCAAGGACACCCCAGGAACCCGTTTCCGACACCAATCCGTGGCTTGGTGGCCCCACCGTCACCACGACCCCTCAGACAGACCCGCAGCGGCCCCCTGTTGGCTTTAGACACCGCCTCTCCGCACCTTGAACACCAGCAGAAAGCAGACGTTTCAACGGCATACAACACAACTCAGCGGCGACTGCGATAGAGCGACGTGTCAACCACCTCCGCCATGAGTTCAACGTTGACCTGGCCGTCGAGAAATTCCGCGATTTGAGCCGAAGGCAAGGCAGGGTTTTCAATAAGCTGCCGGTGGTGGATCGTGAGGACTTCGATACCACCCTGACTCTGCATCCAGCGACACACACGAGAACTTTGCGCCGCAAACACCCGCTTGAGCTGTTCATCTGAGATCTGGGCACCCGACCGACCCTCGCACTGAAGCATAGCACGTTGGGAGGCCACAACTTCATCCAGATCACGCTGGACGACCACCACCCGGTAACGATAGCCAGGCGGCACGTACGGCATCAACTGGACAATGATCTTGACCGCCTTCCCCTGTGCTTCACCTAACCAGGCATTGTCGGCCTTCAGATTCTTGACCCGTTGGTATTCGAAGTATCCCCGTGGATTGCTGTCATCCGCCTCGCGGCGACCGTCGGAAAGAACCGTCATCCCACCAGCAGCGAGCATCTGCATAACCAGTGAAGTTCCGCTACGAGGTAAACCACTGACCACCGTAACGTACTTATCAGGATCGGATGGCGTGACAATTCCCTTGCTCTCTGCGGTCGACTTGGATGCCGCCGGCAGGTCCGCGTCGTCTTCCCTGTGGCGTAGTTGGCCACCCACGCGGGATGACTGGTACCTTTGACTGGCCGCGACCGCTTGACGGCGGGCCAGCCGCATTTCCGCGGCAAGTTTGCGATGTTCGGCCGCCTTGTCGGGATCACCGAGTCGATTCCTGTAAAGGGCTACCAGGCGTTGATGCGCTTCGGGGAAGTTAGGATTGAGCGAAATCGCCACCTGCAAGGCCTCGACCGCCGGCAAAATATGGCCCATTCGGTGCAAGGCAACCGCCAGACGATAGTGTGCCATCGGGTGCTGGTAAAGCAAGCCGATGGACCGCAGTGCCGCTTCGGCTGCACGCTGATTCTCCCGCCTCAGCAAGTAGCTGCGGCAAAGTCCCAGATGCGCGTGGGGATTCTCTGGATCAATCGCAATCGCTCGTTGATAACTTCGCTCCGCATCCTCTGCACGACGCAAGTTGAGGTACGCCTCGCCAATCTGCAGATGCAGCCCTGGTCGCTGGGCATCGAGCTTTTCCGATGCCAACAAATAACTGAGAGCACGCTCGTAATCACCTTCGGCCAGCGCAACGTAGCCCCAAAGATAGTCGATAGCATGTGGATTGTAGCGGGAACGACGCCGTAAATCGCGGTAACGATGCCACTCCTGTTGGCTCAACAGCGGTTGCGAGGCTGGGAGCGCGGCTGGCACATCCCTGGCCATCTCCAGGTCAAGCTGCGCTAATTCCTTGACCATCGCGGGAGAAGACTCCGCCGGGGTGGCTCCCGCTTGTGGCTGGGACTTCCGTTGTTCCCGACGCACGTGAAACTCTTGTAGGAACTGGCGCAACTCCTCGCGGGCTTGTTCGGCATCAGCCCTTCGCCGGGTGCTCAGGTCCTCGACCACCAAACGTAAATCGGCAATCCGATCGAGCGCCTGATAACACGTGGCCAGTTGCACACCAAAGCGGTGCTCATTCGGCCAGCGAAGATAAAGTTCTTCGAGAATCTCCGCGGCAGCAACGTGACGGCTGTCGTCCATATATGCTCGGGCAAGATTGTAACGCAGTTCTCGAACGGTATGGTCGATCGCTTTCTCGTGGTCTGGCCCCGGCGGCTCGATGTAGCCGAGCGCAACCAACTGCTGGACCGCCTCTTGCGCCTCAACCGGATTGAGCTGCAAATCTTGCGGGTGGAGCCCGGCTTCACCTGCCACTTCATCCCAACTCGCAATCGTCGTTATTTTGGGACACGTCTCGAATGCCTCCAGGATTGCCTGGCCATCCATGTCTGCACCGACCGGCAAGCCAAACACCGCGAGCAAAGTGGGCACAATGTCGAGCAAGTTCAACCCGTGCAACAACGTGTCGGCTTTGATATCCGGACCATGAATCACAAGAATTCCAAAGTCACGGTGCTCCAGTGCCGGACCAGCCGGCTCGGCAGGGATCACTTTCGGCCGCAGGTGATCGGGATGAAAACCATGGTCCGAGATGAGCATCACCGTGACGTCGGGACCCGCCATTTGGAGCAACGTGTTGAGCATCATGTCGTGGTAACGATACCCGGCCTCAACCACGCCCTTGTACAGTTGGAATTCTGCTTCCGGCACGTGCTCCTGACGGGGTGGATGGTACCGCATGAATCCATGGCAAAAGTGGTCAATTGCATCGTAGTAAACCGCCATGAAGTCCCAAGGTTCGTGCTTCATGAGCCAAGTGGCAGCGGCATGCACCGTCGTGCATTCGGCCAGGATCTTCGCGCACGAGGCGAGCCGCCGGTCCTCCTTTTGGTCAATCTCAGCAGCGCGAGGAATGAACGGAAGAATGTGTTCGGCCAGCAGTTCATTCGGATTCAAACGCAGGGCAGCCAGCGTTTCGCCCAGCCGAGCCGGGTGAACCGCGCCGGCCGGAAGCGGCCACGCCTCTGAGGGCGGTCCTATCGCCCGCTGAAAATGGTTCGATACCATTGTGCCGCGAATCGGCTCGGCCGGATGCGACGGCCACCACCCCACCACGTGACTCGAAAAACCCTGCTGAGTGAGGATGTTCCAGATCGCCTTGGTGTTGCGCGAAAGGTTCGTGATCGGCTGAATTGCGCGCCCGTCGGGAGTCGGCTCGGTGAAACCGTGAATACCATGCTTGAAGGGTCGTTTGCCGGTTGCGATGCTCGTCCACAACATGGGCGAGAGCACCGGATGCAAGGTCGCCAGGTTCGCCATCGACCCACCTTCTACCAACCGCTTCACGGTCGGCATTTTGCCCGCGTCCATCAGCGGGTGGATGACCTTCCAATCAGCTGCGTCCCAACCAACCAAAAGCACCTTGCGAGCAGGATTTTCCATCGACGCCAAGCACCGAACAAGGAAACAGGGACCAGTCGTATTTACCAGCAACGCGCGTGAGTCACCGAAAACTGGGAGGCAAGTGCCGTTGCCAAGGGAACGAGCAAAAGGCTGTCCCTGGTTGTGACGATCCAACGGTTTCGTTCGCTGCGAGTAACCCCTGTCGCACAATTCTTGGGAAACCGCTTACTGCCATCCCCCTTCAGCATAGCCCAAGGTCGAAAATCACTCGAGTTTTCATGAAGTGCGTTTTGGCCCCACCTCTCGAGCCACCGCTGGGCATCGTACACGATTTCGGTTTTCCCAAATCGAGTGTCATCGGAATGGGCAAGCTACAATTGGCAACGATGGATGTTGTAGCAGTTTTGCTGCGGAACCATCACTTGAGTTATGGCTTGCTGGGCTCTCGTTTTTCCCTGCGACTACCGCAATGCGGCCAACCGACGGCCTGGTCGAAGGAAAACCATTTTTTTCGATGGATCGGTTTTTTCGATTTTCTACGCCTGCCCAAAAAAACCTCGAGAAACATCCGTTCCTCGAGGTTCACTTAAGAGGCGCCGGCCGGATTCGAACCGGCGATGTCGGATTTGCAATCCGATGCCTTAGCCACTTGGCCACGGCGCCCTGATATTCTGCAGCTGGAAAATACCGCAAATATTGACTGCTGTCCTGGCAAGCTGGCCCAAGGAACCAGTCAAACCACGGTAGAAAGGCCGCCACCCTACAGAATTCGACCGCTTAACCTGTAAATCTTGCCCATAAGTTAAGGAAACCATCCCAATCCGTCAAGTTCATGCGGTTTCAACGGAGAATCTCGCCCCTTGCACCGGTTGCTAGCTAAAGCTTGGTTGGTGCTGTAAGAAGAACCGGTTAGGCGGGCTGTTCGTAGCTCCAAATACGCAATGAAGGAACTCTCGACAACCGTTCGATCTCTTTTAGACGCCCAGTGACTGCTCTTCAGACTTTGTGGTCGCGGGCAAAAATCGTTGGACAACCGAGGCCGTTCAACCATGCTGTCCCACAGAACAATCTACACAATCTACGCCCGTTGCCAGTCAAAAAATGTATCGTCACATTCAGAAAGTTCTCTTTCCAACTAGCAAAACCCTTTTGCACGCGCTGGCAAAAACGACCGTCGAGCGAAGTCTCACCGACATACGTACCCGTCTTGACAGCAGGTGGCGCGACATGACTCCGAGCCAGGCTCGCGGTTACGTACGAGCCCGCGCAAGGCAGGTCGTCCGTCGCCACGCAGGACTGTTGGCTGCAGAGCACGGCTACCGTGACCAACCGTCGATCGATGCGATCGACACACGAGCACTGGAACGGTCCGTGCACCTGATCATACACGAGTTGATGGCCACGCATCGAAGTCCATCCCTGTTGCGGATTGCCGGCTAAAAACGGCCCGACGGGTGGCCAAGACTGATCCGCTACACGGCAATGGGGCGAACTGTGCATTGCGGACCGCCGGCCGCCACGTGGGCAAACTAATTTGGCAGGCGGGGCAAGGCAATGTCATGCCAACCCTTGGGGGATCGTATGGAAGAAATCTGCAACCGACTTCAGTGAGTGAAAACAAGGACCGACGGGGTCCCGCGGTAGTTCCACGCATAGGGCCGTCCACCCGGCATTTGCCAGACTGGGCTGTAGAGGCCCGAAAATGGAGTGGGACTCGCTGTAGGACGCTCGTTGGACATGCCGTACCACCGCATTGCGGTCATGCGCGATATCCGTTGCAAGGCACGAGCTTGTGCTTTTTGATGGATGATTGCTTTAGGATTTGGCTGGTAAACATACGACGGCTTGTAGTCCCAGTCATCCTCCTGAACAGTGCCAGTAAACGATTCTCCCCGGTTGTTTGGGTCCTGGGCTGTGGCGACGTGCCCCATCGAAACAAGCCCTGCAAACACTGACAAAAGTAGCTGTGTGGTTTTCATTCCAGTCGGCCTCCTCGTGCCGCTCCGATTTCCCTTGATCTGTGGTTTGCAGCGAACTTCGCCAATGCCTCCCTATTGGAGGGTCGGCAATGACCGACAGGTCTGATAAGTGTGAAACCGGTCTCAAGCGAGGCACCCCACAGCCGGTGGGAACCTTTACCGGTTAGAGTAATCTTGCCGATTTTTAGTGGTCTGTAACCTGTTTTACCCGTTGACCAGCGGCCAACCATCAAAAACAATGTTAGATCCTATGACCATACGCCAGCATGGCGGGTAGGCGTGATCAAGAGTAGGATACTCACTCGCAGGTGAGTTTTGACTTGTCGCAAACTTCACCTATTGTTGAAAGTGGTGAATTGTAACCGTTCGTTTTTTTCACATCTTCGAGGAAGGAAACCTAGCAATGAAGAAGCTCTACATGTTGCTATTTGTAGGGGCCTTGTCGGCCATAGTCATCGGTTGTGGACAACCCTCTGGTGGTGCGGCAACTGGCGATAAGGCCGCTAAACCAGCCGCTGATGCAGCCGCTCCCGCCGCTGATGCAGCCGCTCCCGCCGCTGATGCAGCCGCTCCCGCCGCTGATGCCGCCGCTCCTGCCGCTGATGCAGCCGCTCCCGCCGCTGATGCCGCTAAGGACGACGCTTCAGACAAGGCCGCAGAATAACTATTTTTGAAACTCAGCCAGACACCCGGGGAACAAACCGGGCTGGCTGGCCTGCGGGCACGGTACTGAGACCCGTTTGTTCTCACAGCAACGGGGCCAGCTTGTTCTAAAGCTGAGCCCCGCTTGTATTGGTAGTCTTCGATGCAAGGCGCGATGCAAGAACTGGCAAGGGGTGCCAGCCGGGGCGGTTTTCTTTGCTGCTCCCGCAGCACCGTTGACCGCTCAAGGCCGTGGCCACCGAAGAAATCCCAACGGTTCTTGCGGGTCGCCTTTTTTGCGCGGGAGGGATCGCATTCGGGCAGATGAATTCACCCAGCCAAACCCGTCAGATACCCCTTTTGGGTCGGGGAATGCTTTTTTTATTTCCCCCGCCGCGTCGCCTGCGTCCTCGTTTTTCCGCTGATTTTTCCTCTTGCACCGCATCAACGGGCTGACCGATGGCATCCCGCATCGTGGTAATGCGATCACGGATCACGGCGGCACGTTCAAATTCCATCGCCTCGGCGGCTGCAATCATTTCGGCTACGAGTTCGTTGATGTATTCCTCGGTGACGTAAACCGTTTCATCCGATCGCCCAACGGCCGCATTTGCTTCAGCATGTGCGGCCGCCTCAGCTTCGATGCCCACATGAATTGCTTTGCGAACCGTCTCGGGCGTGATTCCGTGTTTTTCGTTGTAGGCCTTCTGCAGGACCCGTCGACGATCCGTTTCTTCGATTGCCCGCTGCATCGAATTAGTAACTTTGTCAGCATACATAATCACTTTGGCATTGATGTTTCGCGCCGAACGGCCAATTGTCTGAATCAAAGAAGTTTCACTTCTGAGGAAACCTTCTTTGTCGGCATCGAGAATTGCAACGAGTGAAACCTCCGGCAGGTCCAATCCTTCCCGAAGCAGATTGACGCCAACAAGCACTTCGAATTTTCCTTTCCGCAAGTCGCGCAAGAGTTCCACGCGTTCGAAGGCGTCCAACTCGCTGTGGAGCCATTTACACAACACACCCTGCTCGGCGAAGTATTCTGCAAGGTCTTCCGCCAATCGTTTGGTGAGCGTTGTGACCAGAACCCGCTCTCTCATTTCTGCGCGTTCACGGATTTCTTCCAACAAGTGTGCGACCTGGTTGCGGGCAGGTACGATTTCAATTTTGGGATCCAGCAATCCCGTGGGCCGCACCACTTGCTCCACCACTTCACCGCCTGTTTGTTCCAGTTCATAGTCATTGGGTGTGGCTGAAACGTAAATGGCTTGATTGATTCGTTCGCGCCACTCTTCAAATCGTAGAGGGCGATTGTCGAGCGCACTTGGCAAGCGAAATCCGTGCTCGACCAGGGTCATCTTGCGACTACGATCACCGTTGAACATGGCACCAACTTGTGGCAAGGTCGCGTGAGACTCATCAACGAACAGGAGCAGGTCTTTCGGGAAGAAATCGAATAGGGTGTAGGGTGGTTCTCCTGCACGGCGGCCTGACAACGGACGACTGTAATTTTCAATCCCTGGGCAATAGCCAACCTCCAGCATCATTTCAATGTCGTAACGGGTACGCGCATTAAGCCGCTGGGCTTCAAGCATTTTGCCTTCTTTGCGAAAGTACTCGAGCCTTTCGCGGAGTTCAGCGCGAATCTCATCGGCGGCTCGATCGATCCTTTCCGCAGGCAGGACAAAGTGTTTCGCTGGATAAATAGAAATCTGATCAAGTTGGTTAATCGTGTCACCTGACGTGGGATCAATGATCGAGAGTCGCTCGATTTCGTCTCCCCAGAACTCAATGCGATAGGCGAATTCTTCATAGGAAGGCCAAATCTCAACCGAATCTCCCCGAACGCGAAATTTTCCCCGTGCCGGATCGGTGTCATTCCGCTCATATTGGATGTCGACAAGTTTGGCGAGCATTTCGTCCCGATCCAGGGTGCCCCCCTGACTGACGCCAACCATCATTCGCTTGTAGTCTTCTGGAGAACCAAGCCCGTAAATACAAGAAACGCTTGCCACGACGATCACATCGCGACGGCTGATCAATGCGCTGGTTGTTGCCAACCGCAAGCGGTCAATCTCATCATTGATCGAGGCATCTTTCTCAATGTAAATGTCACGCTGCGGAATGTAGGCCTCGGGCTGGTAGTAGTCGTAATAGCTGACGAAATAGGTAACCGCGTTGTTCGGAAAGAATTCTTTGAATTCCGAGTAGAGCTGTGCCGCCAGCGTCTTATTGTGGGAGAGGACCAACGTGGGCCGCTGCAATTCCTGGATCACGTTGGCCATGGTAAACGTTTTCCCCGAACCCGTGACGCCCATGAGGACTTGTTCCTGCTTGCCGCTGCCGATGCCATCCACCAGCGATTGGATCGCTTCGGGCTGATCGCCGGCTGGCTGAAACGGACTTTCAAGGCAAAATTGCATAGGAAATCACCGTCGTCAGTGGGCAGGTGGCGTGTCGACCCGTTCTTGCGGGAATTGGCTGGGGCGTCCCCAGACTCATGACTTTAATCTACGCTGAGAACCTGCGAGGGACCAGCGGTGGTGGAAAATCGCTCCTGCCCGGCGCTGGAAGTTGACATGGGAAGCAGGAAGGGGTGAATCCGCTCAAGCGTGCGGGCTCCCATTCCATTCACACGGAGCAGGTCTTGCTCCTCGAGAAACAAACCCTCCCGCTCCCGAGAAGCTACGATTCTGCGAGCTAATTCTTTACCAATACCGGGCAGCTGGGCAAGTTCGCCTGGGTCGGCTTCGTTGATATTCACCAGAAACACCGCTTGCAGAGGGGTGGCACGATCGATCTCAATGAGTTGACCTCGGTGACCGCCACTGGCAAACCAGTAAGCAGCCATTGCGATCAAGGCAGACAACACGAGCAGCGCCACCCCAACCTGATCCACTCGTCGGAGAAGCGGCTGCCAATCAGGCTTTCGGTGGCGGTTTATTTGAGCTGGCATGGACTAATTCTACCGCGTGACACGAGTTTTCGAAGCCGCCCCGGAGGGGGGGACCGTAAACTGGCCCCACGCGTGGCTCGGCAAACAGGGCCCCCCCGGACCACCAGACCAGGCAAGCGGTTGCCGTCGAACTTACTGTTCGACGATACTAACCGTTGCCATGGCTAAAGATTTTCACCAACTTCAGTGGGATGCAACACTGGAGGATGATTGCCGACAAATCATCCGGCTGGCAGTCCGCGAAGATTTAGACCGCTGGCACGACTGGACCACCCTGGCCCTGGTCGCTGCCGATCAACAGGGGGAAGCCGCATTTGTCGCTCGCGAGCCAGGCGTGATTGCCGGCCTGCGTGCAGCCGAAACAACCCTGGACGAAATGCAAGCCAACGTGCGATGGAAAAATCTGGTCAACGACGGCGACCAGGTCGATGCCGGAGAAATGATCGCCCACATGAATGGCCTCGCCCGCGACATGCTCACCTGCGAACGACTACTCCTGAATTTGGTGGGGCGTTTATCGGGAATTTCCACCCTGACAAACAAGTTCACCCGCCAGTTGAAAGATACCGGAGTTCCAGTCTACGATACCCGAAAAACGATTCCAGGTTGGCGACGGTTGGAAAAATACGCGGTACGCTGCGGTGGTGGGCGCAACCACCGGACTGGCCTCTACGATGCAATCCTGATTAAAGACAACCATCTGGCAATCGCACGTTCGCAAAACCTTGATCCGACGGAAGCTGTTCAGCAAACGCGAGATTTCCTTGCCAAAGTCGGCTCGTCCTTGCCAACCAACGACTTGATACTTGAAATCGAAGTTGATTCGCTTGAACAATTAGCAAAAGCTCTGCCTGCACATCCCGATATCGTTTTACTCGACAACATGAGTTGCAACCTACTCAGAGAAGCCGTTCGGCTCCGTGACCGTGTGGCGCCGGAGGTTCAACTCGAGGCATCCGGGGGCGTCGACCTCCAGTCGGTCGCCCAAATCGCGGCCACGGGTATCGATCGAATCAGTACGGGGCAACTAACCCATTCTGCCCGCATGCTCGACATTGGCCTCGACTGGCATTCGAACCCTTGATATCGCCAACTTGTGTTGTTGGCTGACGCTCGTACTCTTTTGGCAACCTGCGGACGTTGCTTTCTGCCAACAGCGATTGGCAGTGTTGCTTCAAGTCGTCAGCAGAAAACACGAGACTCCATCGCAGAGGTGGTTGCAAAGTTGAAAAAGCCAATCAGGTTTGACTCGCTGGTGAGCCGAGGTAGGCTTTCTTTGACTTGACACCTTTGGGGAGGGGTGTTGGTCACCGACGCGGCGGGAAAACAGCTGGAAGCTAGAGGGGACCCTGCCGCGTCATTTTTGCGCCAATGGTTCGCCCTCAGGCGTCGACCCGGGACGAACCCGAGATCGGTCAACCTGCCAAACCGGTGTAAATGATACCGTCGAATATGTCTTCATGGGCTTGCTCTGCAAACCGTTAAAGTCGACCTGCGTTCCCAGGGAACTTTCGTGTTGCGAAGAGCAACAAGAGCATGCCAACGGGCCTGCCCGAACGAGTCCATGGGGGCTCTGGCATCAGCGAGGGACAACCAGGCGGAATTCTCGCCATGTTCGCCCCCTTATCTGCGGTCTTTCAGGTTTTTTCGAGTTTCAACGGTTCCTGGCCCTAACTCTGGGTTCCTGCCATTATTGTCGTAACCTGCTATTAAATAAAAACTTACAGAGACAGGGCCAAGGTGAGTGGGAAAATTTGAAGAATCTTGCCCCAATTGCAAGAAAGTAGTTGACGAGCCCGTAGCCTGCCTTTAGACTAGGCTATATCAGTGGGGTTTTACCGCTTCGGCGGACACTCACTTTTCACGAAATCCTTTTACCGTAGCAAACGAAGTACCTCGGAGCGGACCTTATGAATGTCAGTTCGGCAGCGGCGGAGTCCATCGCCCTGTTGTTCGCCTGACATTCGAGAGCCGCTGGTGAAGTCCTCCGATTCTGGTTGCTACGGGGTCCCGCAAGCCTTTCTGGGCTGGTGGTGCATCCTAGAACACACCAACTTGGTTGGTCACCTTCACACGTGACTCCCAGTTCATCCGCTCTTTGGCGGTTGGTCTCGGCGTGTCGCCTCACCGGTCCTGTGCGGAGTCCCTCTGCGCAAAACGGCAACCGTTCGCACTTCGTTGCGTGCCCACGTCGTCCAGGTAAATGCTGGAACGTGTGGCCTGTACGTAAGTCTGCCCAGCAGATTTACAGCGGATGTGTTGGTTGCCTTGACCGAAAGGTTTCTCGTAAGAGCGCTACTGCATTGCGCTCTGTCTACGCGTACAGCACGGTACGGTGCGCCGGCACTCGCGGGCCAGTCTGACCCACTGGATCGCAGTGTGCATGCGCCACCGCGAAGGTCTCTTTTCTAGTCGCCTGCCTCTTATTGCGCGCCGTCCTTACCGCACTGACCCTGCGCCAGTTTTGGACGGTCGCTCAACTGGTGCGCTTCGACGTTTGCCGTGGATGCGCACCCCATTGTGCCTTAGTTCGGCTGGTTGCATGCGAATGTACACAGCCTGATCTGTGGCGTACTACCCACAATCGGATCGTTGCGTCGCCTCTGCGACGTAGCCAGTACCTGACCCGTGCTGCTGCGCCCGCTTTGCGCAACGAGTTGACTGAAAGAATTTCACCATGACAAACTGCAATTTTGTCCTCGTATCGCATATTGCGAACCGAGGTCTTCGCTTTCCCAGCA
>Ga0315336_1006224_pt1 | contig 12369 bp, 3 predicted proteins | sample ASW5metaG_FD_204512 | JGI IMG/M metagenome (GOLD analysis project Ga0315336, IMG submission 204512) | Ammonia-oxidizing marine archaeal communities from Monterey Bay, California, United States - ASW #5 | ecosystem: Environmental > Aquatic > Marine > Intertidal zone | place: USA: California...
TGCAATCAGGCCCCGTACGTCAAACGAGACGTCGCCGTAGGTGTCCAGCCCGCTCTTCAGCGCCGAAAAACTCTCGCTGACATACGGCTGTCGCTTTGCCTCGAGGTAAGGATCCTCGCTCAGGGCTGCGTTGTAGTGATCCGTGAGATCGATGTACTTCGCCTGCAGCGTTTTGTCGCGAGGTACAATGCGGCCCTTGAGGGTCATCTTCCGGGCGTCGGAACGCGTGCGAAGCGCTTCCTCGGTCTGTCCCTGCCGGACCAGGACTTTTTCCTTGGTGTACAGAGCCGCACCCGACTCCCGATCGAGTTCCAGCGACTGTTTGATGCTCGTGGCAGCCTCAGCGGTCTTGCCCAGGGCCAGGAACATCTCGGCTTGGAGTCGCCACACCTCCGAGTCCTTCGGCGCGCGGGTCGTCGCCCGCTGTGACAACCTCTGGGCCTGCTCGAACAGTTTTTTAGATCCACTCGGCCGGGAGGCGTTGTAGACAGCCCGTGCAGCCAGTTGCCGGGGATCGATCGCGTCGCTGGCCAGTAAGTCTGCAAAATTTTCGGCGGTGATCGCCACCAGGATGGGGTTGACCTTGTTCAGGGTCGCTACGAAGTCGATGTGCGCGATCTTGATGTCGGGCCTCGGATTGTCCCAGGTTGCCAGGTACAGGGCTGTGTCCGGCTTGTTGCTAGAGAACGCCGCCTGCTCACCACGCCAGACGAGGCCTGGGATATTGTCCGTGGTCCCAGCGAGCCAGCAATCGCCGATCTCCATTTCGTACCGTGCGGTGAAGTTCTCGACCTTGCCGTCGGCATATACGACCCGGTAGACCGCGGCCGGAGTGCCCGTGACGGTCTGCTGGAACCCTGCATTGAGGATGTGGATTTGGTCCGCCTTCCTGCCGACGACGATATTCTGCACCTGCGATGGAAAGTCGATCGCCGTGGTCAAGTAAGGCGACAGGTTGATCACGCCGCGGATGTCGAAGGGGATTCCTCGGAAGTGGTGAATTCCTGTTCGCATCGTGCGGTAAAGCGGCGGCTGTACTGCCGCCGCGTTCCTCTGCCGATGCCATGTCTCGTGCAGGCTCGCGTTGAAGCTGTTGGTGAGGTCAATCGCCGCGTCCGGTGTGGCTTGTCGGCGGGGTGGAATCTGTGACCGCAACACGAACTCACGGGCCTGGCGTTCGCCCTTGTCAGCAGCGTGTCCGCGAAACAACCTCTCGATCAACTGGTGATCCAGTCCGAGCGACTTGCCGACACGGTAGTCCTCCTGGTCAACCGACAGCGACAACACCTGCGTCGCACTCTGGAGATCTCCGGCGGCATGGTGGATGCGGCCCCTGAGTTTCAACAGCGTGTTCCTGACATCCTTGTCGTCCGAGGCAAGACCTTCGAGCAGTTTTAGCGCATCAGCATGGAGCCCCTGGGCTTTCAGGGTCTCGGCACTGACGATCGCATGCTGGATCTTCAACTCCGCGCTGTCCTTGACCCCGGGCAGGGCCTGTTTCAGCAACCTGGACACATGCTTGGTCGTCACTTCGGTCGCGCCGTTGACCATCGCGATCTTCAGACGCGCTTCGGCGAGAATCGATGCGACTTCGCGATCACCGGCCGCCGCCGCGGACTCGAGTGAGATGGCGTACAGGAATGGTGAGCTGATACTGACCGCCGACTCGAACGTGATTGCCTTGATCGTCTTGTCGGGCTGTGGGTTCTCCCAGACGCAATGCACCAGACTCTTGGTATGTTCGAAATCCCCTTCCTTCCAGGCGATTACAGCATGGGTTGGAGTGGCATGCGGGTTGTTGATCCACGTGACAAGGTGCTTCCCGTACAGGATCGGCAGTGAGGCTTCGCTGCCATCTTCAAAGTGCAGGAGATAGCGGCCGATCGGGTTGCCGTGGGGTATCCAGTAGGCAAACGAGCAATTGTGCAGGACGTGAATCCAGGTCGCCTTCTGATTAACCGCAATCTCTTCGACCTGTCTCGGCGGTTTAGAGAAAAACTGGTTGGACTGCTTGTCGCCGCCGATCAGCCGGACGACTCCTCGCAGGTCGAAGTCCACACCGTTGAGCGTGACCAGTCCCACGGGCAGTTCCTTCCAGAGTCTTCCCGAGGCCGTCTCCACATTCTGGGCCCGGTACACGTAGTCGAACAGTGACTGGTTGTAGTAGTTGCTCAGGTCGACCTGGCGAGCCGTCGCCTGCGCCGACCGCTTGGGGATCCCAGCCTCGAGCATGAATTGATGCGCCTCGGCGAACTTCTTCTGGTCGGCCAGCCGGTTGGACACGTCGCGGATCAACCCGCCCAACTGGAGCGGATTGATGTTCCCGTCCTGGTCAACGTCGCACGCGTTGGTCAGCGCCTGGACCGCTTCATCCTGTCTTCCCGCCAGCAACAGCGCCTTGGATCGTGTCCGCCAGACGGTCGGATCCCGCGGGTAAATCTCGGAGGCCAGTCGGGTCAGCCAGTCCAGTTCCAGTCGACGGTTCTCCAGGGAATCGCCGTCCTCGCCCAAGCGGCTTTCTCCGGCCATCGCCAGCGATCTCGGAGTCCGATCGCGCTGCCGCATGACGGTGTCGAGAATTCCGGGCAGGAACGGGCGTCCGTTCTGCCAGTCGTACGGGGGGCGGGCGGAGGGAAGCTTGTCGTAGGCCGTTCGGAAGGATGCAAAGGCCTTGTCGGCCTGTCCCTTGCCGTGCAGCAGAAAACCGTGAGCGAAATGCGCCAGGATGTTGGCTGCATCAAGCTGCAAAGCCGTCTTCACCGCTTTCTCCATTTCATCAACACGCCCCACACGCTGCATCACCAGCGCACGCAGAGCCCAGACATCGGCGTTGGTCGCATCCAATTCGATCGCCTGATCGGAATGCCACTGGGTCATTTCGTTCCAGTGGGTCAACGCCTGCGGCTCCAAGTTGTTGACCCGCCCGGACACGGAGTTGCGGTACCCGATCATCGCGTGTGCCAACCCGTTGTTGGGGTCCAGTTCCAGCACCTTGTGCAACTTTGCCAGGTCCCTCGACCTGAGAAGTTCGGACAGGTGTTCGGTTGTCGGCTTGTTGCTCCAGGGAGATAGGGTTCGTTCGCCCGGGCTGTCGAAGTACCAGAGGCCCCAGCGCCGGTACCGACTTTCCGAATCGTACGCAGCGATGGTCTCGCGGAGCCCAGGCAACTCGGAACGGTCCACGGCCACGGAATTGCCGTTCTCAGCGATCCGCCGCTGTGCCACCACCTCGGCCAGTTCAGCCAACCAGAGCGGCGACACCTCGTCCATCGGCGGCAGATCGATCATGGTGACCGAGCCGGTCGCGGTGGGTCGGGTATAACCCGAGACGGCCAGGCGGCTGTCATCGTGGTTGAAATCGATCGACGTGATCGTGGAGTTGTCCGGCAGCGCACTTTCGAGGATCTTGGCGCCGGAGGGGATTTCCCAGACGCAGACGCCTCCCTGTTTATTGCCGCACGCCAACAGGCGGCCGTTGTGACTGAAACGGATTCTGCCCCGGTCGGCCTGCCCCAGGGACATCAGCGGCTCGGAAACCTGGGTCTTGTTCTTCCAGTCCCAGAGTTCAAGTTTTCCCCACTTGATGTCGGGACGGGGGCCCGCGTTGACAGCAATCACGTCTCCGTCGGGGTGAAAAGCTCCGGTGTTGTAGTAGTCAAGCTCCGGCGTCTCAAAGAGCAATTTGCGGGTTTGGGTGTCCCAGGCCCGCAGCCGGCCGCCAAATGGCACCGAGACGATTACCGAACCGTCGGGGCTGAACTGGACATCGCTGACCGTGTTGAGAGACCGCGGCAACAGCTTGGTGACCTCGCCCGTCTGCAGGCGGATCAGGAACTGGTTTCCATCCTGGCAGCCGACGGCGATGAACGTTCCGTTGTGATCATCCATTTCGAACTGGTATGCCTGAAGATCCCAGGCGTCGTGCAACCCGTACCCGGTGATTGCATCGAATGCCCGGATGCGGCCAGAAAACGTGGAGGCCACCAGGATTTTTCCGTCGGGGGTGTACTGAATATCAGAGACGCTCCCGCCCAGGACCATTGTTGTTTGACGCGCACCGCTTTCGACGTTCCAGACCCGTACGTTGCCGTCTTGGCATCCAACGGCCACAAACTCGCCTTCAGGAGAGAAACGACTGATGGTCCCCGACTGCGGCAACTTGAAGGCACGCACTTCAACCAGTGTTTCCGCATCCCAGATCTTCGCCACCGATGCCAGTCCGCGCAGATTCTGCGCAACGAACAACTTGCCATCCGGACTGAACTCAACGCTGCGGACTCCACCGGGCAGTTCCAGTGTCGGGTAAGCCCGCTGCTTCGGCACCAATTGCCAGGCCCGGCCCTGACCGAAGAGCAAGCTCTGTCCGGACCCGCTGTTGAACGTGGTCTTGTTCAGTTGCAGCATCGCCCCGCGGTCTGTCAGCGACTGGATGGAATTGACGAATGAAAGCGAGAACGCGTGTCCCTCCTGGATCGCCTTCCCGGTACGCGAACTCCAGACATTGACCTTCATGTCGTCGATCGTCACCGTGTACAGACGCTCGCCGTCGCGGCTCACAGTCAGCTGAGGAGACAGGACGTGCGGGATCGGATCGATCAGTGGCAGCGCGTTGATGATGTCCCAGACACGAATGGAAAAATCCTCGTGTCGTGTGACCATCCGGAGACCGTCGGGAGTCAACTGAAAGACATCGATCGGATTGGCGCTGAAATTAAACGTGGAGACAGATTTTCCGGTTGCCAGGTCCCGACATTCGATTTCCGTACCTCCCGGTTTGTAGATAATCGCCAGCCACGACCCCACGCTGCTGCGGCCGTGGCGATCTTTTCTGGAAAAATCGAAGTCCATGGAGTCGCTGCCATAGTCTTTGAGCGAGAAACTAGCCGTGACCTTGGCCGTGGTGAGATCGACGACGGAGCAATGCAGGTCTTTTTCGACCTTACCGACGAGGGCGACGTCTGAGGTGCCCTTGTGGAAAAAGCACTGTTGGACCAGGAACTCGGTCTCGAGCGATTCCAGGCGTGGTTTCTTCGCCGTGAGGTCGATCCAGTCAAACGACTTGTTGGCCGATGAACGCAAACCAACGAGACGTCCGTCCTCACTGAGTGAGGGTTGGAAACCTGTTGATTTCCCTTCGAAGTGCAGTGATGCGTCTTCGAGCTTCCAGACGCCGATCGTCCCGTCCCGGAACGTCGTGACGACGTGTTTCTCGTCGCCGGTGACGACGTACCTCACAAGGGGTGCTTTGCTGAGCGTCAGTTCTTTGCCGATGACCTTTCCGGAAATCGCGTCCCAGATGTTGATGTGATTCGTTCCCGGCTGGTCAGCCACAATCCTGAGCATTTTCGGACGGGGTTCCGCCACGAAAAAGAAACGACCGATCCTGTTCTTGATTGGGATCAAAGTGGTCGCCGGTTTGGCGTCCTTGGTGCTGAATCCCTGGATGCTGCCGCCTTGGTCCCGGAGGGATAGAAACAGCAATGATGCGTCTTTGGTGAACCGCGGCTGGTCGATTCTGGCCCCGGCGGCGAGGACCCCGACTTTCTCCCGGTCCTTGACGTTCCACAGCGCCCCCTTCAGTCCCGTTGTGGCCGTCCAGTAATAAGTTTTCGTCTCGCGATCCAGGCCGGCGTATTGGATCGGCTGCTCCATCTCGAGAGCAACGGACCCGCCGAGCAGGTAGTTGTGTTCGGACAGGACCGAGGTGATCTGGTTGGCAGCCGGCCAGTAACTGGTGTCGGTTCTCAGGGACCGCGCCAGGTAGGCCAGGCCGTTTTCCGTGTCGCCTGATTCCAGGTGCTCCTTGGCGGTCAGGAAGTAGGAACGGGTGAGTGTCTCGTTCAACGTGGCGGCGGCGGTTTCGGCCTTGCCTTGTTGACGGACGGCTTCATCGGCGCTGCGCTGCGCGGCCACCGCGTTCTCCTGGGCATTCTTCTCCGCCGCCCGTGCGGCCACCGCCTGTTTCTGCGTCTCCATTGCGGCGGTGCGGGCCTTGGACTCGTTTCGTTGTGCAACCTGCTCCGAGGCCCGAGCCATGTCTGCACTCTGTTGGGCCCGTTTCTCTTGGCGCGTGGCTTCTCGTTGCGCGCCGAGTGCGAACACAAAGGCCACCAGCGCAGCCAAGGCGATGCTGGCCGCGCCCGCCGACAAATACCGCATTCGCCGCGCAGCCCGCTGCTGCAAACTGGCCCGCTGCGTCTCGGCGGCCGCTAGCGCCTGTGCCTGCTCGAGCTCGCGTTGTCGCGCCGCCTCACGTTCACGCTCGGCAGCCCGCCCGGCGAGATCACTTTCGTCCAGGAACGACATCGCCGCCTGGAAACCGGCCGCATAGCGCTCCGCCCAGGCTGCGGTTGGATCGGCTGTTTCGCGCCAGCTGAGTGCGATCTGCAAATCCGGGTCATGGTAGAGTCCCGCGCGTTGCTGGTCGTACAAGCCGGCCGTCTCCGCAAGCCGTCGGTAGATGCGGGCAGACTGTGCCTCTTGCTCGACCCATCCTTCGAGTCGCGCCCAAACGCGCATCAAGCTTTCGTGCGAAATGTCGACCACCGTCCCTGGTTCGAGTGGAACTTCGCTGGGCGGCATCAGGAACGTGACCCCGGGATTGCGGTAGGCCTCCACCACCGCTGACACCTGTTCGAGATCCGCACCAAGAATGGCTGTCAACTGGTCCAGACGTGTTGGACGGCGGATGCCGCGATTGTCCAGTCCACGCTCGGTGAGAGCCTGGAAGACCCCCTCCGCCACAGCGCGCGTCGCTGCGTCTAACCCGTGGTAGACCTCGTCGGCGTGCCGTAACAACGCCTGCTCCATCCCGCCGACGTCGTGGTAGTGACGGAGTTCCAGTGGCTCCTCGTCAGCATGATCGTCCACCCAGCGATCGAAGGTGCGCATCAGTGCGTGCTGCAGGACCGGCAACTGATCCTGGTCGTTGCCGACGCTGTTGAGCAACTCTTGCGTCAGGGAAAACGCGATTTGTGCTCCGCCGACCTGGATGGGGCCTTCGATACAGGAACGAATCTGATCGCGGGTCAGTCGTGGAATCAGGTATTCCCCTGCGTTGACCGCTTCCGTCAACCCGCGAAATTCAGTGCAATCCCCCAGGTAATCCGATCGCATGGTGATAATGACGTAGATCGGTACCTCCTGCTGGGCCCCCGCCTCCAGCAGCAAGTTCACGAAACTGGCGGCCTGTTCCTCGTTGGCGGCTCCACTGCGTCGGAAACGGAAGATCTCCTCGAACTGATCGACCAGGATCAGCACATTTGTGCCCGGTTCCATGTCCGACTGGCGAATCGCCTCGACAAGTCCCATCCCACTGTGATCCAAAGTGGCCACCAGGCCACCGATCACGCCCGCGTCATTCGGGTCACGGAGATCGGCTTCGGCGATCGCTTCCGCCAGGTGCCGCAACGGCGCGCCGCCCGGTCGCAAGACGACCATTTCCCAATCGGACCCGACGTCCTTCATCATGCCGCCCTGCAATTCGGGCAACAAACCGGCGCGCACCAGCGACGATTTTCCACTACCCGACGTGCCGGTGACCGCCATAAAGCGTTTTTGGCGCAGCAGCGTAACCAGTTCAGATGTTTGTTGTTCGCGACCGAAAAAGAGGTAGTCCTCTTCCTGATGGAACGGTCGCAGACCGGGGAACGGATTGAAAATATTCGACTTTGGATCAGGCATCAGTTCAGTCGCAACAGAAATGAAATCATCAGTACCGATGGAACCTCAACATCGCTCAGTTGGTCTTGATCGACGCGATAAATTCGTCGATCACACTTCCGTCAAACGGGTCCGCGCCCTGGATGACCTGCGCCGTGTGACTGCGAAACCGTTCTTTGCGGCGGTCGATGGGGGGGGCGACGTACACCGCCTGCAACGAGAGGTCATCGGTGCGGCCGTAGCCGCGAGCCTTCATCAGGTTGCGGACTTTGATATCGACCCAGGAATGCCGCGGCGCACCGTAGTAAATCAGCACCGCGTCCGCGTCGACCAGGTTCTCCCGGTGGGCTTCGAGAGCCTCTTCTTCCTCCGCTCCGAATGCCGGCAGCGACACTTCCAGACCCTGGTCAAACAAATAGTCTTCCAGACCCTCCACCGCCTTCTCATCCTTTTCGTCACAGATCAAGTAGAGCCGTGGCGGACGCGCTTCGCCAAGTTCGTCGGAGGCAGTTTCCTGTTTGTCTGGCTTCAGACGATCCAGGACGAAATCCTTCAGACCAGTCAGGTGATCCTGGACGATTTCCGCGCCGGCGTGCATTTCCGGGGTCGTCTTCAGATCGTCCAGAAACGTTTGTTGTCGATCATCTTTGACTTCGATGTCGCGGGGGATCCAGACCACGCGATTGAGACTGCTCTTGCCGGTCTGTTCGGCCGCCAGCCGATTCTGGATCTCCACCATCGACTCGCTGGCGCCTTCGGGAACGATTCCGTACGCCTTGCCAACCGGGTGAATCGACAGGGAACTCTCACTCAAGTAGTCGGACACCTGCGGCAGCAGGTCATCTCCCACCATCGAAAGTGGCTGGGACGGTACCACCTTGTGGCCCCGGCCAATCAATTCTCGCCGAATTTTCTCCACTTCCGGTTGCAGATCCGATGTGGTCTGTGCCAGGTAGACGGTCTTGGCGTCCTGATGATTCATACCCGATTGCTGCAGAGTTCCGGAACGTTGTTTGAGCTCCTTCACGGCGCTCCACAGGGCCTGGCACAGATCGTAGACGCGGGAGTAGTACTTCTGGTGCGCCTCGGCACCAAACCGCTCATCGAATTCGCGAATTCCGCTGGAAGAGCCATCGCTTTCGAAAAACGGGTACTCCAGCAGATGGGATAGACGGGAACGCAGCATCGGTGGCATGTCCGCGTCTTCGACCGGTGTCTTGACAACTTTCAGGATCCGGCTGTGTGAGTCGAGCGACAAGCCACCCGAAGATTCCGCGCGCGCGGCAAAGTGTTCCACCAGTTGATGAGACGTGGATGCGTGTAGAAAACCCGGAGACAACACACACACCAGCGTCTCCAGATCATCCAGAGCCGGTAGCAACTGGTCCAGCGCGTCGTCGGTCAGCGGCAGGCTCGCCAATCGCGTGACCCGAATCGGCTGCCCCGACAGCTGCTGCAGACGAACCTGGGTATGTTCCGCCAGTTGACTGACCCAGCCCGACGCACCGGCCGAAAGCGGGTGGTCATCCACATCGGCCGAGAGAATCAATACTTCGCTCTCGCGGATTGCATCGACCGTCGCCGATACCGACGTCCCCTGTTTCGATGTCGCCACCGTCGCGTCCATCGAGGAGGCGGCGACTTGGAATGAGGCATCCCCATCACTCAACATCAGCCGCTCAAGTTGTTTCAAATCCGTCACGAGATCGGCTGGGTCCCCGTACCGTTCGTCCGGATCCTTGGCCAGGCATTTGAATATCACCCGTTCGAATTCTGCGCCAGCCGCACCCGGTGAGACTGGTATAGAGGCCGGCTGCGTATTCAGGATCTTGTTGAAAACGTCCCCCAGGGAAGTTCCTCCAAAAGGGTTCCGTTCCGTCAGCATCTCGTACAAAACCACTCCCAGACTGAACAGATCGGAACGATGGTCCACCGTCTGTCCCAGAACCTGCTCCGGGCTCATATAGTTGGGAGTGCCCAATACCTGGCCGGCAATCGTCTGTTTGACCAGCGTTGCCTCGGGACCGATCGCGGCATCGGCACCCGCGACACGTTTTGCCAAACCAAAGTCGAGGATCTTGGCTAAGCCTCGCTTGTTCACGTAGATGTTGGCCGGTTTGATGTCGCGGTGGATCACTCCACGCTCATGCGCGGCGGCCAAGGCATCGGCCAGCTGCTGCGCCAGCGACAGCACCCCCTCCGGTTCCAGACGATTGGTCGTCAACAGCTCGTCCAGTGGCTGGCCGGAGAGCAACTCCATGGCGATGAATGGACGCTCATCCTCGGTGGTGCCCACCTCGTAGATCACACACACATTGGGATGCGTCAGCGCCGATGCCGCTCTGGCCTCGGTCAAGAATCGTTGGCGCCGCTCCGCGTCGTCGGCGAACTCCGCGGGAAGCAACTTGATCGCAACTTGACGTTCCAGGTGTGTGTCATCGGCCAGATAGACCTCACCCATCGCGCCGGCGCCAAGCTTTTCCCGGATCCGATATTGGTTAATCCGTTCCTCTGCCATTGCTTATCCTGCGCGCTCGGATCTGCACCGCATCGCCAATTGATCGCCATCTGCATAAGACGATCGTTACCGCGACCTGCCTACAATATTTATTAAGTCTGGCGATCGCAAATACATCCGCTGGATAACAACAGTGGCGCCGAGACAAAGGGGGCGGGATACTCGAATACGACGTAGCGGATGTACAGGTCGGCCCCCACTGCCAACAGCGTCAACACCACCGTTAACTCCACGGTCGCCAGCGTCTGGCCAGAACAAATCGGATCAACCCGGCTGTGTTTCACGACATGCTGGAGGTTTCTGCCTGAGTTTTCGTAGAGTGAGTTGCGATGGCGTCGCTGTGGGCAAACCGCTCGCCCACCGAGTGCAGAACCGGCAGGGACTCCCACTTTCAGACACCCGATGTGGGCTGTCCTGAGATTGACGACTGGCTTGCGACGGGCGAGGCGATCCGGAAATGGCTCAAGTGTCATTCCATCGCGGTTCCGTGTCCGCTCGGCACGCGCTGCGCGTCCTTCTCGCAGCTCATCCTTCTGTTCAGTTTCAGACGTGACTGTCGCGCAGTCACGCCTGCGGCTTCCACCCTCCGCGGAATGTGCTGGGCCGAAATGCCGCGTTTCGCCCCGGTGACCGTTCCAAAATGCGCCAAATCGTTGTCGCCCACCTTTCGACGGGGAGCAAAGGACAACATGAATGTTTCTGCAATCGCGAATTCATACTGGAGTCTCAGCGAGACGAGAGTTGGTTTTGTCGAGGAACATCGCTGGCACTCACGACTGGCACAATGTTTGCAACGGCCCGCCTATTCCAATTGCCTTTGTGAGCTGGCAACGATCCGGCTCTGTTCCGTCCACCGGTTAACAGATCGTTGAGACTCAAATGAACATGAAACAGATTTTTTGCAACGCTGCCACAATTTGCATGGTCGCTCTCGCGGTGCTGATGACTCAAGCCACGTTCAACGGTTCGGCGAACGCCCAGAAAAAGAGCAGCGAAAGCACACGCGGAAACCTGGTGCAACGGGTTGCTGACTTGGAGAACCGGCAAGACGAGAACGACAAGGAATTCGTTCTGATTGACCAGAGCCTTGGAGATCTCGATGCGCGCGTCAATGACAATGCTGCCGAGATTCGTGGGCTTCAGGCACGCGTGAAAGCGGCTGACAAGCGGCTTTCGATTCAGCGCGCTGACTATCGAGGTCTTGTTTCGAAGGTGGCGAAGATGCGAGCACGTCACAGCGGCAAGGAACCGCGTAGCGAATGACACGGATATTGCCGCGCGGGTGGAACCTCACGCGGTCCTGCCGCCAGATTCGTCCGTGGCGGGAGAACGTCTTGGTCGGTCCGCATCTTCATGCATGTGTTGCTCGCAGGCCTCGAACTCCACCGCGGAGATGTCTCTGCCCGTACCGCGGATTCTGGTTGAACGTAGCAGCGTGAATACCGCAGGAAATGCTCATGAAGAACGTTTTCTTCACAGCAGCGACCACAGTCTCGATCTTTTCCGCAGCCTTGCTATTGCAGGCAGTCTCGCGTCCCGATGACGCGCAGATTCTGTCGGACGTCGGCTCAGAGATCCGCCTTGTTGCCTGTAGCGTTACCAGTGCGCGAACATCGTCATTGCGCAATGCGGAACTGGTTGCGAATATCGTGAACAGTTTGCCGCAGGACGTGCACGTTCTGCTGCTCGTGAGCGATCGCGCGGCGTTTGCTTCAGCTGCGCCGAGTTCTCGAGTTACGTTCGTGGAAATGCCACCCGAAAGCGATATTTCAATCTGGCCACAAGACCCTTTCGTCGTTGTGCAGGGGAATGAAACGACCAAGCTGGTCACACCTTGCTCATTCAAAAGGGAAGATGATGAGCGGATGCCGAGGCAGTTGGCCAGGCTGCTGCAATTGGAAGTCGTGCAGTCGGAACTGCACTTTGAGGGAGGCAACATTGTTTGTGGTGAAGATGCCGTCTTCATCGGTTTCGACACGATTCATCGAAACGCTGAACGGCTGGAAATGTCGACCGGTCAGGTGTCGAACCGATTCGCGAACCTCTTCGGTCGACGTGTTGTGATTGTAGGCGATTCTACGCAGAGCATTGGTCACATCGATCTGGTTGTGACTCCGCTCAGTGGACAACGCATCGCGGTTGCCGACAGTCGGGTTGGTGCAAGATTGGCAGCCGAGGCAATTCGAGAG
>Ga0315336_1006225_pt1 | contig 12369 bp, 10 predicted proteins | sample ASW5metaG_FD_204512 | JGI IMG/M metagenome (GOLD analysis project Ga0315336, IMG submission 204512) | Ammonia-oxidizing marine archaeal communities from Monterey Bay, California, United States - ASW #5 | ecosystem: Environmental > Aquatic > Marine > Intertidal zone | place: USA: California...
GATCGAGCAATAGATAAGTGGTGAATTGTGATGCTCTCCCGGTGCAAAGAGCCGCAGGGCGACAACTAAATCTTCCAGTAGCAACGTCGGTTGCCCCGTTTGCAGGCCAAGGATACGTCCCGAAGGAGCCTGACCCCACGCTTCGGCGGGTCCGGCGATGACAATTTCACCAGTATCCGGATAGCAGAAGACATATTCGATTCGGGTCAGACCGGCCAGATGCTGCATTTGGTCATCGGCACCTCCGCCCGCTATGAGGCGTTGGGCAAGAACGCTTTCCAACCGTGTCAACGACACTTTGCGTAATTTGCTCGATTCGCGAATATTCGCATCCAGCTGGGCCCATGCTTGTCGGGCTCGTTGGAGAGACAGTTGACCAGTCGGGTCGGGTTGAATCGTGGTGCGGAGCACACCATTAGCATCGACGGTCACGCCGGCTCCGCCGCTCCCGCCAACGGTATTGGTCTGGCCGCCGCCACCCATGCCGCCGCCACCCATGCCGCCGCCGCCCATGCCGCCGCCGCCCATGCCGCCGCCACCCATGCCGCCGCCCATGCCGCCACCGCCCATGCCGCCACCGCCCATGCCGCCACCGCCCATGCCGCCACCGCCCATGCCGCCACCGCCCATGCCGCCACCGAATTGCCCAAAGGCAACGGGTGTGCTGGCTACGACGAGACTAACGGTGGCGATTACCGCGTAACGAGCCAAGGTGCGATGGATAACGAAAATGAACGAGCCGAGACGGATCATGGCGGACCTCTTCAGTGCCTCTAAAAGAACGGGGCCTCTAAAAGAACGGGGCCTCTAAAACAACGGGACGTCTAAAACAACCGAACCGCTTCAACCCGTTTCGCCTCTTCTCAGCGAGAGCCAAAGCCACGGGGGAACGTTCCATCCCAGAGCAGGCCCCATCCGGGAGCAGGCGCAGGTGCGGAACAGTCCCCAATTTTCATGATAACTAGACAATTTAGGTAAATCAAGAAATTGGGGGCCAAGAGCCCCTTACTTCTTCCCTTAAAAACGCCCCCAGAGGCAAAATATAGGCCTGCTGGATAGGGCCGTTCGCCCCTCGCATTGCTACTTTCGGTTCAACCGGTGCAGATGGACGTAACTGCTGCAAAAAGGCCACATTGAATGTTGGAAAAATCCAACACCCTCTTTCCCAGGCGGTAGAGTTTAACAACGTGGAAATCTGCCTGCCGGGATCCTGCAGGCTGCTCGTGTCGACCGTCTCCCCCATGCCAGGTTTGCCAGACCAGGCAATGTTCATGATTCACTCGCCGCCCATAAACCGAGGTTTTCGCCCGATAGTAGCTGCCTTGGTCGTAGTCGTGATTGCCAGTGGGTGCGCGGGAATGCCTCGAATCGACCCGACGGGTGAGCATTTTTTCTTGCCTGCCGGCCAGGCAACGCCGCCGGCTGTCGTGGGGGGCACAACCTATGTAGCCCCGCCGGTGCCGCCGACGTTTGTTCCTCCCCCGTCCGGAAACATTGACGTACCGCCCGTTTACGCGCAACCCACACCACCCACTTTGCCAGCCGGAACCCCGCCCCCGACCAACCCGTTTGCGATGGCTCAGGTCGTCAGTCCTCTTGGGGTACCGGCTGGCCCGCTGGTTGCTGGGGGTGGGGCCCAAACGGTCGTTATGCGACCGAGAGAGTATATCCGTGTATTACCGGAACGGGTTTTGGCGCCGATAGGTAGCGAAGTGGTGTTGCGGGCAGGGATCTGTTGCCAGGAAGGTTATTTACTGGCCAATCAACGAGTTGAATGGATGCTCTCGCAGGACGGTGTGGGCGAATTCGTGACTTTGAACGATCGTGGACAGTTGGATATTTTCCGCTGGCCGTGGAATACGCCCCGTAAGATCGACAACACGTATGTTGTTGGTGCGACGGCTACGTACGCACGATGTCTGAACCGCGGGACGGCCAATCCAGCAGACGACGTCCAGATCCTCCGCGGGGAAGCGTGGGTGAGCGTCACGTCGCCAGCCGAAGGGACAAGTTATGTGACGGCCTATACGCCCGTGCTGGATCCAGGCCCCGGTCAGCGGGCCACTGCCACGATCTACTGGGTCGACGCGCAGTGGGTGTTTCCCCAATCAACCGGAGTTGAAATAGGGCAAAGTCACGTTTTGAATACGATAGTCACCCGACGATCGGATGGTGCTCCCCTGGCAGGGTACCTGATTCGTTACGAGGTGGTCGGCGGAGGCACTGCCAGCCTTGGTTATGACCAAGGCACTGTTTCGGAGGTGCCGACCGATACTCAAGGTCGGGCCAGCGTCGAGGTGCGTCCGTCCGATAATCGTGGCGGGACCAGCACGATAAACATCACGATTTTACGTCCGCCCCAGTCGGGTGTTGCCGCGGGACCCGAACTCGAATTGGGACGTGGAACGGTCATGCTTACCTGGGGTGCTGCCGGCAGAGTGGCGACCACGCCTCCTGTTTTGGCACCAACCTCTGCGGTTCCGCCAACAGGTTCGCCCACCACACCAACGCCACCCAGTGATGCTTCCGGTTCGTTCCAACCTCCGGCCGACCAGCCTCCTGCCGGCCAACCAGACCTTGAAGTTCGGCTCAGCAACGTGGGTTCAGCTACGGTGGAGGTAGGTGACTTTGTGCGATTTGAGGTCCAGATTCTCAACCGTGGCAATGGCACGGCACGTGAGGTGGTCATTCGCGACCGATTTGGCAGTGGCTTACGGGTACCCAAAGTGTCGGGGCAGGCCGTCGAGAAATCGGTCCGGGACCTTGCCCCGGGCGAATCGGCTGTGGAATATCTGAGCTTTGAGGTGATTAGCCCGGGCCGATTGTGCCATGACGTAACGGTGAGTGATTCGAGTGGATCCCGTGCTTTTGAGCAGGCGTGTGTTGATGCCGCCGAGCCCCCCCCCACGGTACAACCTACTCTCGACGTTGTCATGCAAGGCCCCGCACAACAAATCGTGGGCGACGTCACCCTGTTCAAGATAATTATTCGCAACACGGGTGAGGTACCGGTGACCAATGTGAGTGTCGAGAACCAGTATCCCCAGGAGTTGGTCCCGACTCGAGTTGCCCCGGGGCACGAACATTTGCAGAACCGCAAGCTCCAATGGAAAATTGACCAACTGGAAGTCGGCGAGCGACGCGAGTTCAAGTTGGAATACAAGTGCACTGCCCCAACTCGCAGTGCTTGTAACCTGGTCAACGTACGATCGGATGGTCCTCGGTTTTATGCCGCCGAAAAGTGCATTGAGATCTTGCCGCTGGTAGGCGCATCCCCGGGAGTCGGGTCGACTCCCGGCAACGCGGCGCCGCTGGGAACGGCACCTGGCGGTTTACAACTCTTGGTGACCGAGTCGACTACCATCCCCACGGTGGGTAGTCAGATGACCATCACCGTCGAATTGGTTAACAAGGGGGCCACACCTCAGCAAGATATGACGTTACGGGTCCGTTTGCCCGAGGGAATAAAACCAGTGCCAATACCGGGTCGAGTCCCGTCCCGGTATCGAATTGTTGGCAACGAGATCGAATTTGAGCCGATCAGCGAAATCCGGTCGGGTGAACCCATTCGCATTCTGATTCCTGTGAGCGTCGCCGCGCTTGCCCAGGGAGAAGAACCACGGATTTGGGCCCGCGTCGAAAGTCCCAATCTCACCTCCCCGCTGGAAGCCTACACCAACGTGATCAAAATCAAGCCCTAGACGTAGCGGGTCCACCACAATCGAGTATGCTGCAATGCATGCCCCGCTTCGTGTTGTTGCACCACAACTGCCCCCCCTCTTACGAAAGGCCTTCGCATTGGGACCTGATGCTGGAAATGCAGGGTGTGCTGAGGACTTGGGCGCTTGACGATCAACTGACCAGTGCGGGGCCAATGACAACCAAGGCCCAGCCACTTGGCGATCATCGGCTTACTTACTTGGAGTTCGAAGGTCCCTTGGGGAATGACCGCGGATCGGTCCGTCAAGTTGAAAGCGGCATCTACGAGTGCTTCAGGGAGAATGCCGACTGCGTACGGTTCCGTTTGTCTGGCAGGAAAATTGCAGGGATGGTCGAGATTCGTCGCCAGACGGGCAAGGATTCTCATTGGCGACTCGATTGGTCTTCCGAAATACCTTGCTGATTGAAGTTGCTGGTGGCTGGTTCATCGCTGTTGGGTGGAGTTGGCGGTTCGGTTTCGGGATCTTGCAAAGTCGAGTCTGTGGGTCGCTCCGTTTGACCGGTGATAAAGATTTCTCCTGGCAGGAGTTCAAACCCTTCGACGGTGACCACCTCGTCTTCGGACGACAGCGGATCGGCCAGGTCAACCAGCGCCACCACGGCACCTCCCGATTGTGTCCATCGCACCGGTAGTGACCATGACTGGCTGGCGGCCCGTATCTCTGCTGCGATTTGCCCTGGCGGCAACGGGAGTGAGCCTGCCCGTACTGACAGCAAGCGAATGGCAAGTACGCCGGGTTCGGTGAGGAAGACTTCCACATCAATCGAGATAACAGTATCGATACCTGTCTGGGTACTCAAAAAGCCAACCTGGATTTTTTCCGGGGAGATCGCGATCCGCGGATCACGGATATTTGTCGGTAAAAAATCGTGGTAATTCGTCGAAAGTTCCGTAGCCAGCCATCCGTTAAGTTGCTCTTGAGTAAAGACGGCAGACCACTGGCCAGCCTCCTCGACGTTACTGTAGAGCGCGCTAGCCTGCGTCTCCAATTCGCGGCCCGCCTGTTCCAACTCGGTTTGCCCCATCTGGACCGCGTCACGATAGAATGGTTGGACATGGCGGACGGCTCGATACGCTTCCCACAACCCGACCACAATGACAATTGTCAACAGCAAAGCGACGACTCCCAGAATGCGCAAGGTGCGTGACATGGCCAGGGGGTCCAGTGGCAGGCAAGGTACCTTGAAGCGTGATCGTGGTGGTTGGGCTTACGTTTGTGGGTTATGCGGGCCCAGGTTTGGCAGCTGGCGACTTGAGGGAGAACGGCGCAGAATGCTAGGGTGAGGGGCAGCGGGCGTCAACCTGGCAGGCAGCCATTCGTGCTAGCTCTGACCAGCGTGCCTTCAGGCGGAGGTTGGGGTTGCGGGCCGACATTGACCCTCCCTCTGGAACCACTAAAATGTTGCGTTCTCGGGATTTAGAGAATCTGGTTGATTTGGCGCCCTGAGTTTGCGCCTTGTCACAATCGTCTTTACTGTCACATGAGCCCTACCGTGACCGAAATTCCTGCATCTTCCGCCGAAGGCAGAGCCGAGTGGGAAGCTGCCCGCCGGGAGAAGCTCGAGCGAATTATTGCCTTAGGGCATGATCCCTGGGGTTCACGTCTGGACGATCACGCGCCGATTTCTGAGATTCGGGCCCGGGCCGGGGAGATTGTTTTTCGACATGAGTCGGGAGGCGAGGTTTCCCTTCCCGACTTCGATTCGACACCTGAAGATTTCAACTTTCGTCAATGGCTGGCGGACCAAGGTCCTGGCGAAATGACCGGGCCGAGTGTCCGGGCTGCTGGACGGATTGTCCTGCAACGCGACAAGGGAAAGCTGCAATTTATTGATTTGCGTGACATGACCGGGCAGATCCAGTTATTTGTTGGCAAGAATCAGATTGGCGACGACTGGAAATTGGTAGAGTGTTTTGACTTGGGCGACATCATCGGTGTCGATGGCCGGTTGCGGCGCACGAAAACAGGTGAACTTTCCATATTTGCCGAGCGATTTTATTTCCTCACCAAGAGTCTGGCGGCACCCCCTGCAAAGCATCACGGCCTGACGGATCCCGAATTGCGGCAACGCATGCGGTATCTCGATTTAACCTATGGGGAAGGCGTGATGGAGCGTTTCCTCAAGCGGACCAGGATTGTCCGCTCAATTCGCGAGACCCTGGCCAGCCGGCGGTTTGTCGAAGTCGAGGGGCCAACCCTTCACGCAATTGCCGGTGGTGCTGCCGCGCGGCCATTTACTACACATCACAACGCGCTTGATATTGACCTCTATTTGCGGATTGCCCTGGAACTGCACCTGAAGAGGTTGCTTGTCGGTGGCATTGAGCGCGTCTACGAGTTGGGCCGTGTTTACCGCAATGAAGGAATCAGTCAAAAACACAACCCCGAGTTCACGATGCTTGAGGTTTACCAGGCCTATGGCGATTACCTTTCAATGATGGATCTCACCGAGGCCTGTATCATCAATGCGATTCGGGCATGTCAACAGGCTTCGATCATTTCGAATGCGGATGATCCTCAGGATGAAACCACGGAGTCTTCTTTCCTGATGCCATGGGGCGACGCGACGATCGACTTCACTCCACCCTTTGCCCGCCGCTCTTACAATGACTTGCTGGCTGAGACCACAGGTGTTGATCCGCACGATGAAGTTGCAGTTGCCGATTTGGCCGAGTCGTTGGGATTCGATACGGCTGGCAAACATCCCGATGTCATCAAGAATGAGATTTTTGAGAAGAAAGTTGAAGACAACCTGATCGGCCCGGTTTTCGTGATCGATTATCCGGCCAGTATCTGCCCGTTGACCAAGCGCAAGTCCGACAACCCAGAGATTGCCGAGCGGTTTGAACTTTTTATTCAAGGCATGGAAGTTGCCAATGCTTATACGGAGTTGAACGACCCGGACCTGCAACAGCAGCTGTTCACAACTCAGCTTGCGGGGCAGGCCGAAGAGGATTCGATGGCCAAAATGGATCACGACTTCATCCGTGCTTTGCAGCACGGAATGCCTCCTGCGGGCGGGCTCGGTATTGGTATCGATCGGCTGGTGATGCTGTTGACCGGTAGCCAGTCGATTCGCGAGGTGATTTTGTTCCCGCTTTTGCGTCCGGAGGATGATTGACCGATCAACTGGTTTCCCAGGGAAGGGATTGAATGTACAAGTACCTGCTCGGTTGGCGCTATCTGCGAACCCGGTACATTGCGCTGGCCTCGATCATCAGTGTCATGCTCGGCGTGGCAACGATGATCGTTGTCAATGCGGTAATGACCGGCTTCACTCGTGAGATGCAAGATCGCATCCACGGCATTCTTTCCGACGTTGTGTTCGAGGCACGCTCCCTCGACGGCAGGCCCAACGCCAAAGCAAGAATGGCCGAGATCAATGAGATTGCCGGTGAGTACATTATGGGGATGACGCCGACAGTACACTTGCCAGCCATGCTTGGGTTTACTGTCAACGGACAATACATTCCCAAGCAAGTCAACTTGATTGGCATTGACGAAAAAACTTATGCATCGGTCAGTAATTTTGGAAAATACCTCCAACATCCGGAAAATCGCGAGAAGCTTAATTTCAAGCTCAAGGAGAGCGGCTACGACGTCATCGATTCCCAGGCGTCTGGTTCTTCCCAGGTAAAGCCCCGTTTGCAAATGAAAAACGCTGGCTGGAAATGGCGCCGCCACAATGCCCGCAACGCATGGCCGAAGTTGGTCGTTCCCGAAGACCAACTCAAGGCCAACCCGTTTTACAATCCGGAAACTGCAGAAGTTGGATCTGATTTCGATCCTGCCACCGAGCAACATCCCGGTTGCGTCGCGGGGATTGGCCTTTTCGACTACCTGGGAGAAGATGGTTCAAAGCTGTTTCTGACCTTACCCGGCGACGATGTGGATCTCACGTATCCGTCGTCAGGTCGCCCAGTCCGCATGCTCAGCGCGAAGTTTACCGTCACTGACTTCTACGAGAGCAAAATGCGGGAATATGACTCCGGTTTTGTCTTTGTCCCGCTCCGCACCTTGCAGGAACTGCGCGGGATGATCGATCCGACAACCGGTGAGGCTTATTTCAACACCATTCGTATTCGCCTCAAACCAGAGGTCGATTTGGAAATGGTACGAGACAAGCTGCGCGCTGCGTTTCCACCCCATCTCTATGTCATCAATACCTGGCGGGACAAGCAAGGTGCGCTGCTGGCTGCGGTGCAAATGGAAACCTCGGTCTTGAATGTGTTGTTGTTCTTGATAATCGCCGTTGCCGGATTCGGGATCCTCGCGATCTTCTTTATGATTGTGGTCGAAAAAACGCGCGATATCGGAGTCCTCAAATCCCTGGGAGCTTCGAGCCGGGGCGTGATGGCTATTTTCCTGGGTTACGGTTTGAGCTTGGGACTGATGGGGGCCGGTGTGGGAGTTCTCATTGGCCTCTTGTTTGTGCGATACATCGATCAGCTGGCCGATGGGTTAGGCCGCTTAACGGGTCAGCCTGTTTTTGACCCTTCGATCTACTTTTTCCATTCCATTCCGACTGTGGTAGAAGCGGTGACCGTGGTTTCGATCGTCCTGGGAGCGATCTTGATTGCGGTATTGGCCAGTATTTTGCCAGCCCGCCGTGCCGCACGACTCCACCCGGTTGAGGCACTACGCTATGAGTGATCTATCGCCTCTCGATACCCCGCTGAGCGATTGGATAAACCAGTCCGATCTTCCGCTGGCCAGCACGGAGCCCAGTCCGGCCAGGGGCGTGTCGCCCCGCCTGCGGATCGATCTACCCGATCCAACGGTCGGTCCCTTGCTCAAAACGCAAGCGGTCTACAAAAGTTACCGCAAAAGTTCCCTCGAAATCCCGGTGCTCAAGGGCATTGACCTGGAAGTCCGATTGGGGGAGTTCATGGCCATTGTCGGGCAAAGTGGTTGTGGCAAGAGTACCCTGCTGCACCTGTTGGGTACCCTTGACGCACCCGATCAGGGGGAGATTTATTTCGAGAGCAACCGCATCGATAATCTGCCAAACGCGGGCCGTGAACTGCTGCGCAACAAGTATTTCGGGATGATTTTTCAGTTTTATCACCTCTTGCCGGAACTCACGACGCTGGAAAATGTTCTCGTGCCGATGATGATCGCCGAAGACGGGATTGGTTACTGGCGACGCCGGTCCGAGCATCGCCGGCGCGCGATCGAACTGCTGGATCTGGTGGGACTTGCCCACCGTCAAAAGCATAAACCCCGGGAACTCTCCGGTGGTGAAATGCAACGCACCGCAATTGCCCGAGCGCTGATGGCTCAGCCACGGGTGCTGCTGGCCGACGAGCCCACCGGAAATCTTGACAAGGTGACAGGTGAGGAAATCATCGCCATTTTGCGTCGGTTGAACAAAGAGCAGAAGCTCACTATAGTCATGGTGACACACGATGCACAGATTGCAGCCCAGGCAGATCGTACCGTTGCTCTTGTTGAAGGCCGTGTCCAAGATGACGCGGTGAGATAAACATTGTTCAACTCTACATCGTACGTTCCCAGACCACATCCCTAACCAACGATCCGGAATTCGGTTCACTTTCCCGATCCAGCGTTTTTTCTTCCCCATGTCGCGACAGGTTTGGATTAACGGACAGCTTTATTCCCCGGAAGATGCCAGGGTCAGTGTGTTTGACCATGGTTTGCTCTACGGCGACGGTGTTTTTGAGGGGTTGCGAAGTTACGGTGGCAAAGTCTTTCGACTCCGTGAACATGTTGTCCGCTTGTTTGAATCGGCTAAAGCCATCTGGCTCGAAATTCCCCTGACACAACAGGCGTTGTGTGATGCCATCGATCAGATGGTTAAAACCAATGAAATCGATGATGGTTACATCCGTGTGATCGTAACCCGAGGTGCTGGAACGCTTGGGCTCGATCCGCGCAAGTGCAAAGATCCGCAGATCATTGTCATTGCCGACACGATTGCCCTCTATCCTTCCGAGTACTACAAAAATGGGCTCGAGATCATCACCGTAAGCGTCAGCCGAAATCACCCCGCCGCACTCAGTCCACGAATCAAGTCGCTCAACTATCTCAATAATATCCTGGCAAAGATCGAGGGTCTTCAGTCTGGCTGTATCGAGGCTCTCATGCTGAACCACAAGGGGGAAATCGCCGAATGCACCGGTGACAATATTTTCCTTGTTAAACAAGGTGAATTACGCACACCACCGCTGGATGCCGGAATTCTGGCCGGCATTACACGGGAAGCGGTTAGCGAGATTGCCGAAGGAGCTGGTATCGATGTCAGACGAGTGGCACTCACCAAACACGATGTCTACACCGCCGACGAGGTCTTTCTCACGGGCACTGCCGCTGAGGTAGTGCCTGTTGTAAAAGTCGATAGCCGCTCGATCGGAAATGGCAAACCTGGGCCGATTACGTGTGATCTGAAAGAGCGTTTCCAGGCACTGGCCCGTTTATAGGATTGGGGCACCAGCTTGGAGCCCACAGGCGAACCATGTCACTCGGTCTGGCCTGAGGCGTCTTCATGCTGTAACCATTCCTCGTTACTGACCTTGCGATAGCTGCTCATCGCATCGTGCGCTTCGTCGATTCGGGCCCGATCTTGTTGTGAAAGACGCCACGTAAAGTCATGTTTCGCTACCAGGTTCGTATCGATACCAGCGCGGCTTAGTTCGACCACCAGGGGAAAGACTTTGTACTTGCTCAAAGCTGCATTGACATGCAAACGTGGCTGGGGCGGTGTGTGGCTGACCATGAAAGCGTTCAGACGTGTATACCAGTCCAAAAATCCACGGTATTCAGCAAGTGCCTCAAGGTCGTCGGCCGGAGTTGTTTCCAGGCGGTACGTCTGTAAGTAGCTCTCCAGAACCAGTTCACCCGTCTCCGGGGTAAAGGTTCCTTCGAAGTGTGGGTCGGCTGAAAAACGCAACGTCGGATCTTGTTGACGTGCGGCCCATCGTTGCAATTTTAAGAGAGCCCGGCCGATCCGGTCGGTCGTCAACTCGGCGCGACGTTGGAGCTTGGTATCGAGCAGAACGAAACGACCTGGCTGGTCCGGCATCGGCTTGCGAAAAACCGCAATTTGAGCCGGTTCCGTAAGAAAGTCATAGACGACCCCGTTTTGAAACAGCGTTATCGTTTCGCTCATCGGTTCCTTGTCATTCCCCCGGTAGACCTTCGTCTCGATGCGGAACGATTTGGCACACACCTGGGTGACACCCGACGAAACCAGGAGAGCGAAAAGTGTGATCGTCCCGATCCGGATAAATGCTTTCATATCGATGCTCCTGCGGGTGAGTAAGCTGCAGAGAATAAACGCACTCGGCTCGCAGCGTAAAGAGCAGCGCAAAAAAACCGCGGGGTCACTAGAGGGTAAGCGAGAGAGCCCACTGGTGGTCGCCGCGGTGCTAGCGGTTGTAAGTCTGTGCAAAATGCTCAGTAACTCGGTTCGTTGTCCGCTTTCCATTTGATGTTGCAGCCGATGCTGGGTTTTTGTTCGCTGGCTGGTTCTTGACCTGTCAACACCGCATCGCAGGCAACCCGCAGGTCTTCCCCAGTTACGGGGATTTCGCTTTCGGGACGGCTGGAATCAAATTGGCCCCGGTAGACGAGCTGGTGATTTCCATCAAACAAGAAGAAATCGGGGGTACAAGCAGCCTGGTACGCCTGGGCCACGTCCTGGGTTTCATCGTAGAGATACGGAAAGGTATATCCGCGGGCCTCGGCCTCAGCGACCATTTGCTCGGGGGAATCCGCTGGATGGTTGCTGACATCATTGGAGCTGATCCCCACGATTGCCAGCCCCTTTTGCTGATACTCCGCGGCAAACTCCGCCAGGCCATCGGCAATGTGGATGACAAACGGGCAATGATTGCACATGAAAATGACCAGCAGACCGGCCTCGGTTTCAAAGTCCGAACGCGAAACGGTCTGTCCATCGACGTTCACCAGTGAAAAATCAGGGGCGGTCGTGCCAAGGGGTAACATCGTGCTGAGAGTTTTGACCATGGGAGAGCTCCGGGAAGGGGAACAGCGTGATTAGCAGCAGGTGTCGACGACGCCAGTATTGTCGAAAGGGTACCGGCTCGCAACGGGTCGATATGGCCAGAACCATCGATCCCACCCATGGTCAACGGCTCAGGTCAAGGCCGCTGGTTATGAGCCTGGACTGCCTTAGCCCAAGGGAGGGCCAAACCAACACGTTGACACTGGTTAACCTGTTCCTATAATGCCAGACTTTGGTGGGGAAATTAATGCCAGACTTTGGTGGGGAAATGGCTGGTTTTCCTGCTGCTGCCCGATTATGAATCGATCGTGGACCGCGTGAAGGCGATGCTTTTGCCTCTCACTTCCTACCAAGACCCTGGGAGCCCAACCGATGGCTGTTGCCGAAATTAACGACACAAATTTTGAAAGTGAAGTCTTGCAGTCCTCCGACCCTGTATTAGTCGACTTTTGGGCACCCTGGTGCGGACCTTGTCGCCAGATCGGTCCGGTCGTGGAGGAACTGGCCGGTGAAAATGAAGGTGCGGTAAAGGTTGGCAAGCTCAACGTCGATGATTCCCCGAATTCGGCCCAAAGTTATGGGGTGAGCAGCATTCCTACACTGATGTTGTTCAAGGGAGGCGAAGTGGTTGAACGTTTCGTCGGGGTTCAAACGAAAAAA
>Ga0315336_1006226_pt1 | contig 12362 bp, 13 predicted proteins | sample ASW5metaG_FD_204512 | JGI IMG/M metagenome (GOLD analysis project Ga0315336, IMG submission 204512) | Ammonia-oxidizing marine archaeal communities from Monterey Bay, California, United States - ASW #5 | ecosystem: Environmental > Aquatic > Marine > Intertidal zone | place: USA: California...
GTTCTGGATACGATCCAAAATCTTTGTTTCCCATTTGGGCATAGCAACCCCTCCTGCAAATGCAGAAAGCTCGTTTAGCTTATTCTACAACCTTTATTCGAGAGCCATATGGGAGGAATGTCCTGGATTTTTTCAGGGGAATGACTGAGCTTAATTGTTTCAGCGGCAGTGATCCAGTGCTAGTACTAAGGGCGGTACTAAAACAGGCCATTGTTTGATATAAACAGGTTCGGAGATTGCATGACAACCAAACAAAAATATGCCCTTTTGCTTGCTGCCATCTTGTTAGCAGCGGCAGCTTTGACGATTCAATACCTGGAAATTCAGGATCAAAGATCCGCGCTTGAGGCGGCATCTGATGCTATCGAGTCTTTTGAAGAGAAGGTGGAGGAGCAGCGAGCTGCGATTAACGATGTGCTTTCGCTAAACAGCAATCTGACTGACGAAATAGCCTCCCTAGAGGAAAACGTTGTGGGACTCGAAGGCAATGTTGCAGAGTTAGAAGAGATAGCGAACAGCCGCAGGTGCCAATCCATTAATTTGGCCCAATTTGAGAATAACATCTATCGAGGCACATCTTATGTGATCACACCGGCGAAAATGGGCTGGAATGGCTATTGGTCGCTGCGCGAAAATGTAATTTTAGAAAAGGAATACGGGCTGGCGAGAGGCTATGAATTTCGTATTGATCTCACCCCAGAAAATTATAGTGATTACTGGCAGGAAATCCACACTACAATCCGGTCCTTTGAATCGCCAGAAGAGGCTAAGGCCTATTACGAAACTACAGATCGGGATAGCTCTCGAGAGTTAGAAACAAGTCTGGAATTTGGAATTCCTTTGGATGCCTGGGGGGCAAGTATAGACGACGGTGCCGAGACAATGAAGATTGAATTCCTGTGTGGGAATTTTGAGGCGGATATTAAAATAAAATTCCTGGGAGATGCAGCCCTTGCATTGCCGATCCTTGAACAGGCGGCTACGGTGATTTACGGCGAGATAAGCCAGTGGGCTCCGTAGGCCTTTAGGGTAGAAATAATCACGAGAAAAGCTTCTACGCCTTATAATTCAAGGCTAACAAGGAGTGATTTCGATGCAAAAATGGGAATACCGTGTATTTAATTACAATCACCCGCCAGCCGCAGAAGGGGAAGCGAGACCAGACCCTTTTTGGGCAGACGACCCCAAACTGACAGACAGCCCAGAAGAGCGGCTGAACAAGATGGGCGAAGACGGCTGGGAGCTTGCCAGCATCAGCCAGCACCCTTTCAGTATGGCTTATGTGCTCAAGCGAAAAAAGGCATTAGGGCACTAGGCTACTTAGTGTTGCTTTAATGCGGTGAGCTGTTTTTAGTAAAACGGCTATCGACGAACTGCTCCGCAAAACAAAAGTGAATAAATTTAAGTAGGCCGCATTGGACTGCGTCATGCACTTGTTTTCTCTATGAATCTTGATTTTGTTAAAAACAATCGCAATGTTATTGTTGTTTCAATACTATTGATTCTGTTCGCTGTTTTAGCCAGCCCCTTTAGCATTACAAACAATCAAAGTGGCCGATATCTGCCCAGCCTATTGCGGAACGTTTATCCGGCCCTTTTTGAAAACGATATTGTCGTTGATGCATTCGACCGTTTTGAGAGTGTTTTTTACGTCGGTTTGGCATGGCTGCTTAAATTACTGGATAGGCCCCTTTCGCAAGTTGAAAGTGTGTTTTATGGTCTTTACGTTTTCTCGAAAATTGCACTCGTTGGATTGATATATTTTTTCGCGCGGCCACTTAAGCACGGGATAGGATTTTTTATCCTCCTGGGGGTCTGGGCAGTTTTTCAAAGAGAGGCTTCAGTGGGGGGGTCTTTTCTGTTTGAGCCAAGCCTTACTCATGCCACTGTGGCGGGCATGATAGAGATCGCGGCTTTGGGGTTTTTGATGCGTGAGAAGCAATTTTGGTTTTGGGCAATTCTCGCGGCCACTTTATTTATCCACTCGTTAATGACCATTCATCTGGCTCTGGTGTTCTTCTTTGTCCTGGTTGTTCAGGAGCGATTGCGCGTATCTAAATCGGCTCTGGCTGGGATGGCCATATTTGGGCTGTCCTTCCTGGCTTATTGGCTATTGATGACCCCTCCTGCATTTAGCGCGCTTGAATCCAGCTTGTTCATCGCAAAACTTAGCAACAGCGTGCATGTGGCCCCTCAAGCACAGGATGCGTTGGATTGGATCAATATGATTGGGAAAGTGTTGTTGGCAATCCTCGTTTACCAGCGCTTTTTTAGAGGCGAAAAGGTATATAAGCATATGGCTAGCTTTGTTCACATAGGTTCATGGCTGGCTTTGCTTCTTGGGCTGGCTGCCACCATTAGCGGCAGCGTGCGCTTAGCGCAGCTCCAACCTCTACGCATCTATATGTGGGTCAACTTTTTTGTTTTTGTTCTGCTGGCTTGTGCAATCGTTGCAGCTGTGAAAAAGGACCGGGACCTCAGCGTTTTGGTCTTTGCTGTATTCCTGCTGAATGTTATCGGTTCTGCCCTGGAGGTGCTATTAATTTGGTTTGCGGTTTTCGTGTTGATAGCCAAAACTCAGCAATTACGCTGGCCCGATTTGACCTTCCTCGTGAGAGCCAAGTCTTTGCGTGTTGGGACTGCGATTTTGACGCTTTTCGCAATTCTGCTGTTAATGCCCTTCATGCCGGTCAGATTCGATGAGTTCCGTGAGCCAATAACAGTACTCACTCTCTTGATATGCCTGCCCCTGTTTGGAGAAAATGATCGAATCAAGAACTGGAAATGGGGCCTGGTTGCACTCGTTCTATTCATTGCTTTAGTTGGGCAATCAAAAAATGTGAATGATTATTTTGATTCGCGACAAAGCGAAAGTTTTAACGGGATAAGCCAATGGATTGCCCAAAACACTCCAGAAGATGCACGATTTATCACGGCATTGCCGCAAGCGCGAGGAAGCTTACTTAGGGCCCGGGTGAACAATTTTCGAGCCCGGTCGTTGCGCACAACGGTTAGCGAAAGTATTCGAGGGCCGTTTTGGGTTGCACCACTGTTAGGACGTGAAAATGATATCAGGACAGAGCAAGTTCAGCTGGCCTGGGATGGAGAAAACTGGGACTTGGATGCGTTGTTTAGCCTTGCCAATGAATATGATACGGACTATCTGTTGATATCAGGAGATTTTTCTCCAAAGTATCCGGCTCTGCAAATACAGGGCGAGTATAGTGTGCTCTTGGTCCCTTGAGCTTGGTTGCCAGCGAGTAAATCCGGAAAGTTCTTGATAATGAGCAAGGTGGGACTTTAGCCTATCATTCCCAGGGCCCTGTTGACGATCGATGACAGGCAGCGTGTACAATGTTCGGGCAAGATCGCAGTTCAAAACCGGATAACGATATCAAAAAATTGGATAAGGATTGGACTAAAAATGGCTGAGAAGAAAAATACAAATAAAAAGTCGGACACGATGGGTTTTTGGATTGCTATTGGCGCTGCTTTAGGCGTCGCAATGGACAATACAGGGGCAGGAATGGGTATTGGTATCGCCATTGGTGCTGCGATTGGCGCCGCCAGAAGCCGCCTGTAAGCATAACTTTCAGATTAGTTTTGCAAAGTGAGTTGCGCGCTTTTCGCGCAATATAGCAGTGAAAAAATGATACTTCAAGAACTTCCGGGTTGGGCATCGCCAATAGGGCTGGGATTTTTTCTGGCTGGAGTCGGCGTGTTTTTTTGGGGGCTGCAGTATCTCAGCAAATCGAAAGACGAGTAGCCTTTTCCCTTTGATTGAGGGGGTAGCTTTCCTGCGCCCTAGCAGGGGAGGAAGAGAGGCGCTTGCAGCCGAAATTTCATCCTTAGCGTGCACACAGCTTGGGGACTGCAGGCATACATTGCTGCGTTGGCTGTACACTATATCTGTGAGCATGCAACCGATCTCGACTTTTCCAGCCAACTAGCAACGCTTATGAAATCAATTCGCCGAAGATCAGGAGAAGAACGCAATGCTTAGTATCGCCGGATTTGCGATTAGTTTAGCGGATGTTTTGGGGCTGATTGTGACAATCGTGGGTATCTGGTTGGTCGTTCGGCAGCTTAGGGAAGCAAAGCTGGCCAGCCAAATGGGCGGAATGATGGAACTGAGACAAATGATTTCGGACAACAGCGAATTTGAGCGGCTACTATTTGATCTGATTAGTGAGGATGATTGGGAAGCGATAAGCGCTAAGGAGGCTCATGCCCGCTTGTTTAACTCGGATGAGCTTACTGAAGCCTGGAACGAATTGACCTCCTTTTTTGAGTTATATAGTTTACTGGTTAGAAAAAAAGCTCTGGATGAGGGCATGGCCTACGCCTACAACGGGAAGTTTGTATCCCTTTGGTGGAAAAGGCTGGAGAAAATCGCCAGGCAACAAAGAATCGAACTAAAGTGGGGTGACTTGTTGGAAAATTGGGAATGGCTAGCATTAAAATTTGAGAAAAAATGAAGATGGCTGCCGCGTAGGGGGTTGCAAAGCGAAATAAGGCTATCTCCCGCCCCTCACAGCTTGACAAAGGCAGGGCAATCCGTTATTGTCTGGGCTGTTTTACTAATCACACCAGCAGTCTCTGCCGCTGTTATCTTTTTTGAGCACCGCTCGATTTCCCTGACATCCGCTTGGCTTCTGAATAAGGACATTTTTTTATATGAACTTCAACCAGTTCAACCTTGACCCCCGCCTGAACGTCGGGATTGGTCATGCGGGTTTCAAAAAGGCCACACCGATCCAGGAATCAGCGATACCGCTGGCGCTTGCAGGGCACGATTTAATCGGCACGGCGCAGACAGGTACAGGGAAAACGGCGGCCTTTGTGCTGCCCATCCTCAACAAGCTGCTCTCCGGCCCCGGCAAACGCACGCGCGCGCTAATTATTACGCCAACGCGTGAGTTGGCCGAGCAAATTCACCAGACGATTGCGCTGCTAAAACGGGGCACGCCGATACACAGTATTTCCATTTATGGCGGAGTGGGCGCTGGCCCGCAGATCAAATCGCTGCGCCGCGGCGTGGAGATTATCGTCGCTTGCCCGGGACGACTGCTGGATCATATCCAGCAGGGTCATGCTAAATTGGGCGATCTGGATGTTTTGGTGCTGGACGAGGCCGACCGCATGTTTGATATGGGCTTCCTGCCGGATATCAAGCGTATCGTTTCGCATTTGCCAAAGAAGCGGCAAACGATGCTGTTCTCGGCTACCTTCCCGAAGGAAGTCGAAAAGCTGGCAGCGCAAATCTTGAATAATCCCAAGCGTGTGTCTATCGGCATTGCTACTCCAGCGCATACCGTGGAGCACACACTTTACCCGGTACCCAATCATCTTAAGAAGGGCTTGCTGCTCGAACTGCTCAAGCAGACAGACACCAACGCGGTGCTGGTTTTCACACGCACGAAGCACCGTGCCAAACGCCTGGCACAGCAGTTGTTGAATGCGAACTATCGGGTGACCAGCCTGCACGGTAACCGCAGCCAAAGCCAACGGCGCCAAGCGCTGAACGGCTTTAAGAACGGCCGCTATCAGATTATGGTGGCGACAGATGTGGCTGCGCGTGGTTTGGATATCGACAGTATTTCGCACGTGATCAATTTTGATATGCCGGATACTGCGGATGCCTACATTCACCGCATCGGGCGCACGGGGCGGGCCAAGCGAAAGGGCGAGGCCTTCACCATGATTACGCCGGATGATCTCTCGTTGGTGCGCAAAATCGAGAAGATCATGAAACAAAAACTAAAGCAGCTGCGCCTGCCCGATTTTGATTACGGGGTGGCGATGCCTGTTTACCCGAAGGCGAAGCGAAAGGCGAAACCTCGCCGCAAACAAAGGAATTACTCACGCCCAAAACAGCGGGCGGAGATGCGCTAAGGAAGAGAGAAGAGGAGAGACCAGCCGAGAGGCTGGTCTTTTTTTTATGGTTGTAAGGGAATCAAGGTTCGTAGGCATTTATAATACAGCTCACTTTCGCCAGAATGTAAAGAGGACAACACTAAACCATGACATTCAGATCAATTGCCAAGCCTAGAGATCAAGGCGTCACTTTTGTCGAACTATTTTTCGATCTCGTATTTGTATTCTCTGTAACTCAGCTGGTGGAATTGCTCCACCATGACCTGAGCTGGCAAGCCGTGGGCCAGATGATCCTGATTTTCTGGCTCATTTGGTGGGCCTGGACTCAGTTTGCCTGGAGCCTGAATACAGCTGACACAGAAGAACCCTTCGTTCAATTGGCCGTGCTGCTTGCTACGGGTGTGGCCTTCTTTATGGCCGTAGGCGTTCCGCAAGCATTTGCGGATGGCGCTCTTTGGTTTGCAGTTCCCTACATCGTGGTCAGAATCATTGGAAACCTCGTGATTTACATTGTCTCACTCGAACATCCCTCCTTCCGGGCTGGTTTACGGACCTGGATTACGCTGTCTGCTGTGGGAGTAGGCGCCGTTTTACTAGGAGCAATATTGGGAGGGGCGGCGCAATATTGGCTGTGGGGGCTGGCCATTGTGCTGGATGTTTTTGCTGCTGATGTTGGCGGCAGACGAGAGGATTACGATTGGGATATGCGTCCGGCGCATTTTACAGAGCGGCACGGCCTATTTGTAATTATCGCGCTGGGTGAAACGCTAATTCTGGCGGCGGGCGCCGTTACCGTAACGTTGTGGTCTGGTCAGTTGCTCACTGTTGCCCTTCTCTCGGTAGCGATCAGCGGCGGCCTTTGGTGGACATATTTTCGGCGGGCATCCTCTGCCATTGAAGATGCGATAAGCACAGCCCCTGCATCTAAGCAGGCCTCCATTGCGGTGGAGTCTTACAGTTTTACGCATTTCGTGATGCTGGGGGGGGTAATTGCTTACGCGGCCGCGATAGAACAAGCCATTACACATCCAGGTGAAGCGCTTCCGTTGGCAGAGTCTTGGGCGCTCGCCGTTGGGGTAATCCTATTCGTGTCTGGGATGTCTTTTGCTCAATGGAGAGCAAATGGAAAAGTATCCATGCAGCGGGTAATGATAAATATTGCCACAGGTGCTGCGATTGTTGCCAGCGCAGGCCTCGACGCATCGATTACCTTGAGCGTAGCGCTTGTGGGCATAGTGGCTATTGCTGTGCTGGAAAAGTAAGAGCTTGAATGACTGAGGAAGTCTCGCAGCAAAAAAATCTATGTATAGGAGTTTGCCTTGTTTAGCGAAAACTTCATTTCAATCACGTTGGCAGATGTACTCGGGCTTTTAGTCACGAGTATAGGTATCTGGCTGGTTGTGCGTCAGCTCACCGAGTCGAAATTGGCCAGCCAAATGGAGGGGATGTTGACTTTGGGTGATCGCTTCGATGGCCTCCTTGAGCACATCATTCTGATTTTTGAATTGACTCAGAGCGAAAGATGGCAGCAGGCGGATAGTGATGAGGCATACAAAATCATTTATGAGACCAAGAAAAATCGAGAAGCTTTCTTTAAGATCGGTTCCTTTTATGAATTGCTAGCCGTACTTGTGCGCAGAAAAGTGCTTGATGAGCAATTGCCTTACGATACCTATGGAGATTTGGTAGCAAAGAGATGGCACTCGATAGAAAAAGCGATTAGTGCTCATCGTGTTGCCCAGGGTACGGATGGATATTGGGAACAATGGGAGTGGCTGGCGCTGCGATTTGAAAATTACGAGGGATAGCAGCGGCCACTTTCTCTTTATCCGAAATCAATTTTTCTGCTGGGCTGCTCTAAGCCTCATCTAGCTGTATGCGCGATAATGCGCCAAAAGCAAAAACAAGAAAGATTAATGTCGCCAGAGCGCCAGCCCAAAAGCCAATATCGTAGAGCGGGATGGCAAATTGCGATGCGAGGGCTCGCCCCAGCGAGGAGAAAGCTACTGCCACGGCAAGCAAGGTGGCTCGCGCTGAGGGCAATATTTCGGTGATCATGGGGATCATGCTCACATAAGTAAACTCAAATGTGATGTAGAAGAAAAATAGGCCGCTCAGTGCTGCGGCCAGATTGAAGTTCGTCAGCGGTAGTCCGATTGCAGCCAGCCCGGTAAGCACAAGCCCAATCGCAATTGAGCGTTTTTTGCCCAGCCGATCGGTGAGCGTGGCTACCAGACCTTCGCCAGCTAATTCGGCGGCTCCAATCACCGCAGCAGCGGCACCCAAGACCGTGATCTGCAAAGTAAATGCATCTTCCATCCATACGCCAAAGAGCAAATTAACTATTTCATGCGCGCCACTCAACGAAGCGATCACCAGCAGCGCTGCTACTGCGGAGGATGAAGAGAAAACCAGTCCGAAGTTCTTGAGCATGGCGCTTTCCCGAAGTTGGGAAGGCTCAGGGGGAATAATGAGGATGAGTGCGCCCAAACCGACCATCGCTAACAGGGTCAGAATGGGGAAGGGCGCCCACCAGTTAAAATGGCCGATCAGCAGGCCAACCAGAGGGATACCAAGCAATGAACTCATCGACCAGGCCATTTCGGTGAAAGCGACGGCGCGACTGCGCTGGGAATAGGGCACGCGGTCTCCCAGATAGGCATTGGTGGCAGGACCGAAAACGAATTTGCCAAGAGTGGTGAGCACCAGGGCAATCACGAAGCCAATAAATGTTGGCCAAACAACCACGACCAAGCCGCCAGTGATGAATAGAGTGAGGCCGAAAAGCATGCCGGCACGGCGCCCACGGCTGTCGGAAACCGCTCCCAGGAAGGGGCCGGCGGCTCCCAATAGATTACGCCAGGTAAGCGCCTGCGCCACAGCGGTAATCTCTACCCCCAGACCGCGCGCAATGGCGGGGAGGAAGGGGTAGACCATGCGGAACATCGTGTCGAAGATGCTGCGGATGAATGTGAAAGCGGCGATCTGGGGAGCTAGCCGCGATAAGGTGTTCGGCGAATTCTCTGAAGACATGCGGGCTATTTAATCACAGATGCTCTTGTGATGGGTGAAGGGAATTAGGAAAGCGGAATCGGGTTTGCGCCGATTGGCGTAATGGATAAAGCTGATAGCGGGTCTTTAGCCGCGGCGATTCTCGAAGAAGTAAACCAGTACAGCTATCGGGGCCAGGGCAATGCCAAAAAGCGCAATAATGACGAGAGCGAAATATTCGGTGTTTTCCATAATTGCAAGCATTGAATTAAGTGGATCGAGTGGTGGGCTGCTAGCCGCTTGCTGCTGCACAATCGGCTCTGACGTGCTGCTGGGGCTGGCTGTGGCAGTGGCGGTCTCGCTGGCCGTTGCTGTGGCGGTCGATGTTTGGCTGGCGGTGGAGCTGGGCGTAGGTGAGGTGCTGGCCGTGGCGATCACTGTTGCCGTGGCCGTGGGCGCCACCTGGATGAGGATTACGTCCCCGGGGAAGATGAGCGAAGTAAGCGTGAGATTGTTGAGCGCCAAAATCTCTTCAAGCGTTAGCCCGTAACGGGCAGCAATGAGCGATAGGGTATCCCCTGCTTTGACAATGTGAGTGATCGTCCCTTCAGGCAGCGGAGTGGGCGTGTCGCTGGCTGTGGGGCTGGGGCCGAAAGTTTGGCTGGCTGTGGCAGAAGCCGGGATGTTGGTAACGGTGGCTGTTTTCGTGGGCGTTTTTGTTGATGCGGACGTTGGATTGCTGGCTGTTGTGGAAGTGGATGTGGGCGTTTTGCTGGCAGTGGGAGAGGATCCGGCTGTGGGGGTGGCTTCGGTGTTGTCGTAAATTGAGATCCAGCCGACCACAGCCGTGAAGTAATAGCGATTGTTAGCCACAGCCACTCCGGCACCGATTTCCTTATATTGAGGAGCCAGCATGGTGTAGTTGTGAATCTCGGAGGTTTTCCACCAGTTGACCGCATCGTCCGGGGTGCCAAAGGTGTAGCCGTAGATGATTTCGGAAATCCAGATGATTTTGCCATTGCCATAGCCGGCGGCGTAGGCACGGTCGCGCGGGCGCGAGCCACCTGGCCCTTCATGAGTGACATGTTCGATGGCAGCCTGGTAATCGGATGCATCCTGGGCTGTGCCCATAAGAATGCTGTTTTGCACATAGGCAGGCAGGCCGTTTTCGGCGCGGTATTCGTTAATCAGGCTGATAATTTCTGCTGGGGTGCGTGGTGAATCCTGGCGGGGGGCGGCCTTTACCTGGGCCTGTGTGAAGGCCAGGGTGAGGAGGAGTAAAAGGAATGGAAAGACGCGTTTCATGAGCCAGGCCCCTTTGGGCGTAACTATTGTATATACAGTGCAGGTTTGATGCCGCTTGCAGCTTTGTTAGGAAAGGGCCGGAGGCAGCAAGCGTAGAAATGGAAAAAGGCTGGACTTCGAAGAAAGTCCAGCCTTTGGGAAGTTTGCCTTATTTGCTTTGCTGAGAGCTGATCGCCTTATTCAGGATGCCAATAAACTCATCGGTGGGGACGCGATGCACGCGGGCGGCCACACCCACGGTGAGTGCTTTGGTGAGCATGCGCCGAAAGGAATAGCGGGCGACGCGCTTAACACCAAAGACTTCCATTACATCGGCGATATCGCCGTATTTTTCCAAGATATCTGACACACGCGTGTTTGCTGTGATTTCCATAGGTCTTCATTGGTTCAGGACTAATATGCTGCTGCTAAATAGGCGAATATCACTGAGCGATAAAGCAAACTATATCGTGAAAGTAGTGGTTTTGGAACTGCACAGGGCGCGACCGGCATGATTATTACAAAGTGTTAATGGTGCGAAGGAAAATGCGAAATTGGGCAAATAGCATTTGACCCTACCGAGCGTGGACAAATGTAACTGTTTTTTAATGAGGGCGGCGCATAAAATGCAGTTAACCTGGAGGTGGCCGATGGTCACCCAAAGAGAAGGGCACAAGCGCTTTCAAACATTGAAAAGAGGCACTTGTGCCCTTCAAGGTTAATGGGCAAGTTCACAGGCAAAGTTAAGATTAAACACTAGCGAGCGCCACGTTTACTCCACTGGAGAGAGAACATGGCGCTCGCTAGTTAGGCGTTTTTTCTGAAAGCTTAGCTGCGATGATTATGCTTGCGGTGATAAACCTTCACTTCTGTGCTAACGGGTACATGCAAATAAGCATCCGCTGCCAGCACAAGGAAGACGGTGCCAGCAAGCCCCAAAACAGCTGCGAGTACAAATAGAGTAATAACCATGATCCGCTCCTTGCGCTAGAAGAAATACGCCTTACGTATAGAAATCTATCTATGTACCCATTTTGACGCACGGTGGATGTGTTTCCTTACGGGTCCGCGCGAGTGGGGATAGTGCGTGAAGCAGTGAGGGGAAATTCGTATTAGTCGGTGCGATAAAAAGTGTGCGCTCAGAGAGAAAATTCGGGTAGTATCGGGGATACTCGATTATTTAGAGACAGTAATTATTTGGTGAGACAGATTTGGCAATAAGAGAGTTCTTTAGGAGCAGCAGGGGTAGGGCTATTGGGCTTATTGCGCTATTTTTGGGGCTCCCACTTGTAGTTGAAGCCCTTGCTTACGCTTTTGTGCGCGAGGAATATTTCTCTCTGCTAGAAAGGACGCTTTCGTCGGACGGCAATATTACGAATCAGTGGCGGGTTTTTGTACGGATGGCCTACGCTACAACCATTGCTGGGATTGCATTGGCTGTTGTGGCATTTTATTGGAAGAAGACGAGAGAGATGCTCAGCTGGGCCTATCTAAAAAGATTATCTGGGAATATCAAGGCCCTTGTGGCATCATCCATCTTCATCATTCTGCTGCGCCTATTCGTGTGGGAATCGTATCCGGATCTGTTTCGCGAAGACGGGCTGCTAGAAAATGGGACGGCGCTGCTCTTTCTGGCAGCCGGATTGCAGGTGGGGATACGGGCCTGGTTTGCAAAGGGCCGCCGAAATTCCTGGTACATACTTATCGCGATCCTGCTCCTGTTAATCGGCATGGAGGAAATCAGTTGGGGACAGAGAATTATTGGATGGACAACGCCGCAATGGTTAGCAGGAGTGAATCAGCAGGGGGAAACCAACTTGCACAACCTGGTCAGCAATAGGTATCTAAACCAAATATTTTCGCTTCTGTTTGGCTACCTGCTGATTGCCGGGCTGCGAAAAAACCTGCTGAATAAGCCCGCTCTGGCACAGGTGGCTCAAACAATGCCAGGTGAGGAATATGCAATCATGGGATTGATATTTGTGGGTCTTTTCGCGATCAGCTTTCGGCCCCTGGGGACCAACGAATTAATTGAAGCTGTACTGGCCCTGTTTGCATTCAGCTATTCTTTTTCAGTCCCGGCGATTGCTGAGAAATGAGCGTCTACACTGATAGTACCCACAGATAATTGGATAGTATTTTGCTCACTCCTTATTTCGAGCTGAGCATAAAGAGTTTGAATCCTCTTCTGAAACCGAGAGCGTAAATCT